>ENA-UONT01001716-UONT01001716.1-human-gut-metagenome-genome-assembly--contig:-CS20-NODE-1716-length-17543-cov-5.741537_pt1 | contig 17543 bp, 23 predicted proteins | sample MGYA00242459_ERZ724006 | MGnify/ENA metagenome assembly ERZ724006 | reverse complement strand
GAATGGTGTTTCGAGACGGATGATGACGTGAGCCTTTTGAATTACAAGCACTGCCCCAACTGCGGGGCGAAGATGGATGGAGGTGAAGATTGTGCGGTTAGTTGATTTAGATGCAGTAATTGATTGTATCGAAATGGAGTGGGGATACGAGGGGATACGTGAGGACTTATACAGTCTGCCAGTCGTAGACGCTGTGCCGGTGGTTCACGCGAAGTGGATTCCGTTCTGGAGCGGACAGACGGCAGCACGCGGTATTACTACTGCGAAAAATGCGGGGCGCGCCACAAACAGGCCGTGCCACAGAAGGCAGACGCAGCGTGGGAGTGACGGTATGGAGGCTATGACGGCAGAGCGCTGCAGCGGCATCAAGAGCGGGTACTGGAGCGCGGAGAAGAAAGAAGACCTCGTGCAGCAGCTGGGGCTGTATGAGCACCAGATTCTCAGCCCGGAGAAGATCGAACGGTTTCAGAAGCTGCGCACAAGGCTGAAGGGGGCCAGGGAGATCGTAGAGCTGGCGAACGAATGTGGGCGGCGGGTTTGCGATGAAGTCGGCCACTTCGCCTGCCCATTCGGAGACGAGAGCATGGAAGACTGCGCCCTGCGGCTGGAGGCAAAGTACGATGAGACCATCGGGCTGCTGCTCGATCTGGCGGAGACGATGGGCTGACAGACAAATACAGGAGGAAAAGCTATGTTTGACATCACAAAAAGAACGACGATCACGACGGACTGGGCGCAGCTGAAGACCGTGCAGGAGCAGATGAACCTGGCGGAAATCATGCTGGAGGTCGGCAGCGAGTTCCCGATCTGCCTTGAGGCGGACGCAGACAATGAGAATGATGCGTTTGAGCAGCTGACGGCGCAGGTAGTGACGTCACGAAGGAAGGCCGCGTGATGGTTGTACTGAAGGACTGCATGGAGAAGATGCGCGCAATGAACGACTACGCGACGAACAAAGGCGGCTGGAAGGACAGCGCGATGCGCAAGTGGCTGAACGAAGATGTATTGCCTCGACTGCCGAAAGAGCTGCAGGCGATGGTCGTGCCGCGCACCATCCGGCAGAAGATCAACGGCGAAGAAGTGCAGACGCAGGACAAGCTGTGGCTGCCGTCGTTTACGGAAATGTTCGGCGCAAAGGCGGCAGCTGAGCGGGCGCCCAGCGATCTGGGAGACGAACAGTTTGAACTGTTTGACTCGGAACGCAGCCGCGTGAAGGAAGTTCCGGGAAGAGGAACATGGTGGTACTGGCTCTGCTCGCCGGGTGCCAGCGACTCCGCGTATTTCTGCCTGGTCGACAGCAACGGCGACGCGGGCGCTAGCTACGCCAGCCGTGCCTATGGCGTGGCCTTCGGCTTCTGCCTTTAATCCGGAATCTACCTATGATCTGCACGCCTGTGCGCGTGCAGATCGGCGCAGAAAGGAGCGCACGATGCAGAAACAGGCTCAGAACTATCGCTGGCGTGTGACGCACAAGGCGTATGGAACGGTCGAGGTAGAGGGCGTCGACCGGCTGCGGGCCATCATTGCGGCGGCCATGACATGGAAGCAGCGATGGACGCTCATTGCCAGAGCGTGCGAGACAGAAAAGCTGGGGCCAGCGTGACGAGGAAGCAGGGATGCAGCAGCTGCGCACGGGCCTTCCGCGAAGAGCAGCCGGGCGGCATGACGGCGCTTCGCTGCGGATACCGCGCAGGCGCAGCGGAGCAAACACCTCCGAGGCCGGACGGAATCCGGATGCTGCAGCCGAGCGTCTGCTATGGAAGGATTACCCAGCTATTTCCGACGGGCATGGACGGCTGCGCAGACGGAACGCCGCCAGCATGGTGCCGAGGATACTTCATTCAGAAACAACATTAGCCGAAACAGGGCGCAGCTGCGCCCTGTCTGTCGGGGACAGCCTCCCGGCACTGACGATGGCAGGCTGGCCATATACATTATATATTCGCGCGTACGCGCGAATTAAGGCTTGTAAGCAATCTTAACTTAGCAACCATTCTCTGAAGGAGGACACAGGGCCATGTATCAGGGGCGCACCTTCATCCGCGAAAGCGTATATGTCTGCGGCAATTACATGGACGCGGACATATATCCGGTGTTTCAGAAACCAGGCCGCAGACGCAGCCGCTGCAAGCCGACGAGCGAGATTCAGAGAAGACTTAACCAGAAGAACGCAGAGAAGAGACTCACGCGCCTGGTACATACGAACTTCACGGAAGACGACGTCGCTCTGCATCTCACCTACCGGCCGGGAGAAGAACCGGAGACGAAAGAGGGTGCTCAGCGCGATCTGCAGAATTACATCCGCCGTCTGAAGCGGAGATATACAAAGCTCGGCAAGGAGTTCAAGTATATCAGCTGCACGGAATACGGAAAGAAGACAAACCGCATCCACCACCATCTCATCATCAGCGGCGGACTCGACCGCGACGAGATCGAGAAGCTGTGGGGACGCGGCTATGCAAACAGCATCCGTCTGCAGTTCGGGCCGGATGGCGTAACGGGTCTTGCGCACTATATCGCGAAGGATAAGCTGTTCTTCCGCCACTGGAACCAGAGCCGGAACCTGGTGCAGCCGGAGCCTGCCCAGTACGACGGGAAGATCACGCTGGACGAGGTGGGAAGCCTGGTAGACGCCATCGAGGAAAAGAACGCATGGGTGCAGCTGGAGCAGCGGTATCCGGAATATCAGCTGACATCCATCAGCTATGTCCGCAACGCCGTCAACAAGGGCGTTTATATTCACTTCGAGATGAGACGGAGGTGGGGACAATAGGCATACGGCTGGAAGACCTGCCGCTGCGTGCGCAGCAGCAGGCACTCGCTCAGCTCAAAACAGCGCAGATACAGAGGGCCAGGAAGTACCGGAACGAGCCGGAGATGGCAGAGGGCATCCGCTTTGACAGCAAGAAGGAGGCCGGAAGGTTTCGGGAACTGCAAGCCATGCTGCAGGCAGGACTCATCCGCGAGCTGCGGCTGCAGCAGGACTTCACGCTGCAGGAAGCATACACCACGCCGGACGGAAGACGCATCCGCGCCATCCGGTACTGCGCGGACTTCTGCTATGAGCGGAAGACGCAGACCGGCTGGGAGAAGATCGTCGAGGACGTTAAGAGCCGGGCGACGCGGACACAGAAGTATATCATCAAGCGGAAGATGATGCAGGACAGATACGGAATCGAGATCAAGGAGATATGAACATGAAGATCGGAGACATCGTACAGAGAATCCCGGAGACATTCGGGGAGACGGAGATCGTCCAAGCAAAAGACAGAAAGCGGCCGAAGAAGGAGCGCGAGCCATTCACGGGGACGGTGACGTACATCCACCCACTGAGGAGATACCACGTCGTCAGCTTCCGGGTGCGCGGCGGTGTCATCCGCGAGAGCTTCGCAGGCGCATGAGACAGACGACGGCGTAAGAGAAAGGGCGTGAGGGAATGTTCCGTTTCAAATCTGGCGTGAAGGTAGACTACAACCGGCAGGGGTATATCTATTTCACCTCACGCCTTTACAAAGACCTGCCGGAAGAAGACCAGCGGGTCATCCTCGACCTGTGCCTGGAACATGGCGGGGAGAGCTACCAGGCGCTGTTTGAGTTCGTGACAACAGACGCGACGGCGACGGCGGTGTGCATGAAGCACTGCCTGAGCAAGTCCACGCTGCACCGAATGGTGCGAAGGTACTACGAGGATTTCCCCAAAAAGCTATAATTCGGGCAACGAAAAGCAGGACTGCAGGCGTGCAGCCCTGCTTTTTGTGCAAGGTGCCGAAAAAGTTGACACTTCGTGACGTGACTTTTCCAGTATCATGGCATCGTGACGGGGCATGCACTCGATATTGCAGCAAGACCCTGCGGGAGGGCGCCGCGCATTAGGCGGGATTTGAGCGGTGCGGAGAGCATATTTGAATTTTTCCCCACGACAAGCGCACGCATACGGGTGCGCACGCGCGGGAACCTTAGAGCGCCGGGACGGGAGGTGGCGCAGATGGCGGCAGGAAGGCCCAAAAAATACACCAAAAAGAAGCTGCGGGAGGAAACGGAACGGTATTTCCGCAGCATTTCGCGAACGATTCCGGCCAGAGACGACACGGGCGGCATCATCCGGAACGACGACGGCGATGAGATTCAGCTTTTGCAGTACGTTGTGCCGCCGTCGATTGCCGGACTGTGCCTGCAGCTGGGCATTGATCGCAGCACCTGGCAGAACTACGCAGACCCGACGCTGCATCCGGAGCTGGCGGACGTGGCAGCCGAAGCCAGAGCGCGGATTGAAGCGTATCTGGAGCAGGAGCTTTTGACGCGGGAGAAGGGGCTGCAGGGCATCATCTTCAATCTGCAGAACAACTACGGCTGGCGGCAGAAGCAGGAAGTTGAGCTGGGCGAAAAGACGCGCAGCTCGATGGGGGCCGGTGAGCTGCGCATTGCAGACAAGCTGGCGCTGCTGGCCGAGGAACGCGACGCGCTGCTTATGACGGAGCGAGAAGACGATGGCGAAGAAGCAGACGCAGAAGGAACTTGACCTGAAGGTCGAATGTGCGCTGTGGTTCCGGAATCTCCGGGAGACGAACAACCGCACGTTCCTGCCGCTGTTCTGGGACGAGCACAGATACCTGGTTCTGAAGGGCGGCGGCGGTTCCGGAAAGTCGATCGTCGCGGGGCGAAAGATTCTGGAGCGGGCTATCACGGAGCCGGGGCACCGGTTCCTGGTCTGCCGGAAGGTCGCCAGGACGCTGCGGGAGAGCTGCTTCAAGCAGCTTTTGGGACAGCTGGCAGACTTCTATCCGGACAGCGGATACAAGCCGAACAAGTCTGACCTTGCCATTTCATTCCGCAACGGCAGCGAGATCATCTTCGCAGGTCTGGACGACGTCGAGAAGCTGAAGTCGATCTACAACATCACGGGCATCTGGATTGAAGAAGCGAGCGAACTGCTGGAGGGAGATTTCAATCAGCTGGACATCCGACTGCGCGGCCGGACGCGGGAGTATCAGCAGATCATCCTCACCTTCAACCCGATCAGCATCAAGCACTGGCTGAAGAAACGGTTCTTCGACCGAAAAGACCCACGGGCGCGGGTGCATGAGTCCACCTACAAGGATAACCGCTTTCTGGACGACGCGGCCATTCGGACGCTGGAGAGCTTTCAGGAGACGGACGAGTATTACTACCAGGTCTACTGCCTGGGAATGTGGGGCGTGACCGGCAAAACCGTCTTCGACGGAAAAGCTGTGGCGGCAAGGCTGCAGGCTATCCGGCCGCCGAAGCGCACGGGTATTTTTGAGTATGACGACGACGGCGTGAAGCTGTCTTCGATCAGCTGGACGGACGACAAGACCGGCTGCATCCGCATCTACCGCGAGCCGGAGCCGGGCGTGCCGTATGTCATCGGCGGAGACACCGCCGGAGAGGGCAGCGACAGCTTCGTGGCACAGGTGCTGGACAACAGAACCGGCGTGCAGGTGGCGCAGCTTCGCGGGAAATTCGACGAGGACGTCTTCGCCCGGCAGGTCTACTGCCTGGGCCTGCACTACAACACGGCGCTCATCGGCCTGGAGACGAACTTTTCCACCTACCCTGTCATGGAACTGGAGCGGCTGCGGTATCCGCGCCAGTATGTGCGGGAGACCATCGACGACTACACACACAAAGTCCGGCAGTCGTTCGGCTTTCTAACGAACACGAAGACGCGGCCGGTCATCCTCGCTGAACTCATCAAGGCTGTGCGGGACGACATCGAGATCGTGAACGACGAGACGACGCTGGAAGAGATGCTGTCGTTCGTGCGAAACCCGGAGACCCTGAAGCCGGAAGCGGAGCCAGGCGCACACGATGACTGCGTGCTGTCGCTGGCCATTGCGCACCACATCCGGCCGCAGCAAAGCTATCTGCTGCAGGAGCCGAGGGCGCAGGGCGCGAAGTGGTCGCGCAGCCAGTGGGAGGACTACGAAAACGCATCACCTGCGGAGCGGGAGATGCTGAAGAAGAAATGGGGAACCCCGGCTACCTGACAGGCAGCCGACGACATAGGAGTGAAGATCATGGCGAAACGAGCGAACAACGACAAGCTCAGGCTCTGGCAGGACAGGCTCTCTCGAAACGAAAGCGCTTATGAATCCGAGGCAAGCCGGATGGACGAGCGGGAGGCACTGTATGCAGGCGTCAATCAGCTGCGGGCCATCGTCCGGGGCGAGCGGAAAACGCAGACACCGCACGTCCGGAACATCTGCGCGGAGCTGATCGAAGCGCAGACGGACAGCAACATCCCGCAGCCGAAGGTCACGGCCCGGCGGAAGAAGGACGAGATGAAGGCCAAGCTCATCGAAGATATGCTCCGCAACGAGCTGGACAGGATGCCGTTTGAACAGATGAACGACATGATGGAACGCACGGTGCCCATCCAGGGCGGCGCTGCGTTTTTGGTCGAGTGGGACAACACGCAGCGGACGCACTTCACGATCGGAGAGCTGGCTGTGTCTACGCTGCACCCGAAGCAGATCGTGCCGCAGGACGGTGTCTACACGGGCGTGGAGGACATGGACTATATCATCCTCAAAATCCCGCAGACGAAGGAGTACATCCGCCGGAAGTATGGCGTGAGCGTGGCAGACGAGTCGGAGCGCGAACCGGACGTCAAGGGCGCGGGCGACACGTCCACGGCGGATGATCTGGTCACGCAGTACATCGCCTATTACCGCAACGACAAGGGAGGCATCGGCCTTTACAGCTGGGTAAACGATACGGAGTTGGAAGACCTGGACGACTACCAGGCGCGGAAGCTCCGTCGGTGCGTTCAGTGCGGCGCCATTGAGCCGCTGGCAGCAGAACCGATGGATGAACCGAGCACAGACGGAACACCGCCGCAGATGATTCCGCAAACGCAGACGCCGGAAGCATCCATCCAGGAAGCGGCGAACGAGCTGGAGCGGGAAACCAGACCGGCGGTGCAGCGCGGCGGGCACAAGGCCTGTCCGTACTGCGGCGGAACGAAGTGGGCAGAGTCCACCGAGGAATACGAGGAAGTCTACTTCCCGATTCAGCGCACGGACGGGAGCATCATTCCGGGCGTCGTTCCGAAAGAAACGGCCAGCGAGACGCAGACGGATGAGATGGGCCTGCCGGTCGTCACGGTCACGGAAGAACCGACGCGCATCCCGTTCTACAAGCCGGACATCTTCCCTGTCATTCTGCAGAAGAATATGAGCATGTACGGCAGGTTCCTTGGTGACAGCGACATCGACAAGATTGCAGACCAGCAGAACACCACCAACCGCGTTGAGGCCAAAATCATTGACAAGCTGCTCAAATCCGGAAGCTATATCACGCTGCCGGACGAGGCCAGCATCCGCGTGGATGCAGACGACATGAAGGTCATACGGCCGGGCACCGCCGCGACGAAGGCACTCATCGATGTCTACGATCTGCAGGGCAATGTGCAGCAAGACCTCACCTATCTGGCACAGGTCTACGAAGAGGCGCGGCAGGTCATTGGAATTACGGATTCCTTCCAGGGCCGCACAGACCGCACTGCCACGAGCGGCAAGGCCAAGGAGTTCGCGGCGGCGCAGTCGGCCGGGCGTCTGGAATCCAAGCGCGTGATGAAAGATGCAGCATACGCTGCGCTCTTCGAAGCGATGTTCAAGTTCAAGCTGGCGTACACAGACGAGCCACGGCCGGTCGTGTCGTCGGACATCCACGGAAACGCGCAGTATGAGACCTTCAACCGATACGATTTTCTGGAGCAGGACGACGCCGGGGAATGGTGCTGGAACGATCAGTTCCTTTTCTCATGCGACACGTCTGCACCGCTGGCATCGAACCGCGAGGCCATGTGGCAGGAGACGCGCATGAACCTGCAGACCGGCGCCTTCGGAGACCCGGCGCAGCTGCCGACACTCATCCTGTTCTGGACGAAGATGGAGATGCTGCACTATCCGGGCGCCAGCGAGACGCGCGGGTATCTCGAAGAAGAGCTGAAGAAGCAGCAGGCCCAGCAGCAGATGGCCATGCAGATTCAGATGGCCCAACAGCAGGCAGCCGTACAGGCCCAACAGGCGCAGCAGCCATCCGGTATCGACGAGCAGACGGCACAGGCCGTCGTGCAGCGGGCCAGACAGGACACAGCACGGGACTCTGCCGCAGCGAGACAGCAGCCCCAGGGGACAGCCCCTGTTTGATTCTTTTGATCGTTTCTTTTATCCGGGTATCGCCCGGCCTCCTGAAGCGGCAGGCTGCGCGGGATTGGGGCACCCGCGCAGCCTGCCGTGACGCAGGAGCATCCAAAAAGAAAGGAGGACGAACACATGGCAGACAACAAGAGACCCGGCTACGCTGGCAGCATCCAGAACACCGGCGCACAGAAGGTCAACGCGCCTTTCTCGCAGAACGTGAAGAAGGGCAACGGCCAGGTGAAGACCGGCAACGATCTTCGCACCGGCAGTTCCGGCAGCGGAAAGAGCGGCAAGTGATACCGCTCACCGCCAGCCCTGACAACTTCGCAGCAATAGCGTAAAAATGCAAGGCCAGCAGACTGCGGGCACCGGAGGGACACGTGAACGAGATCGATTACGGCGCACTGTTTGGCATCGACGAAGGCGGAAAAGAGCAGGAAGCCGCCGACCCTGCACAGTCGCAGGAAGAACAGGCGCAAGGCGAAGAAGTGCAGGAGGCCGCCGACCCTGCCGAAGAAGACCAGGACAATACACAGCAGACAACCGGCGCAGACGACCAGGCGTCTGAAGAAGATGCAGGCGGCGAGCAGCCGGAAGGCAATACAGAAACGGGCAGCGAAGGTGCGCAGGATGCGAATGCCCGCAACGCACAGTTTGCAGCGGCACGCCGGAAGGCGGAAGCAGAGCGGGATGCGGCGATTGCAAAGGCCAGAGAGGACGCCAGAGCGGAAGCGCAGCGGTTCATCGACGAGGCGTTTGCAAGCAGCGGCATGACGAACCCGTACACCAAGAAGCCCATCACCTCAAAGGCGGAGTACGAAGAGTACCGGGAGCGCTTTGAGGAAGAGAAGAAGTCTCATCTGCTCCGCAAGAGCGGGATGAGCGATGAAGAGTTCAACCAATTTGTGCAGAATCTGCCGGAGGTGCGCGAAGCGCGGGAGGCAAAGCTGGCAGCGGAGAAGGCCAGACAGGACGCCCAGGAGGCGCAGGCAAAGGTGCAGGTGGACGAGCAGCTGAAGAAGATCAGCGAGCTTGACCCGAACATCCGCGAGCTGCAAGACCTGGCGAAGATGCCGAGCTATCCGCAGTTCTATGAACTGGTGAAGAAGGGAAACAGTCTGCTCGACGCTTTTAAGCTGGTGAACTTCGAGACGCTTTCACAGGGCGCAGCGGCAAGGGCACGGCAGGCGGCCATCAATGCCGCGCAGTCGAAGCAGCATCTGGCGCAGACACAGACGCGGGGGAAGGGCGCCGTGCCGGTTCCTTCGGACGTGAAGGAGCTGTACCGCACCATGAACCCCGGCGTCACCGACGCGGAGATTCAGGCACATTACAGCCGGACACACAAGGGCTGAGAAAGGAGCATTTCCCATGAGTTTCAAAATTCACAGCATCGATGACAACCGGATTTCGGGCATCGAATATCTGCCGTGCAGCGCCATCACGCCGAAGGTCGGCATGGCGCTCATCCAGTCGGGCGGGAACCTCGCGCTGGCAACCGGCACGAACGCGCCGACGTACATCTCCATGTGCGAGAAGGACAGCCCGTGCACGGCGGGCGACATCATCCCCGTGATTCGGGTGAACAAGGACATGATCTTCGAGACCACGTTTGCAGCGGCGGCGACCAGCGTGAAGCTGGGCGACAAGGTGACGCTGCACACGGACGGTCTGCAGGTCACGGGCACGACCGCGAGCGGCGTGGCTGAAGTCGTCTATATGGACGGCACGGCGGCGGGCGATATGTGCCGCGTCCGCTTCTGATACCAGGAAAGGAGACATGAGCAATGGCTAACATTACCTTTACCGAAGGCTCCGGCCTTCAGGACAGCATTTTCGGCAAGAGCCAGGAACCGATCAAGATGTTCCTGGAGAAGCGCGGCGAGGCCTTCGAGCAGGCCAGCATGCTGCCGGAGCTGTTCAACATCTCCCCCAGCAACCACTGGGGCGAGAAATTCACGACCATGACCGCGATGGAGGGCTTCCAGCCGGTCGGCGAGAACGGCGACTATCCCGTGGATGGTATGCAGGAAGGCTTCAGCAAGTTCCTGGAGCACATGACCTGGAAGAACAGCTTCTCGCTGTCGCGCGAGATCGTGGAAGACGGCAAGCTGATGGACCTCAAGAAGCAGCCTGCGGGCTTCATCACGTCGTATTACCGCACGCGCGAGAAGTTCGGCGCGGCGCTTCTCGGCGCAGCCATCACCGGCGCGACGAGCACGAAGTTCTACGGCAAGACCTTCTCCACGCTGGGCGCAGACGGCAAGTGCCTGTTTGCAAAGGAGCACCCGTCGGCGCTGGGCAAGAAGAAACAGTCGAACCTCTTTGCCGACGGTTTCTCCAACGACGCGCTGGCTGCAGCGGAGTCTGCCATGCAGGACTTCCGAGGCGACAACGAAGAAGTTTTGGACGTGGCGCCGACGACCATCCTCATCCCGAACGAGTACACGCTCAAGCGGGATGTCTTCGCCGCGATCGGTGCAGACAAAGACCCGGACACCTCCAACAACGGTTTCAACTTCAACTTTGGCCGCTGGAACGTTATCGTCTGGCCGTACCTCAACCAGTTCATCACCGCAGGCACGAAGCCGTGGGTGCTGCTGGACAGCAAGTACAACGAGGAATACGGCGGTGCCGTGTGGCTCGACCGTGTGGCGCTGGAGGTTCGCAGCGAACTGGCAGGCAACGACGCCAACGTCTGGAAGGGCTATGCGCGTTTCATCGCGGGCTTCAACGACTGGCGGGCGTTCTGTGTCGGCGGCGTGACCGGAGGCACGCAGCTCATTGCCACTTCGACCGGCGGCTAATCAGAACACAGACCAGACGGGGCGGCGGCGCAGGCCGCTGCCCCGCTTTGCATTTTTCAAGGAAGGAGGTGCCGGGTATGGCAACCTTGAAGAGCGTCATCGACATGGTAGATGAGATCAAGCCGAACGCCTTCTCCAACGAGGCCAAGACGCAGTGGCTCAACGAGTGCGAGGGGCTGGTGCAGACGGAGGTTCTGCTCTTCGCAAGCGAAGAGATCATTACCTACCACTATGACGCAGATAAGGACAAGGAGCTGCTGGCGCAGCCGCCGCACGACAAAATCTACTGGGCCTATTTGACGGCCATGATCGACTTTGCAAACGGCGAGTACAACAAGTACCAGAACACGATGCAGGTATTCAACAGCTTTTTCAGCGAGTTCATGCGCTGGTTCGCGCTCAACTACCATCCGGCGGACACCCACATGGAGGTGTATGTATGAGCTACACGAAGATCGGAACCGAGTGGCGCGGGTATTACATCACGGCTTATGGCATCGCCGTGAAGCACGGATTCATCGGAACCGAGGAAGAGTGGCTGGCCAGTCTGAAGGGCGACGGCGGCGAACCGGTCGTCATCCGGTACAGCGAGACCGACGGGCAGCTGCAGTGGAAGTATGAAAACGAAGACGACAGCGCGTGGCGTGAGATTCTGACGCTTGCAGATTTGCAGGGAGACCTGGTTTCTGCGACGATCTCACAGGCGCAGGCGGCCAAGACAGCGGCAGAAGCGGCGAAGACAGCTGCGCAGTCAGCAGCATCGAGCGCCCAGGCCGACGCCAGCGCTGCGCAGACGGCAGCAGCAACCGCCAGCACGAAGGCGGCAGCGGCAGCCGCTTCCGAGCAGACAGCTTCCGGGGCAGCGGACACGGCGCAGGCGGCCGCCACAAAGGCGGAGAACGCGCAGAAGACAACCACAACGAACGCCGCGCAGGCGGCGCAGTCGGCCACGGACGCCCGCACGGCGAAGGCAGGCGCAGAGTCGGCGGCCAGCAATGCGGCAGAGTCTGAGGCGGCAGCAAAGACGGCGGAGACGAACGCGAAGAAAAGCGAGGCATCCGTCGCGGCAGACAGCGCAGCGGCGACAAAAGCGGCTGGAGATGCGGCAAACGCACAGACGGCTGCGGAAGCGGCCAGAGATGAGGCGGTCGGCAGCAAGACGGCGGCAGCTGCATCCGCTGCAAGCGCAGGCCAGGACAGGCAGGCAGCGCAGGCAGCCAAGGCTGCAGCAGAGACTGCGAAGACGGACGCCCAGGCAGCGGCTGCGGACGCGCAGGAAAGCGCGGAGCTTGCGCAGAGCAGCGCACAGGGCGTGGAGGCAAACGCAAAAGCAGCTGAGAGCTGGGCTGTGGGCGGCACAGGAACGCGCGAGGGCGAGAACACCAACAACGCGAAGTATTGGTGCGACAGCGCACAGGCCATTGCAGGCGGCGGCGTGACGAGCTTCAACGGACGCGGCGGCGCAGTTGTTCCGAAGGTGGGCGACTATACCCCGGAGATGGTAGGCGCAGACGCGGCGGGAACCGCCGAGACCAAGGCGGGCACTGTGCAGGGCAACCTCGACGACCATGAGGCCGATACCACGAAGCACGTCACGGCGGCGGAGCGCACCAAGTGGAACGGCAAGCAGGACAAGCTGACCTTCGACACAGCCCCGACGGCGAACAGCACGAACCCCGTGACCAGCGGCGGCGTGAAGGCAGAGCTTGACAAGAAGGCCAACGCTACAAGCCTGGGCGCACATACCGGTAACACGGATAACCCGCACCAGGTAACGGCAGCGCAGGCAGGCGCAGACCCGGCAGGAACCGGCAAGTCGGAAGCGGCCAGCGCGGTGTCGGCACACAACAGCTCCAGCGCGGCGCACAGCGACATCCGCACCGCGCTTGCAGGGAAAGAAACGGCAGGCGCTGCGGCAACTGTGCAGGGCAACCTCGACGACCACGAGGCCGATACCACGAAGCACGTCACGGCGGCGGAGCGGACGGCCTGGAACGCAAAGAGCGGGAAGGCTGTTTCCTTCACGGTGACGCTGGCGGCTGCCAACTGGAGCAGCAAAGCGCAGACGGTGAGCAACGCGAACTTCCTGACGGGCGCGTATGCGTATGTGGTGTCGCCTGCACCGGCCAGCTTCGGCGCGTACAGCGAGGCGATCATCTACGCGGACAATGTGACGCAGGCAGGAAAGATGACCTTCCACTGCAGCCAGACGCCGACGGCAGCATTGACGGTGAACATCACAAGAATTGAGGTGGGAGCATGAACGGATTAGTCTTCAACATGGTAGGCGGCGTAGGCGGCGGGGTGAAGCTGGTGTCGATCGCCATTACAACGCCGCCAGCAAAAACGACCTATGTCTCCGGAGAGACCTTCAATCCGGCAGGAATGGTCGTCACGGCGACATATTCCAACGGCGCCACGCTCAAGGCAACCGGATACAGCTTCAGTCCAGACACGGCGCTGACGGACGGCACGACGAGCGTCACCATCGAGTACACGGAAGGCGGCGTGACGAAGACGGCGGAGCAGGCCATCACGGTGGTGCACCGGCTGGAGTCGATCTCTATCACGACGAAACCGACGAAGACCACCTATGAGTACGGCGACAGCTTCCAGAGCGCCGGCATGGTGGTAAAGGCCACATATTCCGACGGCGCCACGGCCAACGTGACCGGCTACAGCTGCAGCCCGACGCTGCTTAGCACGGTCGGTACGCAGACGATCACGGTGAGCTACACGGAAAACGGCGTAACGAAGACGGCGACGACGAGCGTGACGGTGAACCGGAAGACGATCTCTGCGGTGCCGAGCCAGAGCGGGACGCTGACCTACACGGGAAGCAGCCAGTCCCCTACATGGACGGGCTACAGCACGACGCAGCTGACCATCGGCGGCACGGCCTCCGGCACGAACGCGGGAAGCTACACGGCAACCTTCACGCCGAAGAGCAATTACCGCTGGGCAGACGGAACGACGACGGCGAAGAGCGTGAGCTGGAGTATCGGGAAGGCGGCAGGGAGCCTCTCCATCTCCCCCACCAGTATGACGCTGGACACCACGACGAAGAGCAAGACCATCACGGTGACGCGCAGCGGCGACGGCACGATCAGCGCCGTGAGCAGCAACACAGCGGCGGCGACGGTGAGCGTATCGGGCAACACGGTGACGGTGACGGGCAAGGCCAACGGCAGCGCGACGATCACCATCAGTGTGGCAGCAGGAGCAAACTACACTGCGCCCACGAGCAAGACCTGCGCGGTTACGGTGAGCTTCCTGAAGGACAACTTCGCGGATAATGACTGGTCTGCCATCATCGCGGCGTGCCATAGCGGCAGCGTGCCCAGCACATGGGTAGTGGGCAACAGCAAGACGATGACCATCAATGGCGCGAGTTATCAGGTGGACATCATCGGCAAGAACCACGACACCTACACCGCAGGCGGGAAGGCACCGCTGACCTTCCAGCTGCACGACTGCTACGCGGACACGAAAGTCATGAACAGCTCGAGCACCAACAGCGGAGGATGGACGAGCTGCGCCATGCGAAGCACGCACCTGCCCGCCATCCTTGCCCTGATGCCGACGGAGATACAGAACGGCATCCGGGAGGTGAATAAGCTGACCTCGGCGGGCAGCCAGAGCGCCACCATCAACACCACGGCGGACAAGCTGTTTTTGCTCAGCGAGGTCGAAATCTTCGGCTCGACCAGCCACTCGGCGGCAGGCGAAGGCACGCAGTACGATTACTACAAGGCGGGCAACAGCAAGGTCAAGAATCGGAACGGCTCTGCAGCCATCTGGTGGGAGCGCTCGCCGAATGCCGGCTACTCCACGCGTTTCTGCCTGGTCGACAGCAACGGCAGCGCGAGCATTTACGGCGCCAGCACTGCCCGTGGCGTGGCCTTCGGCTTCTGCTTTTAATCCAGAATCCGGAAAGCTAAGATTTCAAAACGAAGAAAGCTCTGCCTCCGGCCAGCAGCCTGTGTGCTGCGGGCAGGAGGCGGCAAGAAAGGACGAGGCGGTATGGCAGTCTACAAATCCAAACGGAGCGAAAGCAGCATGCAGTTCGTGGACACGGCGAAGAAACTGGAAGCGTTCACGCTCAGCTGCTGCATGAAGGCACCGAAGCGGTACACGTTCTTCCTCACGTCGCGCATTATGCAGCTGGCCAGCGACGTGCACGAGCACGCGGCAGCGGCCAACAACATCTGGCCGACGAATCAGCACGAGGCGCAGATGCGCCGGGACGAGCTGACGCGGGCAAACATTGCGCTGCAGAATCTCGACCCGAAGCTGCAGCTGCTATACGAGGCGGCCCGGCAGAACCCGGAAGGGTGCAAATGGATTGGGAAGGCCATGGAGCAGTGGGGTGCGATGATCGCGGAGGAAGCGAAGCTGCTGGCAGCTGTCCGGAAGAAAGACCGGCAGCGGTACAAGGATTTGCCGGACGGGCCTGCCGGAGTTTCGGAAGAATAGACAACATGGGTTAAGCTCTGTTTTTGTTGCCGTCGGCTCTGCAGCCAACTGGTGGGAGCGCTCGCCGAATGCCGGCTACTCCACGAATTTCTGCATGGTGAACAGCAACGGCAACGCGAACAATAACAACGCCAGCAATGCCAATGGCGTGGCCTTCGGATTCTGCACAGCACGGTCTGACGCAGTAACCGCTGGAAGGCGGCGAAGCAGTACCTATGCAGAAGGAGAGCTTATTCCCGGCAAAAGCCAAAACAATCCGCCGGTGCAGACGGCTGGACGCTGCTTGCATGGCAGGCCGATGTGCGCGGGCCTGTTTCATAGCCGGACTGCCACGAGGGTAGAACGCGCACCCGACAATCATCCCTTACGGCGGGTGCCCGAACGGGCAAGGAGAAGAACCATACATGACAAGCGAAGAGCGAAAAGAGGGCCGGTATCAAAGACGCTGCGCCAGGCGGGAAGCAAAGCGCCGGGCCAGGAGCGAAGCGTGTGGCAGCTTTGAGCAGGTATTCAGTTACGAGAACCTATCGGGCTGCAGCTGAGCGAGAAGAAAACGCGCATCCTGCCGATCAGGCAGGGCGTGCGGTTTCTGAAAACGAAGTTCAAGCTGACGCAGACCGGCGGCGTCATTCGGAAGGTGCAGCGCAAAAGCACCAGAAAGATGCGGCAGAAGCTGCGGAAGTTCCGTCGGTGGGTAGATGACGGACGCATGACGGAAGAAGACGTGCGCACGTCGTATGAGAGCTGGAAGGGCCATATGCGACGGGGAAACAGCTGGAAGGTGCTGCGGAAGACGGACAAGCTGTATCGAAAGCTGTTCGGGGAGAAAGGAGACCATCAATGTACGAAATTCGGAAGGACGGGGGCGTGATTGCACTGACGGAAGCCCCTGATTATATCCGCAGGCATCCGGACGGGTTCTGGCTGCTATGCGGAGAGGATGAGGCCGAAGGCGTGGCCGTGGGCGGAACGCCCATGCTGCTGTCGCAGATCATCCTGGTAAAACGTGACACTGGAACATTCCTGCAGGAAAACCAGGCGGCAAGCGCCATCGCATTTGTCACACTGGCTGAGAACGGAAGTATCGACGGCGTGACGGCCGGTGAACACGCGGAGCTGTTCAGCCCATGGGAATGCCCGGTGGCCTACACTGCGGGGCAGATCAGGGAGCGCAGCGGCAAGCTCTACAAATGCCTGCAGGCGCACACCTCGCAGGCGGACTGGAAACCGGAGGACAGCCCGTCGCTGTGGGTGGGCATCTCTGACCCGGCAGAGGAATGGCCGGAGTGGAGCCAGCCGGTGGGCAGCACGGATGCCTACGCCAAGGGCGCAAAAGTGAGCCGCAACGGCAAACACTGGACGAGCGATGTGGACGCGAACACGTGGGAGCCGGGCGTGTATGGATGGACAGAGGTGACGGCATGACGGAGACCATCGTAGTGGCCGTGCTGAGCCTTGCCGGTACGCTCATCGGGACATACCTGGCGAACCGGAAAAGCGCAGCGCTCATTGCATACCGGCTGGAACAGCTGGAGAAGAAAGTAGCGAAGCACAACGGTTTGGTGGAGCGCACCTACCATCTGGAAGAGGCGGCGGCGGTTTTCGAGGAAAAGCTGAAGGTTGCAAACCATCGCATCGACGATTTGGAGCACGGAACATGAAGCAGCAGAAACGCACCAGCTTAAAGACGACCACAAAGCGGGCGCTTTGGTTCTGCCTGGGAAACGGCGTGGGCTGGGTGTGGTGCAGCTACATCCTGGCATACCTCGGAAAAGAGTCCATCGCCGAGAAGCTGAGCCAGACGGCCGTGACGGAGATCGTCGGCGTTGTCGCTCTGTACTGCCTGAAGAGTCTGTTTGAAAAGCGGAAGGGCTTCGGGGCAGTCGGGAAAAAGGAAGCAGAAGAAACCGATCAAGAAATCTGAAAGGAGATCACCATGAACATTACACCAATCATCGAAACAGTATTCGCGCTCATTGCGGCGGTCATTACCGCCATCGTCATCCCGTACATCCGCTCGAAAACAACAGCGCAGCAGCAGACGGAGATCAACGCCTGGGTGCGCATTGCGGTTAGCGCAGCGGAGCAGATT
>ENA-UONT01001685-UONT01001685.1-human-gut-metagenome-genome-assembly--contig:-CS20-NODE-1685-length-17757-cov-5.771777_pt1 | contig 17757 bp, 26 predicted proteins | sample MGYA00242459_ERZ724006 | MGnify/ENA metagenome assembly ERZ724006 | reverse complement strand
ATGAAAGCAGCCACCAGAGCTGCGATTGCTGTGATTATCAACCCTATGGGATTTGCTGCCATGATAGCGTTCAACCCTGCAAATAAGGCCCGTAACTTTGGGAGTATAGTAATGATTTGTGTTACAAAACCAACTACTTTACCCAGGATAAGAAGAACTGGACCAACAACAGCAATGATTTTGAGGATGTCAACAATCACTTGTTTCTGTTCATCTGTAAGACTGGAAAGCCAACCAATAGCCTTCTGAAGCAATTGATTGAGAGAGTCAAGCATAGGGGTCAACAGCTCTCCAAAGGATGCTGCAAGGTTTTGAGCGCTGTTGCGAAGCATAGCCAATTTAGATTCAGTTGTTCCATACCGGGTCTCTGCTTCGTTTACCAGAGCTGTATTCTCTTCCCAAGCCTTGTTAGCGGTATCGATAGAGTCTTCCAGCAGGTCAGAAGCCAAACCAAGAGACTTCAACATATTGGACTGACGGATACCAGTCAAACCGAGGTTATCAAGTACCAACACAGCGGACTCGCCGCTCTCGTCCAGTTTACCCAGGCCTGTGATAAAAGATTGAATAGCCGTTATGGGAGAAGTTTCCCAAGCGGTTGCAAACTCTTTGGAAGTCATACCGGAGACCCGAGCAAACTCAGATAACTTTTCTCCTCCATTGGCTACCGCTTTTTCAATTTCGTTGAAGGTCTGCGTCATAGCAGTACCACCAGCCTCGGCCTCGATACCAACAGAAGACATAGCCGTAGCCAGAGCCATCAACTCGGGTTCTGTAAGGCCAGCCAACTTACCACCAGCAGCCAATCTATTGGTCATAGACACAATATCAGACTCAGTAGTAGCAAAGTTGTTACCCAAGTCAACAATTGTTGCACCAAACCGAGAGACGTCCTCGCTGGAGGTGCCCATTATATTCATCACTCGTGCAATAGAAGTAGCTGCATCTTCCGAGCTTAGATTGGTTGCATCTCCCAGCATAACCATAGTCTTCGTGAACTGAAGCAAACTGTCTGTTCCACGTACACCCAGCTGACCAGCCACTTCCATAACACCAGCAATCTCAGAGGCCGACTGAGGCATAGTCCCGCTCATCTCTTTGATTCCCTTGCTGAGAGCATCGAATTCTTCTTCTGTGGCATCAACTGTTTTACGAACTCCAGTAAATGCAGATTCAAAGTCGACCGCTGCGTTCGTAGCTACTGTTCCTAACCCGACAATAGGAACAGTAACGTTCTTGGTCAAGGTCTTACCAGCAGAGGTGAACGCAGAACCAAGTCCTGTTAATTTATCTGTTACAGTTGCTCCTTCCCGCTTGAACACATCCAGCTGAGATAAAGCACCTTTGATACCATCCTTGAAACTGGTTGTATCAAGCAGAAGATAGCCAACTGCACTTCCGAGATTTATCAAGGTTTCACCCCCTTACGTGTATTGAGAGTAGAGGTCGCTGAACGAACGGTACTTTGTACGGAACACAGGCTCTTCCTCTGAATCTATCCTGTTCATAATGTATGCACAGGCTTCATCAAAGCAATAGGCCGTGTACTCATCCAGAGCACCCATCAATTCAGAGGGTCTCACCTTGTACCGTTGAGCGATACCGAGAATTCTCAGTATATCACGACTCCCCACGAAAGGGCTGAAGCGCCTTGATACCCTTCTGGGTGTAGTTGAAGATGAACATGTACTGCTCATCAGTCAGCTCCACACCAACTTTCTGAAGCTGTTCATAGGTCGGCTCAACGAACGCAGCCGCGCACAGAACGTCAACTACGCTCAATACGTCCTTCATAACGGAATCATCAGCTGCATCCACACCACCCTTGATGAACAGAGAATTGGCCGTGCTCAACAGAGCATTGGGAATCTTGCCGGACTTGGCGAGAGCCATCATAGAGGGTCTACGCAGCCGAGCTACGAAGGGCTGACCCTCGGCAAAGGGCGGGAGCTGTACGATAGCACCCCGACCATACTCCTGAAGAGATTCCAGAGAGGTAATGTCCATAGAAATATACCTCCTTAACCCGCAGCCTTGGGCAGCTCATCGGGACCGATGTAACTGATTTTGTAGGGAGCCTGACCATCGGCCGGAGCAGAGTTGATAGTGTACTCAGGTGCGCGGAAAGCACCGTCCTGAGAGTTGAGCTGGATGGGAGTACCCTGACAATTCGGGTATGCAATTTTCTCGTACCCGGTCAGAATTCCCGCAGCATTGTAGATGGCGGAATAGGCGTTGATGGTAACGACCTTGCCCTTCTCCTTGGAGCCAGCCACAGGAGGAGTGTAGGAGCTCACGCCGAAGCCCTTATCCTCGTCACCCTCAGCAGTATGCTCCGCAGTCGTCCAGTACTTGACCGTGCCACCCTGCAGAATCTTGACCTGCTCGGGGTTGAAGACGTTATCGGTCAGGACGATGGTGTTACCAGTGATAGTAGTGACCGTGGGCTTCTGAGCAATCAGACGACCCTTGACCACCAGCTTCACGGCGTCCTGGGTATCCGCCTGAACAGTGACCTGAATCTGGGAGGCCGTATCCAGAATGAGCTCGTTGGTGCCGTCGTCCAGAGTTACCAGAGCGACATCAATAGTGGGGATTTCATTGCCCTTTTTGATAGCCATATTATACCTCCTTAGTTATTGTAATATTTACGATAATTGACGTACCGTGTTGATACCATGTGACCCTTGACGGAGTCATCATAGAAGGAAGGTGTCCGATAGTGCATGGATTTCACCATCGGAAACAATTCTTTCATAGCAGCTTCAACAGAGTCGACATAAGTCTCCAGAGTTGTAAACTGGTCTCTCGGTACATAACACAGTACGTCATACAGGTTTTGGGTGGTGCTGAAGCCTTGGAACTGAGTTGTACCCTCGTCCCGGAGCACCAGATAGGGCTTGATGCATTCACCCTGATGTTGCGCGGGGGTGTATACATCAAAGCCTTTGCTCTTCAAATGCTTGAAGATGTCTTTATAGCGCGTATTTTCCATTACAGTTTACCCAGCCTTTCAAGGAGTCGTTGGAATCCCGGCATTATCTCATTGTTACCGACATAGTTGATTGTTGGGTCAATGATTGCGAACCGTTTCTCATGTGCCAGCTCCAACCAAATACCGTAATCAACACCGTGAGCCAGAGATAACTCATACCCCTTCTCAACCTTGTAAGAGGAGCCTGTAAGACGCTGTCGTGCGTGTCCGGTACGGTCTGTCCATGGGCGGTGCTGTTTGGCATAGTTCTGGAGCTTGAGAGCAGAGGTCTGAGCATACGCCGAAATAGCGGCATCTGACTTGCTCTCAAAGTTCTCCAGTCCGTTAAGGAGGTCAGAGATGTCCAGGTTGAAATTAAACCCGTTAGGCACCTTCTTGAACCTCCTCCAAGTAAACTTCACAGACAATACCCGACTCAGACACGTCCTTGATTTCACCGATATTGTACTTCTTACCCTTGATATAACAGGTGTATTCAGTATCAATCATATCGACAGCCTCACGCAAGCATAGAATCATAGGAGCTGCTTTGGAACGAATAACCGCGCCATCGGTGGCGGACTTCTTCAGGTAGGAAACGTTCTCGTGATAAATCCCCTTGAACGTTACTGTGGATACGGCCACACCGTTGGGCTCCCCGAAGTCGTTCTTACCTTCCTTGTCAAACACAAACCATTGACCTTGGGTATTGATGCACCGCCGAACTTTGTTCAGCTGGAAATTAGAAGCATACATTTAGAACGCTCCTTTCAGAATACCCGAGTTGTTGGGTCTGTACTTGGCAGCCAGCCGCCGGAAGTACTTGGAGCTGTCCGCAGCACTCAGCCCGGACACCTGCAAAGTAGTATCTTCAGCCTTGATGAGCAGACACTGATATGCCGTCAGGTCGTAATTGCCCCCATTCTCCCGCAGATAGAAGTCAAGCTGTTCATCCGTGAAGAAGGGGATGTCTGCTTCTCGCAGTACAATCTTCAGGTCTTCAATGTTACTCATACAGTTACCTCAACTTCCCCGGTGCTGCTTGATGAGAAGCCGCAGCTCCTTCTTGGAACGAATACCGTCATGGTCGATACCCAGCTGGTCGGCATAGTCGCAGAGCTCTTCGAAGCCCAGCTCACTCAGAGGGATTTCGGAATAGTCAACAGGCTCGTCGTCCTCTTCTTCATCCTCCAGCTCGTCATCTTCCAGACTATCCTCTTCGTCCTGAGCAGAATCATCGAGGTGGGGCATTTCCGTAGCCGGGGGGTAGTTATCTACCCCCAGCTCGGAAGTGACCGCTTCGTCCTCGAGAGGACGGAATCCTGCGGATTTATACATACACTCGTATGCACCGCGAGAGACCATCAAGGTAGTTACTCCATTTGTGATGCGAAGCATACGGTCACACCTCCTTAGGACGCGATGACGTCCAGGATGTACACGCTGTCCGCAGACTCGAAGGAGGGCAGACAAATCATGGTGACCTTGGTCTCCACGTTCACGGGGTCGGTCTTCTGGACAGTGGTAACAGCCACGCCGGTGTCAGTGATAGACACATTGGCGGCACCAGTACCCATCAGGTCGGACTCCTCGGGAGTGGTGCCGAACCACGTATTACCCAGAGTGCCCTCGGGGAACAGGACGACGGTGTCATCAGGTACAAACTGAGTAGCAGTACCGGCATCGTTCTTGTAACGCTTGCCGTAGACGATGAGCTCCAGACCCAGCTCATCCATCAGGTACTGACTCAGGCGGGCATCGGACAGGGCAGAGACCTGACCATTGGACAGGACGAAGATGGACTTGATGATTTTTTCGTTGACACGCAGGTAGCCCCACGTTTTACGAGTGCAGACACCACGAGTGGGACGCACACCAGTGTCATCCTCAATCTTGTCCATGGCCTTACGCATATCCTCAATGGGGTCAGAAGTCGTGGTGCTCCAGGAAGTAGTCACCTCGGACTTGTGGTCACTGGGGATACCGTAGTCGTAGTTGTATGCCTGACCGTTGGCGGTGATAGCGATGGCACCAGTGGTCAGAGCCATCATTCTCATCTGCTCACGACGGGCACGAGCGCCCTCCAGCAGATGCATCTCATCAGCGAACACACGATTCATGACGGCATCAATGTATGCCTGATTGCCGGTCTCCATGACCATGTTCAGCTGCTGACGCAGCTCTTCGTCGATGTAAGTGCTCTCCTTGAAGAAGGGCATCTCAGCAGACAGCTTGTCGAAGCCAATACGCGGACGAGGCACCGCGCCGACATCGAATGCGGAGGGCTTCAGCACGACGGGCAGACCGTTGGCACCCTTAATCCAGTCGAGCTTCAGACCCAGCTTCTTGTCAGCGGGGAACAGCTCCTCGCCCAGATAGGGAGGCATATCCTGACGGTGCTCTTCCCAATAGGAAGTCAGCTCCGGGGCTTTGACGAGGTCAAAAATAGTCATCTTGTAGTTCTCCTTTCTTTGGTTACTTCAGGAAGGTGATGTTCTTCATCTCACTCTTCCGGGTCGCCGTGATGAGCGCGGCAGTGGTGGTGTCCAGCTTGTTCAGGTCAACGAAGCCCCAAATCAGCAGGGTGCCGTTGTTGTCACCGTTGGTAACGTCAACGTCATGCAGCAGAACGCCAGTAGCGGCCTTGCCGTCGTTGCCAGCAGCCGTAGCGTCCTTGGCCTGTACGAAAGCCGTGTCACGAGCGGTCAGGTCACCGCTCAGGGGAGTGCCCGCAGGGACAATCTTCTTGCCGTCGCGGGTGACAAAGTAGCCGTCATCGACCACGATACTGACAGACATCTGGTTCTGAACGTTGAACAGAATCTGTACAGGAGCCGCGCCGGTGACTTTGGTAATGCCGGTGTTGTTGAACATTTTGTTTCCTCCTTATCAGTTTTTGAAATAGCTGCTCTTACCGCCGGAGGTCTTGTGTGCCTTTGCGAGTCTGGCACCCAAACCCTCTTCATCGGTGGATTTACGATTGGAACCTCTGGTGGAACCACCTGTTCCAGTGTTCTTCTGGGTCTCACCAAACATGATGGGGTACTTAGTCTTCAACTCTTCCAGCACTTTGGTGATGGGCTTTTCCTCCGTCACCTTGGGAGCCGCCAGCGTAATGATGTCGTCCACGCAATCGGGATTTACCCCAGCCGACAGTGCAGCGACCTTCATTTCCAGCTGAGTTGCCTTGGCATTGGCTTCGTCACGAGCAGCCTCCGCAGCCTTTTTCGCTTCCGCATCCAACTGCTGCTGGGTCTTACCCGCGTCGAGAGTCTTCTTAATAGTGGCCATCTGAGTTTTGAAGTCCTGGTCGTCCTTGTACTCCAAACCCAGCTCTTTCAGGATAGCCTGTCTTGCAGTACGCTTCTCATTTGCCATCATAGCATTGAGCTGCTCCTGTGTGTAGGACTTTCCCTCTTGCTGCTGATTGTTCTGATTGCCCTGAGTATTCTGCTGACCGCCTTCACCGCCGCCAGAATTGCTCTGGGAGCCACCGTCACCACTTTCTCCACCCTCAGCAAAGAACTGTAGACCAATGTACTTGAGAATCGTAGATTCCTGTTTCATAGTGATTCCTCCTTGTAATACCCATGCTCACCGTGCATGGTAACGGTAATCCAGTTGATGAATTTCGCCCTCAATCTGGTAAAGGGCACCATCAAGCTGCTTTGCGAGCTCAGCACGCATACAGCTCAATTTACTATCAACCTTGCCAATCCTGTAGGCAAGCTTCATGGGGACGGGCTTGTTCATGGCGAAGAACTTTGCCCTCTTGAGGTACAGTTCCTTTGCCTCGGAAAGAACTTCCTTGGTATACTGGTCATCCACTTGTACGATGGATTCCTTACCGCAGCAGGGGCAGTTCAGCACCGTCATTGTGATGTCCCGGCCTTTCTCATTCAGCAGGAATATGGCATGCACAACCTTCTCGGAAATGTTGCCGGAGACCTCGACCATGGCGTGACACAAATCACACCGTGTAGCGTTTGTTTTCATACCGTCCTCCAGAAAAGAATACTAATAGTATAATTCTACCACAATTATACTCTTAGTTATCGAAAAAGTAAAGCCCTCCTGTGGGAAAAGGAGGGCTTTTCAGAGTTATAATTCTCTCGGGGATTCAGTTTTATGTCAGCCATGCAGCCACATGAGAGAGCTCGTCCTTAACGGTCTTCTCGAGGACCTCGAGCCACTGTGAGGGGATGGCAGAGTAACCGTATAGGGCACCGGCGAGACCCCCGGAGAGGGCTGCTATCGTGTCAGCGTCGCCACCGTCGTTCACGGCACCTAAGATGGCCTCCCGGAAACCACTCGTATTCTTAACCCAGTACAGGGCATTGTTCAGGGTATTTATCACGTGACCAGTAGGCTCCATGTGAGCGCAAGGAGGAATAGGCTGGTTATCCAGCATGTTGTTCACTGCCCGATAATACTTTACGATGGCTTCATCGCACATCTCATTAGTATGTGTGAGCTTGGACTGTTCCCGTGCCAGACTGAGGTCTCTGGCAAGGCAGGGTACCAGACACCGCATCAGGCCACCGTTACCATAGTCCTGACGGCCACGCTTGCGCTGACGTTCCGTATTCCTAACACTCCAAATGTCCCATCTGTGTCCTCTGTTCCCGGAGATAGCTGCATGACAGGTACTGCCAACATCAATCGGACCATCGTCCAACCAGTTCTCAAAGTTCTTGGCAATCTGAGTCATTCGACCGCTGAAAGTCAGCCTGTCCATCATACCTTTTGCCACACACAGCATCATCTGTGTGTCATCAGTAACCATACCGATGTCAATATTCAGCCAGCCACCCCCGATGATGTCAGTCACCCGACCATACTGCTTCTTGATGGCCTCGGCGGTCATGAACTCCGTAGAGGCACCCATAGCGTCACCAATGGCAAACCCAAACAGGGCACCCATTATCTTGTCAACTCTCTTCTCATTCATGTTCATACTCAATACAGCTCCCTCCTACCAGCACTTCCAGTTCTTTGACACGAAACTTACTGCACCAGTATGTGTTACCCCAGATTTCGTTGTCATTGAATCTGTTCTTACAGTCCTTGCATATCAAGTCCTTGTTAGAGATACGCATGGTACTCTGTGCCTCAGACTCTATACGTTCTCTCATGCTCATGGTACAGCCTCCTTACTGCCAGCGACCGTCATACAGTTCCTCGACGGTCATATCACGCCAATACACATTCCGGCGAATCCAACCATTCTTCTGATGAGTCTCAATCTCAATGAAGTCCCTCTCAATATCGATGAAGGTGTCTTCACCGTTTACGTTTTCTCCCATTAGGACATTGGGATAGTCCTTTTCATGGTCCATCAGCTCAATCAATGCAGCATAAGCATCCGGATTGATGTCCACATACTTGTTTTCCGCGACCTTTACAGCAATAGTTTCCATAACTCATTCCTCCGAATAGAATTTACAGGATTCTTCCGCCTGTGAACCCTATTATAACTCCGTTCCTTGGAAAAGTAAAGCACTATTTTACAATTTTGGCAAAATTTCCATAAACACACGGATTATAGAGCTTCTGTGGCCGTCGGATCCCTCAGAGGAAGAAATTTTTTACGCATTGGTACCGCGCTGTATATTGTCCTTGACCTCGGAGGCAATACCTCCCATACCCTCAATCCACTTATCCAAGGACGGGTCAGCCTTACCCTCAACCCAGTCAGCCAACCGGTCTGCAATTTCAGCCATACTCTGTGGAATGTATGCCTCAAAGGTACACATACCGTTAGGGTGGTCAAGAGGGAGACTGTCTTTGGGAAAATGTTTACCATCTCGCTCCATGCAGATTTCACAGGTACGATTGCCGCCAGCAGACAACCAGATGTAATCTTCAACAAAGGGATTGTTTTTGGTAGTCCGTACAAAAGCCTGTTGATAGGCGTGAGACACCATTGTACGAGCCAATCGTTGAGCATTGTAGTCAACTCTCTTGGCCGCGCCGGGGTATACCTTAGACCAGTCCCAGTCTTTCCTTGCTTCAGGATTCAGGTACTTCTCCAAATCCTTGGCTATATCATAGGCACTCTTATTCTCTGCGATACCTTGTGCTACAACCGCATTTATATTGTACTGAGTCTTCATGTGATTTTTCCACAGGGCACGGCTCAGGCTCCACTTTCCCTCGTAGAGCTGACCGCTTGCTACCGACTTGACAATATCAGCCGGAACAAAACTGTATGCACCTTTAATCCCAAGACCCAGTTTATCTACGAATTTACCATTGTCGTCTACCACGGCCTGAGCCGCTGACTTCATATTGCCCTCAATCTCGCCCTTGAGAGACATCTCTGCTTTCTTGAGCTCCTTCTCAAGCTCCTTCTGTAAGTTCTTTAAATGTTCCTCATACAGGGGGGCAGAGGGTGTCTTAGGCAGTGTTTTGGCCTTTTTAGCAACAGACTTCGCAGCATTCTTATAGATATCCACAATGTGTTTTTGTTGCTCTTTCGTCAGCTTTACTCTCTCCAGCTCGGCCGTATTCAGGCTAAATGTTGCCATAAGACACCCTCCTCTACCATCTTACTTACTCAACAGCTTTCCCCACGTCCCGTTGCCCGCGATACCGTCCGCGCCCAGCCCGTACCGAGTCTGGAACTTCCGCAGCGCCGCTTCCGTCCCGCTTCCAAAGTCGCCGTCCGCTCCTGCGCTTCCGCAGGAAAAGCCATACGCAATCAGGGCTGATTGAAGCGTTTTGACATCTGCACCGTCCATGCCTCTCCGCAGTACCCGCACAGCTTTTGTCACAGTCTCCTCCTGCACAGGAGTAGGCTCGGGGGTATTCTCGTCCCTGACGAACACTACGCCCAGTGCCGCGCAGAGACCCTCTGCAATGGTCTCACCGAGGAGCGTCGTATGGGTAATAATCCACTCCGCGATGTGGACCACATCGTGGAAATCTACCTCGATGTATACCGTTGGCGCGGCGGGGTGCTTCACCTCGTACAGTGCGGGATACGCCCGGATGACATCCGGCGCACCCGGCGTAATCGGGCCAAGTACGTCCATTACCGCCTGACACGCCTTGTACCCTGCGCTGTTCCGGTCGCCGCTGTAACAGAACAGGTGCGTACCGCTGGCCTTTCCGTTGCAGGCATTGGAATGGATGGGGACGTGCAGGTCAGCCTTGAACCGGTTGGACGCCGCCACACGGTTTGCCATAGTGTCGTACTGACCCAACATCACCTCCACACCGGAGCGCTCCAGCGCGGCCTTGCAAGCCTTTGCGATGCGCCCGCACTGGATGGCCTCGGTGGTGTTGCCAACCGCATAACTGTTGCTGCGCTGGTCGCTGGGGGACAGATACACCCTCTTAGCCATTGTTGCCGACCTCCTTGTGATACTGCGCCGTGCTGATGCACAGCACAGCGCCGAGGAACGTGTCCACGGCGGTGATGGTGGTCACCACCTCATCCGCATAGGGCCACGCCCACACCGCCGCCAGCGCCGCGTACAGCGTGGCAACGGCGGGCATAACGATGATGACCAGCCATTTCAGGATGTCGTATACCTTGTTGTTCAGTTTCATGTTACTTTCCTCCCGTTTAACGCCCGTCGGCTTGTTTATTCTGAACAGATTGTATCTGTAATCAGACTAATCCCAACTTACAATTATAGATTGTTCCATCGCTGTAATCTCGTGAGCCATGCCATAGGTGTATTCATTCTTGGTAGCATCAATAAGTGTGTTCAAATTGAGTATTAGGGGACTGTTATACTGGAGAAGAGCATAACCCACACCATCTTGAAACGGGTAGGCTATAAAATCATACTGCTCTCTTCCAGTATTAAACGCGAATATGCTATAATTAATGATGTCCCCTGTACTATCCATATTTTGCGAATCTAAGGCTACCCCTTGAAAATACAGCTCACAGATATAATGGCTCCCAGTAACCAACCCTGTAAGATCTAATTGAACTGTATAGTTATTGAGGTCAAAACTGTATCTATTTGGCTCGACCGTATCGTATGACACCTTGGGTCCTCCAGCAGCGGGAGGTATAATGGCTTTTCCACCAGCAACAAGTGGTTTATTATTCAAACTTAGTAACTGCATACAGTACTCCTCATGCTCTATCTGACAATACACTAACTGATGCAATCATGCCCACAGGCATATGATCACCGCTCGTGTTAATATACATCAGTACACCACCCATAATCTTGTATGTTGAATAATCCTCATTGACGTCAGGGATCATACTCGACACCGAATTACCAGTGCTGAAAAATATTCCATCTGCATCTCCAGCCATAAATAGACATAATTGCCTTTTGATACTTTTCCAATTAGAAACAGAAGCGATCATACGGAATCGATTGCTGGGTAATCCTGTATTAAGTGGTATAGGCCAGACCCATAAATTCCCGGTTGTACTGGTCTGTGTACTGTCAGCTGGAATATCAAGACAGATTTTAATAGCCACTGGATTGTAATCAGATACGGCCACACCATTCTCATCTGTATCAATTACAATTCTGGTTGCAGTCTCTTCAAGTGTAAACTTTCTAATTAACTGCCAGCGTACTCCTTTCGACAGGTTGCTTGGGGTCCAAGAACCTCCTACGACCTGCAATACCTTGCCATTATCTTCAGCAGTAGCAGCAGGTAACAGATCCACATCGACGGTTTCAGCCTCTTCTGCTTCTACAGGTTCCCACGAGGTAGGCTTTCCATTCTCGTCAATGCTCTTGACTCGAATGAAGTCACCAACTGCAACAGAGGACATACCAAGAGATAGATCTTCTTCTGCAGTGCCAACGATCTGCTCTCCATTAGCTGAATGAGTTGTAATGCCTTTTTTTAGAGATTCGGGTGTTACAGTATCCTGCGTGAGATCTATAACAGTTTGCCCATTGATTTCAACCTTGTTGACTGCCATGATAATCCTCCTTCTGAGGAACGGAGGCTTATGCCCCCGCCCTTATCCGATTGTTACCGTCTGACCGCCCTGCGGATTATCAGCATATTTAACTGGGATCGCCTCTACAGTCACCTGAGACAGATAGTTATACGTAGGGCTGTCGGGAGCAATGACCTGCTGTGCGAAAGATGGTGTTGCAGTCTTGGCCTGTGCCTTTGCACCTTCTGTGCCGGACATGGCGCCCTCAACACCCAAAATCGAGATGCCCTGACGGATGTTGTTAGGGATGACCTTTGCCGCCTCTGTAGGGTCAATCTGTGCCACACCGCTGCCATCATGGTAGCCATGAGGGATAGGAACAGAAACACTCTTCTTGGAAACGTTCAGAGTCTTCGCGCCGTTGTTGGGCATAGTACCAGTGACCTTGGAGCCGGTCACATACGCCGTCTTACCGAGCAGAATTTCTGCTGCACCGGCAGTAGCATCACTGGTATCAGCATCCTTTGTACTTGTACCCACAATCGGAGCGCCGGTTTTGTCATGGGCTTTCTTGCCTTTCGCAAGGTCAGCAGCGGTGATGTCATCCCCGGTCAAATCCATTAGGACTTCGCCGGACGCCAGAACGACTTTGCTTGTGTACTTTTCAGCCATTTGTTATACCTCCAATATACACTGTTGTGCCCCCGCTGGGGTTACTTACTCGTGCCACTTCAATCGGATTAACTGTCACATCCTCAAGGAGTAACTTGTCTTTTGTCGGGAGAGTAGATTTCACAAAACTGGGATCAACGACATAATCTCCGGTATATGGATCCCCTCCTGTTGGTATGATTTCTGCCACAGAGGCAGAAAGGAGGTATTCGTTTGGACAAACCTCTAATCCGTATGTATCTGATTTAACTGATAGACATAGCTCCATCATATCCTGCCTCTCTAATCAGCTCTTCTACCGAGATATTGCAAGCTGTGGTAGCGCGTTTATGATTGTATTCATCAGTCCAATACAGCTGTGCTTTGGTAGGAGACGTGGTTAACTTCATGGCATCTTCATAGGGCACCTTTACCAGTAACTTCTCTTCTACTAACAGCGCTGGAAATTCCAAATAGATACCGTGCTGCTGTTTCAGACTGAATAGGATATTGCTGGCTTTTGAAAAATCCACCAAAGTCCCGTCTGAATTCTTCACTGTAAGAAGGAGATTAGACTCAATCCTTTGTAACACTATTATCAACCTCCTATTCATCTTCCCTGGGATTCTGTTGATTCTGCAAGTCCATAAAAGCATCCTCAAGAATCTGACGCTCCAAAGCAATCTGACGCAGCTCCTCATCAGCCTCCTCATCAGTCAGATTTCGCCACTTCTTCATATAGGCTTTCTTAGACATAGTCTGAGCATTTACCTCAGCCAAATCCACCTGTTTCTCCTCAGACTCATCCTCAGGAAGAGGGTATTGGTTGTCCACTCGGATGGTATAGCCCACATCAGGTAACTTTTCTTCAATGTACTTGGCACCGGCCTCGGGATACAGACGAGCACCCTCAATAATACACCGAACCATCAACTCCAGCGCAGGACGCCACACCAGCATCTTGTCTTCGCAGCGGACAATCAGGTCCCAGTAAATGGCCTTGAGAGTCTTACCGGAAGATACAACACCCTTCAGAGCCTCAGGACTGACATTGGGGACGGCACACTGTTCGTGAGTCATGCTCTTGATACGGTCAAGGGTCGTGCCCAGAGCCGAGCTGTAACTCATCGGGGAATCCAGAACGCCTACCTGTGCTGCACGGTCTGTGGCCTGATTCTGGTCGGATGCGATATCCCAGAAAGCACCCGCAGAAATACTCAAGCCCTTGGTACTCTCGGGGGAAGCATCCACTGTGTACCGGATAGGATTCATGCCTTTGCGCTCGGCGTCCATATCAGCAGCGGCTAACTTACTGTACCACGCCTCATACTCGCTGAGCAGCTCAACCTCGGACATACCAATAAGGTCGCCAGTCAGACCGTCATTGACGATGACACAAGCGGGGATGAACTCAAACAGGGTGGCAGTCGGCTCAGACAGAGTCTCAATGAGTTCGCCCATGCCATTGTAGATTTCCTCAGAGTACCAGCATACACCATTCTCCAGCCAGTACTCCTTTTTGTAAATACGCTGGTCTTGCTTGGACTTCTCGTCGTTGATACCATAGAAAGCTACGATTTTGGTGAGCTTGTTGTAATCTTGAGGGTCTACGTCATACACAAACTCAAGGCTCGGAAGGAAGCTGACCTGCATACCCTCCTCGGTGTTGACATTGAACATCAGGGCTACCCGCTTACCGATGAAGCAGTCCTTTGCGGCCTGAACCAGCGCAGAACGGAAGTTGTTTTCCTTTAGCACACTATCCACCAGCTCCTGATAGATGGTGGCTGCTTCCTTGGCTTTTTCCCTCTGCTCTTTGGTATCACCCAAATCCACATCTACAAACAGGTCAGGGGACTTGGAGAACAGAAAACGTGCTTCCTTGTCTATCAAGGCTTTTGTGATTTTGTACCGCAGATCTGCCGGGGTGTAGTCCTTTGTACCCTCAACAGGGTACTGTACACCTTTCTCGTAGATATCATACAGTTGTATGATTTCATACATATCCCGCAGAACGGCGGAACCATACATTCCCTCCAGCTCGGCCTTGATAAGCGAGGAGGGAACATTCAACAGGCGGGACACCTCTATGGAGACGTCCCTGTTTACGCTTGCTGCCATTATTATTCTCCTTTCCGACTATTTCTGGGCAGATACTTGATATCTGCGACCTCATACACGTCCAGAGCATACCAGATAGCCGAGAAGGTATGAGGGTCTATGTTGAACTCGTCATAGACGAGATTGCCTTGGTTGTCCTTGGCATAGGTCAGAGTACGAAGTTCTCGTATCGTATTGGGACAATTGGGACTGCAGATGATACGCCGGAAGCGCTTGACCTTCCTTGTATTCGCCAGTCTTGAGCCCGCCCATTTGTGACACCCACGCATCCTGAAACCGGATTGACGATAAAAGGCAATGGCTTTGGGGTCTTCACAGTCGGCGATGATTTGTACCTTGTCCAGTCCATCCTTTTTGAGCTCCTTCTCCGTCTTATCGTCTGTCATCTTGTTTTTGTAGTACTCGTAATAGATGTACAGAACCTTGGCTGCATCGTCCACAGCACACTTGATTACAGCATTATAAGACTCTTCAAAACCGAAGTCCATACCACAGAACCGGAATTTCTCAGGGATACCCTTCACCGCTGCAATCACCTCAGCATGACTCTTGGCAACCTCAAACTGAGGCAGTACCTGTCTACCATTCAGACCGAACCTACCAAGACGAGCCACCCTATACAGGTCAGGGTCATATTCCCTCATCTCATTCAGAGTGTCAATGTAGGACTGAGGGAGGAACAGGTTGTCATCGGCGACGCTGTGGTGATAATAGACCCCGTTCTTGACGATGGTACGCCGCTTGTACAGCAGCTCGTCGTCTAAGACAACATACTCCCTCCCCTCTTCGTCTACATGCTTGAAGAAATGAGTGTAGACCCAGTTTTCCGTGCCTACGGGGTTGGTACTCATGATGAAGTGTAGAGGCAAGGTGGGGTGGCGCAGACGACCGAGGAGTTCCTTGTAACCGTCGTACTTGATTTCAGAGCACTCTTCAAGCCATACAATCGTCACACCGTTGATGGACTTCAACTTGCTGGGCTTGTCCATTCCTTTGAAGATGATTTTGCTACCGTTGGGGAATCGTATACCGAGCGGAGAAGTTGTGCAGCGCACTTTCTTGGCACTATTACCAATCAAGTCCAGCTCATCAAGGATTTCCACCAACAGATCATAGCAGGACTCTCTCAAGGTGTCATACACCTCGCGCACAACCAGCACTTTGCGCTTCTCCATGAGACACTTGAAAATGATTTTACAAGCGATGTGATAAGACTTGGACGAGCCATATCCTCCTACAAGGAGGTATTTACTGTAATCCCAGTCAAAACAGGAAACTCTCAAATCTCGGATTGACTTCTTTGACAATTTCCATAAAATCACCCCCTTCCTTATTATATAGGTGTCAGAAGCTCTCTCCAGCGAGCAATCTTTTCAACAGCTGATCCTTGACTTCTTCAACTGTACCTCGATACTGCGCTTCACGTTGCTCCATATCTTTCAGAGCTCTCATAAGACGCCTGTTCTCTGAAGCCAAAACCGTGTTCTGTTCTTTGAGAGACACAACCAGCTCCTTCTTCAGAAAACTTGCCTTACTCGGTTGAAGTTGTTCATAACCGGAAAGCAGCTCCTCAATCAATTCTTGTTTCATTTCTCGCCGATTGACGTAGTATCCGTCACGCCGAATTGCAGGAAGTACTTCATCAAAAACCCAGTGCTCAAACTGTTCAGCCGAAGGGAGACGACTATGAGTTATGAGACGATAGACATCTCCTTCGGGAATAAAAGTCATCTCCAAAGTTTCTCGAGGAGATTGTGGGTGAGGTACGCCCCGTTTTAGGGCGCACCGACAGTGTGTGGACACCGCGTTTCTCGTTTTGGCGTACCCAAGAGCATCAGCTACATCCTTAGCGCAGAAAAGAATCTTACCAGTTTCTTTGTCGTCAATGACCCTTACTGTGCCGAAAACTTTCTTGGTAAATGCCTGTAGTTCTTCCATCATTCTTCTCCTTTTGCTTTTGCTCGGACTACGTTGATTGTAATAGAGTCATCTCCATCGCTCTCTTCAAGCAACTTTTTCTTCATATTGAACTCTTCCAACTTGAGCTTCATCTCACGACCCATCCTGTCAATTTCAGCACGTTCCTTGGAAGTTACCCACTTGGCACCGTATGCACAGTCAAGGACATGCCTTGCACCGCCCTGACCGTCTCTATCATACAAGCGACTCTCAACGTACTCCTCAATACGCTGCCTGGCATCGTTCAAGACGCGCGCAAAAGTAAGCATATCATCTGTGTCGCTTCTCATTTCATCAAGGAGGGTATCAATTTCCCCACCCCTGTACTGCATCATTGTAACCGTTGAAAGTCCCAATGCTCTTGCAAATCCTGAGACCGTGTAAGGACGGACTTGTACCCTGACAGGTCGACCATCCTCACCTCTTACAATCTCATTATTCTTATCAAATGCATAACCCATGCAAGACTCAAAGTAGGCTTCACATTTGGCTTGCAAATCCTCAACGGACAAGAACAAGGGTCTTCTCCCGGGGTTGTCTGTCATACCCTGTTTCAAGGGCAACCGGATGGCTCTGAAATCGATTACAACCTTCCTTTCATCAACCCAACGAGACCGAACGACCGGATGATCAGGAGCATCAATCACCACTATATGAATGAATTTTTCTCTACCAGCCATCGTCACACCTCCTTTCTTCACCTATTCCCATAACCGGGGGCGAATACTAAAAGTATACTCCGCACGGCCCCAGGCATTTCTACATCCTTATTATACTACTCTTCCTCGAAAAAGTAAAGCATTTACCCCGTAAAGTTATACACTTACCGAATAATTTTCTCGAGAAGAAACTTTTTCCGAAAAATACCTCTCGAGAAGAAACTTTCGAATACTAAAAGTATACTCCCCAATAAATTTTCTCGAGAAGAAACTTTACCAAGATTGGGTTTTCATTTTAAAAATAGTCGGAATTCCTTGGTTTTGGACTATTTTCATTTTAAAAATAGTCGGAATTTCTCAAGTTCCAAGTTATTGGTATTTTCCAATACTTTACTCCGCGGGGAAAAGCAAAAATAGTCGGAAACCATCCAGGCAACACACAGTTTTACTCAAGTTTGCATCTGACCTATTTTTACACTCTCTTACTTCATTAAGGAGAAAAATAACTATAAATAATA
>ENA-UONT01001683-UONT01001683.1-human-gut-metagenome-genome-assembly--contig:-CS20-NODE-1683-length-17762-cov-24.502118_pt1 | contig 17762 bp, 11 predicted proteins | sample MGYA00242459_ERZ724006 | MGnify/ENA metagenome assembly ERZ724006 | reverse complement strand
GGAATCCTAACGGATTCCTGCTTTGAATTTAATGTTTTCGCTTTTTCTACCGCCGAAAACCGCCTCTGCCGTACAATTGTACGGCGACGTGACGATTTTCGACGCTTCTGCATCTTTTTTATTTCGCCCCCTTTCGGGACGGCTAAAAAAGCGCAGACCGAAAAAGCGAAAACAGATTATTATAATTAGATTTTAGTATGTCCTATATGGCAGTTTGAGGGTCGGAATCCTAACGGATTCCTGCTTTGAATTTAATGCTTTCGCTTTTTCTACCGCTCTGCATCTTTTTTATCTCTCCACTTTGCGGGTCGGCTAAAACCATCCGCTCCGAGCATTTTTATTTATCCCCGTAATAGTCAAAGCGTGCTGCTGAAAAGCAAATTTTCAACAGCACGCTTTATTTGTCGTCAAATAGCTTCTAAGCGGAGCGGTCTTGCGGAAGTTACTCCGCTTGGACACGGCATTCATTCCGAGCAAAAGCTGCGGTCGATCGTTATAACGCAGTTATAGCTCGGATCCTTTTGCCTTACGAGCTCGGATATCTTCTCGCGCAGCTCGGATTCGCTCATGCTCATGCCGTAGGGCATGATGCAGTCGAAGATGACATTCGAGTGGCTCGCTCCGCGCACGAGGCGCAGATCGTGAAAGGTCAGACCTGCTCCTATTTCGTGCAGATGCTCATGCAGGTATATGCGCAGGCTCTCGACCTCCGGGTCGTTTGTAACGATGGGGTCGTAGTGTACGATGAGCTGGAGGTGTCGGTTCTCGGCGAAATCACGTTCGATATTGTCGATGATATCGTGACTTTCGAGCGGGTCGGTATCGGCGGACATCTCCACATGAACGCTCGCAAAGGTCCTGCCGGGACCGTAATCGTGGACGATAAGATCATGTATTCCGAGCACACCGGGATAGGTGAGAATGCGGTCGCGGATATCGCGCACCGTCTCGGTGCTCGGAGCTTTGCCGAGTATGGGGTCGAGGGTGTCGCGGACAAGCCCTATGCCGCTTATAACTATGAATACCGATACCGCAACTGCGGCATAGCCGTCGAGCTCGAAGCCGGTCAGGCTCGAAATAATCGCGGAGACAAGCACAGCGCAGGAGCTTATGACATCGCCGCGGCTGTCGGCTGCGGTCGCAAGGAGCGCGCCGGAGGATATGCGGTTGCCGAGACGGCGGTTGAACAGCATCATCCATAGCTTTAGTGCGGCGGAGAGGATGAGCACCACAGCCGGCAGAACTCCGAACTCGACTGCCTCCGGCGTTATTATCTTGCGCACGCCGGTCGTGAACAGCTCGATGCCGATGGCGATAACGAGCGCGGAAACGACGAGCCCGCATAAATATTCGTATCTGCCGTGACCGTACGGGTGCTCGCGGTCGGGCGGCATGCTCGCCAGCTTGAAGCCAATCAGGCTGATGATGCTCGACGATGCGTCGGACAGGTTGTTGAAGGCATCGGCGGTGATGGAGATCGAGCCGGAGATAAAGCCTGCGGCAAGCTTGAATACGAACATTATCACGTTGCAGATAATGCCGACTATGCCCGAGAGCCTGCCGTATGCGGTTCTCACCTCGACGGAGTCGGTCGAGGTGTAGTTCGGGACGAATTTTTTTACGAGAAAATCGGTCATTTCGACCTCCGGTTATCCCGCAGGGCGGGAGATTTTGCGTTTGGAACGGTTATATTTTATGCGGCGGCGCGTCGGCGATGAACGCAGGGATAATATCTAAGGCAGACCGATGCGTCGATCTGCCTGTGGAATGAGCTTTTATAATGTGGTGATCGGAATGGGTTTTAAGTTGATAATACATACCGAAAAGTCGGCGCGTGTATTCCTCCCCTGCGCAAGGGGAGGCATACACGTCCGCTGCTTTGATGACATTATCAACTTGATTTACATCTGAATTTTCAGTGAATTGTTAAATCATTACGAATACAGGTGAATCAAAGCCTTTGCCGCTTTTCTTTGACCATACAGTGCGCAGCGAACAACGCTTTGCGTTGTTCCAAAGCTCCAAAAGAAACGCCGCTCTGTGGGGTCATTGAATCGCTGCACGATTCAATATGAAGTTTCGGTCTGTGCTTCGCACTTACCGAAACATTCACACCTTGTTTCTGCAACGGTTGACGAAACTTTTAAACTGTCTAATCCTTAGTCCGTGCGCAACGAGCGAAACCCTTGCTCCGCAATCGCTCCGCTGTTTTGCCCGAGAAAGACTCCCTATTACAAAGTTTTCGCCAGGCCTTTTTCAAAAGGCCGCGTACCCTTTTTGGCGCGTACCCCTTTTGCCGCGTACCCCGCGTCTCTTTCGTTCCTTATTTCAGCAGGGCTCCGAAGCCGGCGCTTTCTGCCCATTTAGCGGCAGTGCTGCCTGCGGGTGTAACGATCGACGAGAGCTTGTCGCACTGATAGATCATCCCGTCACCGAGAGTAGTTACCGAGGCGGGAAGCTCGATGCTGTTGAGGTTCACACATACCGCGAACGCGAGGTCTCCTACGCCCCAGACGGTATCGGGGAGCTTAACGGTATTGACTGTTGCGATATAGTAGAACACGTTAGAAACGTACTTTACGCCGCTCGGAACGGTGATTGTGCTGTCCTTGGAATTTATCTTGATGAGCACTCCGTCGCCGACGGTGACGAAGGTATCCGTCTGTGCGGCGAGCCATTTTGTCTTACCGAGTATGGTAAGACCGACGCTCTTGACCGATGCGGGAATGGACACGCTCTCGATATTTGAGCACTCGAGGAATGCATATGTTCCGATATAGCTTACACCGTTGGGAACGGTGACGGCGGTTATTGTCTGATTGCCTCTGAAAGCAGAGGCACCGATAGCGGTGACCTTAGCGCCGCCGAGCGTCGAGGGGATGGTGATAGCGCCGCCCTTGCCGGTATAGCCGGTAACGGTAGCATTGCCCGATGCGTCGAGAACGTAGGTATAATCAGCCTCAACGGGTGCGGGAGTGTTCTGCGGAGCGGTCGTTTCTGCGGCGGGAGCGTCGGTCTCTGCAGGAGCGGTGGTCTCGGGCTCATTCGCGGTGGTCTCTTTGCTGCCGTCCGCCGTATCGGTCGGCTCGGTCTCCTCTGTGTCGGTTGCTGCGGTGGTTGTGACGGCTGTCGTCTCGCCACCGTCGGAGATGAGCTGAGGTACGAATTTTATCGCGAGCGCGACTACCGCTCCGAGAACGACGACGAGCAGGGCGATGAGTACTGCGCCTGCCAAGCGTCTGCCGGTGCTGCCCTCCTCCTCTTCCTCCTCGCCGGAGGCATATGTAAAGTCATGATTCTCGGTCTGCTCGGCTGCGCCGGCGATCATTGTCATTCCGGCTGCAACGATGGTATCCGAAACGCGCTCGGGCACGCGGATAGCAGCGGCGCGCTCGGAGAGGATAGCGCCGAGCTCGGCTGCGCCGCGGAACTTAGAGAGCGCGGGGGTATCCTTTGTGCGCTTCTTGATCTCCGCACCGACGAGACCCGCACCTGAAATTATCGCGCGGCGGACGCTGCGGGGATCAGCCTGAAGATTTCTTGCTATCTGATCGGGATCAAGCCCGCAGAAGAAAAACAGCATAACGGCAAAGCGCTCAGCCTCGGGCAGTGCGCAAACAGCCTCCTCGACCGCGCGGCAGGCATCGGCATCGCCGACAAGCTCGGAGCGCGAACCGCCGAGGCTGTAAGGAAAGCTTTTTTTATCGCCGGCATCATCGGGCAGCGTTGCCGCAAGGCGTGAAAAATCAACCGTTCTTCCGCTGCCGGAAAGGTAGGAGCGGCAGCGCTTTGCGGCGGTCATGTAGCTCCATGCGGGGAAGGATGTGGGATCCTTCAGCAGTCCGAGCTTGCCGTATATATGCATAAAGGCGGACTGCAGCATACCCGCAGCGGCATCCTCGTTGCCCCCGACGAGGCGCAGACAGAGGTAGTAGACATTGTTTTTGTATGCGTCGTATATTCCCGCAGCAGCAGCCGTGTTGCCGGAAACGGCATTTCCTATCAGCTCTTGTATATTCATGACATATTTCCTTCCGTAAAAGCAGAATTAACATTCCATCGACATTCTACCACATCTTGCGCATCTTGTCAATTCGGAAAGCGGTGAGATTTTTCGTGAAAGATCTCTGAAAAAGCCGATTTGGTATGTTTTGGGCTATTATTCTATAAGTAGAGTCGACAAACATCCTAAGGTGTGGTAGAATATAAAAAAGGAAGAGAAGAATGTCGATCTACAGTAAAGAATTCAAAGAAGAGGCGATCCGACTGTCGGATGAGATCGGGAGCAAGAAGGCGGCAGCCCGGCTCGGGATTCCGTACTACACGCCGGCAGACCGGCGAAACCGCAGCAAGCACAAGCCGAAGGAAACGGTGAAAATGAGTGAAGACGAGTTTCGCATCAGAAATCGCGAACTCGAGAAAGAGAATGCAGAATTACGCGAGGCAAACAATATTTTAAAGGACGCACTCGGTTTTTTCGCAAAAGACCAGAATAGGTAAAGACCAGCGAACGACACGTATTTATTGTAAAATACAAGGATAAACGATGACGAAAGTACAGAGGATTTCAAGGCGGTAGTCATGGAAAGCCTGAAGTCAGGGGAAAATCTGCTTCTGAAAAAAACCAAAACAACAAGATCAAATACAAAGATGATGTGATCTATTAAAGCCTAAAATTTGAAGGAAGGGGTTAAGTGGAACAATCAAATAAATTCTATAAAAACAACCCGTCCGACGTGATTTGGTGGGTTGAAAATTCGGATACGATCGGCGAATGGCTTTTCAGTTTTGACAAGGAAACGATATTCAACATGTTTGCCGATTATCCTGACAAATTGACATCTGAACAGAAAGAGATATTCGATAAAGAAAATCCCTTTTGGGCAGACTTTTTTAAAGACAGAGTATAAAAAGGACACTTCGGTGTCCCTTTTAATTTGAGAAAGGAAAAGACAATGAGTACTGTTATTAATGTACAATGCGTTGATCAGACGCTGACGGTTACGAATTCTCCGTTGATTGCTTCAGGTGGAATTAATGAAGACGTTATGATCTTTGAGTTCTGTTAGCTTTGGTCTGGATTGTCAAGGCATCTGTCTATACGGGATACACTTTGAAGCATGCCCGCATCAACGAGTTTTGCCTGCTGGGCTTTGCTTGAGAGTTAAAAGCCTTATCGGCAGCGAATCGTATTATCGGGCGGATCGACGAGCGCCGTCTGTACCTGCACAGTAAGCGGATGAAGCTGTGAATGCCTCGGCTTTGAAAACAACTGAATAGCGGTGCATTTGCGCGGCAACAATAGCGTTATCCGAGGGGAAAACATACCGAGCGCGATGCAGACTGCGGAACTTGTCCGCACCTCTGACCGCTTATTATGCCCATTATGATGAAAGGATTTCGGAAATGAAGCTATTGGAAATATATAGAAAATGTAGAGATAACAACATAAACAAGCTGCACCATACTGATTTTTCTGCTTTTGAAGCTGAGAGCGATACGACGCCGGGAAGCATGACGGCGGGAAATGCGGCTGAAAAAGCTATGACGCGTGAAAGCATGGCTGCGGAAAATGCGGCTGAAAAAGCTATGACGCGCGAAAGTATGGCTGTGAGAAATTCGGTTGAAAAAAATGCGGCGCGGAGAGATATGACTGCTGAGAACGCGGTCGTAGGGGCTTTTGCAGCCGGGCGAGATGCGGTGTGCGGCTTCACGCCAGGTGCGCATACACACCGCGGAGAGATTCGCCGTTCGGGAGGATCGACCGTCGCCGCGCGGGTCGTCTGCTGCATCTGCGCGCTCGTGCTGCTGCTCTCCGCTTGTACCGGGATACGTGCGCTCGGGGTCGATGCCGAGCTGTACGACCGCATTCTGCGCCTGCACGTTATAGCCGATTCTGACTCGGACGCCGATCAGGCGGTCAAGCTCAAGGTGCGGGACGCGGTGCTCGAGCTGCTCGGTGACGAGATGGAGACAAGCCCCGACCTTGAGCAAGCGCGCACCGCTGCCGAGCGGCTCATGCCTGAGGCGGAGAGGGTGGCGCGGCAGGTGCTGCGGGACAGCGGCTTTTCTTACGGCGCGACCGTGACTCTCGGCTATGAGTATTACCCGACCCGTGACTACGGCGGCTTCAGGCTGCCCGCAGGGCGCTATCTATCGTATCGCATTGTCCTCGGCTCGGGCGAGGGACACAACTGGTGGTGCGTCCTGTTTCCCGCACTCTGTACCGCGCCTGCCGAGCGTCATGAGGATGAGTTTGTGACGGCGGGCTTTACACCGGGGCAGATAGGAGTTCTCTCCGGCAAAAAATCGCCTAAGTATGCCGTCCGCTTCCGAATTCTCGAGCTGCTCGGCGAGCTTGAAGAAAAGCTGAAATGACAACACACGGTCGTTTCTTGAAGCATGCCGCACACTTTCCGTATTCATTGTTTTCTTCACATATAGTATGCATTATAACAGACGCAAAAAAAGCGACTGATTTGGATATGTCGGCACTTGCGCCCTGTGCGGCGGTGCAGACCGGCAGCTGCCGCGGAGCGGCTGCGGTGTCTGCCGACCGAATATGCGGCTTGTAAGCGGAATATGCCGATCAGAATGCCGCCCTACCGTATAAATCATGCCGTATATCAGAAAAGGACGGCAAAAAGCACCGACCGGGAAAGGTACATGCCTTTCGTTCGGTCGATGCTTTTTTTGCTTGAATATTATTTCATTAGCTTCATGCGGATTTTAGTGTCCGAGGCGGTACGCAGGGAGCTTTTTCGGTGATTTTTTGTGAAAAAACTCACTGCACTGCTTTTTGTTAAGAACGGAAATCACGGCCTTTGCCTGCAAAATGCTTCCGATCGTTATTAAAATGTCAGATCGCGGAGCGGGATTCCCTTTCGGCGGCCGGTGCGCTTTTTGCATTCGGCTGCTTTTCCCGCAGTGCCGTCATTTTGACCTTTGCTGCTTTGTGCGGCGGAGTCGGAGCGGTTTGCGGGGGTGCTGTCTTCGGTATTTCCGTCCTCCGGGCGGCTGCGTCGGCGGGCGATGAGGCATATCGCGACAAGCGAGACTATGCCGACCGCAGACAGAATATCTCCGACGATAACGCAGGTCGGCAGATAGCGCAGCTCCACCGTGTGCTGTCCCTCGGGCAGCTCGAATGCGAGAAGAAAGTCCGAGGTCTCGAGCAGGTCGACCCGCTCGCCGTCGATATATACGCGCCACCCCTCGTCGTACGGGATGCCGGTAAACATAACGCGGTCGCCCGGCTCGGCATTCACGCTGCCCCTGATATGCGTATCCGAGAAGCTCGTGACATCGAGTCCGCTTCTGCCGAGGCGGCTCATGATCGACTCGAACAGCGTGCGGTCGAGATACCAGAAATAATCGGTCTCGTCCTGGATGTACATGGCGCTGTCCTCGGGCTTGAGCGCCACGGTCATCTCGGTATCGTCTGCGCGTGTGCCGAGCGAGAGGATGCTGTACGATTCGCCGTCGAAATATGCACCCGTGCGCTCGCCGTCGACATAGACCGACGCTTTGCGCTGATAGCTCGACGGAAAGTAAGCGTATATAGGGCAGTCCTCGCCCGCGCCGAACAGCATGTAGGTCACGCGCGCATTTGCGCTCTCGTCTGCGGGAGTGTATTTGGTGTGGGTAGGTGCGGTTTCGGTCGCGACGGTGTGCGAGACGGTCATTTTTTCGGTATCGACGGTCGCGGCGATAGGCTTCCATACCTCGACCGTTTCATCCTCGCCGAGCATGGCGGTTATCATTGCATTCATCCGTGCAAACGGATTGCTTTCGCTGCCCGATGTGTAGCCGAGGATATCCTCGTTTACTCCGTAGCAGAGCGGCAGCGCGTAGGGATTTTCAACACCGATCAGCTTGTGCTCGCTGTCCGAGGTAACTCTGTTATACAGCGGCGCATCCTCCTCGCTCTCGCATATGAGATATCGGATGGAAAAGAGCGAATCGAATACCGGATTGCCGCCGTAATAGCGTGTCCAGTTTGATGCCGATCCGATACCGAGCTTGCCGAGCTCGGAGATAACGCTGCGGTTGAGCAGTGAAGAGGAGCTCGAAATACCGTAAATACCGAGCGCCATACCGTCGTTCGTCTTGCGGAAAACGGTCTTTTCGGTGCGGTAGAAATCGTCCTCGCCGTATTTTTCGGAGCTGTATTCCTTTAACATATCCGCGCTCGGCTTTACGCGGTCGATGAACGAGCGGTAGGAGGTGCGCGAGGTGAACGAAACGTCGGTGTTCATCTGATCCTCGGTATATATGCCCGCAAAGAGCAGCTCTCCGCAGACGGCAAGAATCAGCAGCACAGAGCTGCTCCACACCATGCGCCGGCTGCGCATAGCATAGATAACGCCGAGCCATACGAGTATCAGCAGCACCGAGAGCATTACGCCGAGCAGATTGCCGAACCAATCGTAACCGAGCTTCTGCGAGACCGCGAGGAGCAGTATATATGCCGCTGCCGTGCAGCCGATCACGCGGATATCCAGCTCGCGCAGCTCCGAAAAAGCACGGTAGGCAAGCACCGTCAGTACGAAGATGAGCATGAAGGAGTAGCGGTAGTTGAGCCAGTTCGGCTTTTGGAAGCCGTGCCAAACGATATCGACGCTCGACATCACAAAGCTGAAAACAAATACGCAGATCAGCCCGCCTGCGGCGACCTTTTCGCGCCCTCCGATCTTTCGCGAGGCGAAGAAAGCGGGCACCGTCAATGCGGTGAGAACGCCGCAGTAGATAAACGGCAGACCGATCGGGCGAACGGTGTCATATGAGGCGGGGAAGAGCCGTGCGAAGAGGTCGAACAGATCGAATTTTGAGGTCAGGGTGTAGTCGGGGGTGGAGAATTCGTTCTTTCCGAAGGCGAGTGAGACATATGCGGGACAGATCACCGCAGCTGCGATGAGCAGTCCTATCGCGGAGAAGAGCAGCATACGTCCGAGCGAGCGGAGCAGATGGAGGCGCTCGCCGGTGAGGTTATTCTCGCCGTTTCCGCTCTTTGCAAAGTAATAGTAGAAAAAGTAGAGGGATGTGAAGATACACACCATGTAGCCGATATAAAAGTTGCTCATTGCGCAGTAGGCGAGCGACACGGTGTAGAGGAGAAATTTCTTTTCTTTTATCAGCCGTTCGATGCCGAGCACGAGCAGCGGCAGGAAGATCAGCTCATCTATCCACATGGTGTTGTGAGCCTGAACGACAGCATAAGACGAGAGAGCGTAGAGGGTGGAGAATGCGACGGTAACGACCTTTCTGCCCGGGTGAGCGGAGCGGAGGTACAGCGCCATTGTAAAGCCGCAGGCACCCGCCTTGAGCATGAACATCAGCAGCAGCGCCTCGGTGATGAAGCGTGCCGGAAAGAGGCAGACAATGAGCGAAAACGGGCTGGCGAGGTAGTAGGCAAAGATGCCGAGAAATTCACCGCCGAGAGTCCTCGACCACGAGTACAGCAGGCTGCCGCCGCCGAGCAGCTTGTTTCTCAGTTCCTCGAAGAATGAAACGTACTGACCGTTGAGGTCGAGGATGAGGACAGAGCCCTCGCCGATGGGGAATACGGCGCGGGAGATGTAAAAGAGGAGGAGAAGCCCTGCGGGAATGAGAAACGCCCATAGGAGGAAAAGATTTCTCCCGTCGCGCAGGGACTCGAAGTACTCGGAGAACGCCGAGGACAGCATGCGGCGCTTTTTCGGGGGAGCTGTCTGCACGTCGGGGACAGGTGCCCGCGAAGAGGCTGTTTGTATTTCGGCGGCGGGTATTGAGGATGCTGTTTGAATATCTGCGGACGCCGCAGTCTGACGGTCGGTTGAAGATGTGTTCGGATTCATTGGTTTACTTTCCTTTTCAGAAGTAAATTGAGGGTGGTGAACGGAGAGGAAGAAGCGTGATCTTTAATGGACTGTTAGGGTGAGAAAGCTACGGATGTGAAATATGCAGTTGAGTAAGGAGAAGAAATATTGACTTTTGATTGGAAAAACTTGATTTGGCATGGGACAGAGTTGATATCGCGAGCGGCGATTGCGGACGTGAGAGCCTCTCCGTTTAACCGCCGCGCGGTTAAATATGAAATTTTGCTTTGCCGCCGACGGCAAGCGGCCTTGCTTTGCAAGACCGCAAAATTGTGCTCGTGCAGGGGGGAGCGCTATCAACTTAAGTTTAGTCGTACTAAGGTGTATTATAGAATTAAGTTGATAATGCATACTGAAAAGTCGGTGCGTGAAAGCCTCCCCCGTGTAGGGGGTAGGTGCTCATTGAGCCGCATAGCGGCTCAATCGACGGAGGGGCTGTTGGAGACTAAAAAGTCTGCTACCAAATCTCAAGTTCGTGACAACTTTTCTGCCATATTAAATTTAAATATGATGTTTTTCGCTGTTTTTTGTATGGCAGAAAACTTGTCACGAACCAAATTTGATTAAAGTTTCCTCAGTTCCCAACAGCCCCTCCGCTTCGCTGCGCTCAGCACCTCCCCTTACACAGGGGAGGCTTTCACGCGCGAACTTTTAGTGTGCATTAAAGGTCCGATTTACTGCAAATTCGTTATTTTGTCATTGTGTGTTATCACAACATGTTTAGGTGAAACATAGCCTTAGCCGCTTTTCTTTGACCATACAAAGCGCAGCGAACAACGCGGGGCGTTGTTCAATAGCTCCAAAAGAAGCGTCGATTCTTCGGGTTCATTGAATCGCTGCGCGATTCAATATGAAGTTTCGGTCTGTGCTTCGCACTTACCGAAACATTCACACCTTGTTTCTGCAACGGTTGACGAAACTTTTAAACTGTCTGAGCCTTAGTCAGTGCGCAACGGGTGAAACCTTTACTCCGCAATCGTTCCGCTTCTCTGCCCGAGAAAGACTTCCTATTATAAAGTTTTCGCCAGGCCTTTTTCAAAAGGCCGCGTACCCCGCGTACCCCGCGTACTCCGCGTACCCCCCGCGTACCCCGTTTCCTCACGCGCGGTGCTTTTTGCGGCGCGGGAGGATGTACGAGGCGCTTTCGGGTCTGAGGAGGATAACGGCGGCGGCGAAGGTCACTATCCCCGCGAGGGAGATAATGCCGCCGTAGACGAGGCATGATGGCATGTAGCGCATGCTGACGGTGTGTTCACCGGGTGCTGCGCGGAAGGCGATAAGCGAACCGAGTATCGTTTCGGTCTCGACCTCTGCGCCGTCGACGGTCACGCTCCAGCCGGAGTCCTGCGGGATAGAGGTGAATACCATTCCGCTCTCAGGCACGGTGACGGTGCCCTCGACGCGGGTATCCGAGAAGCGCGTAATCGCGGCGTTATTCTCGGCGAGGCGTGCGGCGACCTGCTCCCAGAGGGCGGTATCGAGGTACCAGAACGGCTGTATATCCTCAACGATATAGAACGGCTTGTCCTCGGTGAGAATGACCTTGAGCGTCGCCTCGGCATCGGTCGGCAGAGCGCCGAGCGCGATCGTGTGCTCGACCGCCTCGCTCTTGTACTTGGCAAGCTCGACATTATTGAACATTATCTGACCGGTCGAGCCGTACACAGACGGGAAAACGCAAAAGATGGGATTATCCTCGCCCGCGCCGCTGAACGAATACGTAACATCTGCACTGCGCTCGGAGTTGTCGGCCACGAACTTTTCATGGCGGGGATAGTCATCTGTCGCCTTGATGGTCGATTCGCGGGTATTCGAGAGGTCGAGGGTCGTCTCGATGGGCTTCCATACCTCGACGGTCTCGGTCTCGCCGAGCATGGCGGTGACTATCTCGTTCATTTTTGTAAACGGATCGGCTGAGTAGTGCTGCTCGTCGAGGTCAAGCTCGGCGATAGCGTTGCTGACACCGTAGAAAAGCGATAGCGCATTTTTGTTCTCGTAGCCGTACAGTGCGGTATCGGGATCCTCGAGGATGCGGTCATAGCCGTAGGCGGAGACATCTGCGGAGTCCGCTATGTAGCGAACGCCGAGCAGCGAATCGGCAACGGGGGTCTGACCCTTGTACTGGGACCAGTGCGAATGCGAGGCATAGCCGAGGTCTCCGAGCGTCGCAATGACGGCGGAATTGAGCAGCGAGGAGGAGTTTGAAATGCCGTACTCGCCGAGCGCCATCGGATCGCAGACGGTGCGGTGACCGGTGTTCTCCATGCGGTAGAATTTCGAGCCGTAATGCTCGCTGTCATAGTTTTTCAGCGCCTCTATCATAGAGCCGTACTTTTCGTTGTAGTCAACGTAGCTGCTGCGGCTCGAGAAAACAACATCGCTGTTCATTCGGCTCTCAAGATAGACGCCGGTAACGACCGTCTCTACGCATACGGCGACGACGAGCAGCAGAGGCGCGAGCCTCGACATCGCGCGGCTGCGGACAGCCCATATGCAGAAAACGGATATTGCGAGGAGTCCGAGCGTGCCCCATACGACGTAGATATCGCTCATCCATTCATAGTCGCCTATCTTCTGAACGAGCGCAACGAGCGTAACGAGCGCGAATATTATCGGCAGCAGCCAGCGTATCTCAAGCTCACGCAGCTCGGAGAACGCACGGTAGGCGAGCGTTATGAAGAAGAATATGAGCATGAACGCATAGCGGTAGTTGAGCCAGTTCGGGTTCTGGAAGCCGTGCCATACAAGGTCGGGCAGCGAGAGCGACATGCTCATCGCGAATACGGTGATAAAGCCCGCAGCGGCGAGCTTTTCCCTTCCGCTCGGTTTACGTGCGAAGAAGAACATCGGCATGAGCAGCAGCGTCAGCGAGCCGCAGGCGATGAACGGAAGCCCCTCGGGACGAACGGTGTCGTAGGCGGTGGGCATCATCTTTGCAAAGAAGTCGAGCAGGTCGAATTTTGCCTTAATGTCGTAGCTCGGGCTTGAGAAGCCGGTCTTTCCGTAGGAGAGCGAGATGTATGCCGGATAGAGTATCACGGCGGCGATCTCGAGCGCGATTATCGAAAAGATGAGCATACGCAGCAGTGATCGGAGAAAATGGCGGCGTTCGCCGGTGAGGTTATTCTCTCCGTCTCCGCTTTTTGCAAAATAATAGTAGAAAAAGTAGAAAAAGGAAAACACGCACATCATATAGCCGATGTAAAAGTTCGACATTGCGGCGAGTGCGAGGATAGCCACATAGAGGACAAAATCCTTTTTCTTTATCAGGCGCTCGATCCCGAGTGCGAGCAGAGGCAGATAGATAAGCTCATCTATCCACATCGTGTTGTGCGCCATTACTATCGCATAGGAGCAGAGCGCGTAGAGGGTGGAAAAGACGATCGAGCCGAGCTTTCTGCCGCCGTGTGAGCTGCGCAGATACAGCGCCATCGAAAAGCCGCAGGCGCCTGCCTTGAGCATGAACATCAGCAGCAGTGCCTCGGTGATGTGAGAGGCGGGGAACAGGCAGGTTATCAGCGAGAACGGGCTCGACAGATAGTATGCGAATATGCCGAGAAATTCGCCGCCGAGCGAGCGCGACCACGAGTAGAGCAGGCTGCCGCCGTGCAGCAGCTTGTTTCGCAGCTCCGCGAAGAAGTAGACGTACTGACCGTTGAGGTCGAGAATGAGCACCGAGCCGTTCCCGAACGGGTATATCGCACGCGAGAGATAGATGCAGAACAGCAGCACGAACGGGATGAGAAAAGCCCACAGCAGATACAGACTGCGCTTTTTGGCGACGCGGTCCTCATAGCCGGTGAGCAGGCGGCAGGAGCTGCCGTACACGCGGCTGCGCGCACGCGCGCGAGAGAAAAGCGAGAACCTGCAGCTCGCGGCATCGGATGTGTCTGATGTGTCCGATATATTAGATGCATCTGACGCGTTTGAAGTGCCGGCTGCTTTAGATGCATTTTCGTCCGCCGCAGCTGCCGAGGCTGTTACGACAGTGGGAGCGCCGTCGGAGACTGTATCGGAGATCGTGCCGACATCTGCGGAAGCCGCGTTTGCCGCTGCGGTATCTGTGCCCGCGGCGCAGCCGGGCTGCTCCGCGTCCGACGAGGGTCGGAGATTGTCCTTATTTTCCGTCATTATATGTACCGTTCCTTTCGCCCGAAGGGCAGGTTTATTCGGAGTTTTTTCCATAAATAAGAATATTTATCGCTCACCAGTATAGCATATCTTTTCCGAGTTGTAAAGTTTTTTCCGATGTATAGTTCCGACGCGGTCCCTTTTCCTCCTTTTTTATTGACAAAGGAGGTACTTTGTAATAAAATAGATGTGTGTATCTTCGCCGCAATGCGGCGCGCGGAGAGACAAGACCGTCTCCTGCTATGCCATGACGGATGAAAGGAATTTTCACTGCGATGACCGGTATACATAATACAAATAATAGAATAAGGTGTTGCGGACTTTGCCGCACGCTCTCAGCCGCGCTTGCCATGCTGTCTGCGGCGCTGCTCCTTGCTTCGTGCGGCAAAAGCGATACGGTGATGAAGCTCGGCTCGTTTGAGGTCAGCTACGATCACTACCGCTATATCTACATGAATGTATACAACGAGCTTTCCGAGTCCGATCTGTCCGAGACGGAGCGTGCGGAGGAGCTTGAGAATGCGGTCGGCTCGTCGCTGCGTTACAGCGCATCGATATATGAGCTGGCTAAGGAAAAGAAGATCAGTCTGTCGGACGACGAGGAGCAGGCGGTCGACGATGCCGTCACGGCTGCCGAGGAGGAGTGCGGCAGTGCTGAGGAGTTTGACACACAACTGCGTGAGGCGTATCTGACGAGAGATTTCTTCCGCCGCGCGCTCGAGCTTCAGCAGCTTGAGCAGAAGCTGCGCGACACTCTGTCGAGCGAGCGCAGCGGAGAGCTTGCCGTCGACGATGCTGCTCTTATCGAGGACGCACACGAGAATTTTTACTATGCCGAGTATATCCTGACGCGTGATGAGCAGGATGCCGAGGCGGTGCTCGCCGAGGCAAAGGCGGGAGCACAGCTGTCCGACCTTGCGCAGGACGGCAGAACTCTCGGCAGCTATTGCTTTACACACGGGCAGCTTATCGAGGAGCTTGAGAATGCGGTGCTCGCCGTCGGCGAGGGCGAGGTCGTGGACAAGGTCATAGTCGCAAGCGACGGCTGCCGAATCGTCCGCCGCCTTGCACTGACCGACGAGCTGATAGATGAGAATTTCGACAGCATCCGCAAGGCGTATCTTGCCCGCCGCTTCGGCGAGCTGCGCAGCGAGGTCGAGGCGGGGCTTGAGGAAAAGCGCACCTCGCTTTACGACGCGTTGTCTCCCGAGATGCTCGCAAAGCCTTGGTCGGAGGCAAAATAACACTATTGCCGAGCAGTGCGCACGGTACAGCTCCGACAGCCTGAGTATGCGCTGCCGGTAACGCGGGGATACGATAAAAACGGACAAATTAATACCGGACGGTATTACGATACGATCATAAAAGGAGAAACGAAATGAGTACAAAGAAGATAACAAAGGCGGTCATTCCCGCAGCGGGTCTCGGAACGAGAATGCTCCCTATCGCACGCACGGTGTGCAAGGAGACTCTGCCGATAGTAGACCGTCCCGCAATATCCTACCTTGTAAACGAGGCGATAGACAGCGGCGCGACGGATATACTCATTATAACCAACCGCGGCAAGGGCGCAATGGAGGACTATTTTGACTATTCGCCCGAGTACGAGACCGCGCTGCGCGCAAAGGGCAAGGATGCGCTTGTCGAGGAGCTGCGCCGCGACGCAGAGCGTGCAAATATCTATTTTATTCGTCAGAAGGAGCCTCGCGGACTCGGACACGCGGTGCTTGCGGCGCGCAATTTCATCGGAAACGAGCCGTTCTACGTGCTTTACGGAGACGACGTTATCATGAGCAAGACCCCCGTCTGCGCACAGCTGCGCGATGCGTACGAGAAGTACGGCAAGGCGGCATGCGGTGTTAAGGAGGTAACGGCGGAGCAGATTCTGAAGTATTCCTCGCTCGACGCAAAGCCCATCGAGGGCAGCGGAAACTGCTATAATGTTACCGATATGATAGAAAAGCCAAAGCCCGAGGAGGTCATTACCCGTCTCTCGATTCTCGGCAGGGTGCTGCTCACCCCCGATATTTTCGATATCCTTGCAGAGACGAAGCCCGGCGCGGGCGGCGAGATCCAGCTTACCGATGCAATGCGCGTTCTCGCACAGTCGGTAGGTATGACCGCTGTCGATTTCGAGGGCAAGCGCTACGACCTCGGTTCAAAGCTCGGCTTCCTCTATGCGAATGTTGAGTCCGCGCTGCGCGATCCCGAGCTCGGAGGAGAGTTCCGCGAGTATCTCAAGGAGCTGGCGGCTACATTATGAACATGAGAATAAGCAAGACGAACTATTATCTCGATATCGCCGAGACGGTCTCGGAGCGCTGCACATGCCTGCGCCGCCGTTACGGCGCTATCATAGTCAAGAACGATTCCATCGTTTCGACCGGCTATAACGGCGCTCCGCGCGGACGCGAAAATTGCTCGGATATGGGCTTCTGCCTGCGCGAGCGGATGAACATTCCGCATGGTGAGCGATATGAGCTCTGTCGCAGCATTCACGCAGAGCAGAACGCGGTCATCTCCGCCTCCCGCGAGGAGATGGACGGCGCGACGATGTATATGGTCTGCACCGATCCCGAGAGCGGGGCTGTCGTTCCCGGAACGAGCAACTGCATGATGTGCAGACGCGTCATTATCAATTCGGGCATTAAACGGGTGGTCATACGCGACACGCGCGACGAGTACCGCGAGATAAACGTCAGCGATTGGATAGAAAATGACGATTCGCTCCCTGATGAATATAAGGCGGAGCGTGCGGCAGATGATAAAAACGGCGAACACGGCGGGCATTGCTGCTCCTACTGCAAAGGGAACTGAGTATGCGGAGAGTCTGCATGAAAAATACGGCGCGATCGTTTAATAAAAGAGATTCGCTGCGCGCGATTCGCACATTGCTCTGCATGCTGCTGCTTGCGGCGGCGCTTATGACCTCGCTGTCGGGCTGCGACCTGCTTCTGCCGTCGGTCGGCGGCGCGGACGGTACGGTCGAATTCGGCGGCAGGAGCTATACGAGGGTTGACCGACGTTCGATCGCTCCGGCTGCGCTCGGCGATAGCGTGGCTAAGACCAAGGGCGAGGACGGTAAGACCGTTCTCTGCCGGGTCGAGGGCGACGAGTCGGGGCAGTTTCTCGCATCGTCCGAGCACGGTGTGCTTACCGTTTGGTCGGCTGTCGAGCTGCCCGAGTCGGACACGCTTGCGAATATTGCCGTATCATATGAGGTCTGCTACTCGGATCAGGATGAAAAAACGGTGTTTACCTGTACCGATAAGGACAAGGTATCAGAGCTGCTCTCGGTGCTCGCAAGCGGCGAGCCGACCGCTCTGCCCGCCGACGACGGAGTTACCTATTATCTGAAATTCAGCCTCGAGGGCTTTGACGGTATAAGGTACGTGCTCGGCTGCTTCTACGATACCGAAACGGGCGAGGCGTATGTCTATGACCGCGATGAGAAAAAGCCGCGCTCCGTCGCTCACCTCCTCGACGGTCAGCTCCCGTACTCGAGCTGAGGGACGCGGGGAACGCGGGGAACGCGGAGAACGCGGGGAACGCGGAGGACGCGGAGGACGCGGCCTTTTGAAAAAGGCCTGGCGAAAACTTTGATAAAGGGAGCCTTTCTCGGGCAGAACGGCTGAGATGATTGCTGATTAAAGGTTTCGCCCGCCGATGCGCACGGACTAAAGCGGTAGGCAGATTAAAGTTTTCATCCACTTTTTTTCAATGGGTGGCGCATAAAGGCGGAGCCTTTATGCATGAGTTTGGAGCTTACGCTCC
>ENA-UONT01001669-UONT01001669.1-human-gut-metagenome-genome-assembly--contig:-CS20-NODE-1669-length-17833-cov-5.699741_pt1 | contig 17833 bp, 13 predicted proteins | sample MGYA00242459_ERZ724006 | MGnify/ENA metagenome assembly ERZ724006 | reverse complement strand
AGACAGCTCCCGCCAGCGGGAGCCTTTATTGATTCTGTAAGAAAGTCGACTCAGAGCATTTCCAGCGTTCACCCAGTCGAGTAAGATATGTTCGGCACTGGACCGTGAGCCGAAACAAGCCGAACCGGGGGACGTATACCGATGACCGCAACCAACGAGACGCTGAGCATGGCTACCGAAGCGCAACTGAAGCGTGATCTGCCACAGAGCATCGTCATTCCGCCAATCCGTGGCGAAATGGTGCACCTGCGCCCCGCCACCGTCGAGGACCTGCCTCGTTTGGATGAACTTGATGCCTTCTATGGCGCATCCAAGATCACAGGTAAGGATGCGGTCACCGAACGCGCCATCGTACACACGTGGGTCCGCCGCTCCCAGGCTTGGGAAGCCGGTCAGGCACCCGCCGAATCCGGTGTGGGTGATCCGGAATCCCGCCGCACCATCGCATGGGCCGTATTGACTGACGCCGACCATGACGATGACGGTCAGCTCGATGCGGCCAGCACCGATAATGTCATCGGCATGATTTTCCTTATCGACATCGACGGCTGGTCCAAGTCCGCCCGCATCCAGATCATCTTGGGCCGTGAATACCGTGGCCGCGGCTACTCCCGTGACGCCATGCCGCGTGTGATGACCTACGGTTTCGCGCCCGAACCGGCCGGCCTGGGTATGCACCGCATCTGGGTGAGCGTGCCGGAAAAGAACAGCCGCTCGATTTCGGTCTACCAGTCGCTCGGCTTCGTGCCGTCCGGCACCTCGCGCGACGCGTTGTGGGATGCCGAAAACAACAAATACCAGGACCTTATCGTCATGGACACGTTGGCTGACGAGTACGATCCGATTCGTTCGCTTGACGCTTTTGGCATGCACTTGATTGAGGACAACCCGGGTGTCAAGGAAGCGCTGTCCGCGCGCGAGCATTCCATCGCCATCCAGCAGAACAAGCCGGAACCCGAGCCGGCACAGCGTGGTGAGGCAGCCGGCGCCACGACGAGTGACGTGCAGTCCCAGGCCCAGACGCCGGCGGCCGCACAGCCAGTCGAGCCACAGGCCGAGCACCACGACGATACGCAGAAGAACACGCGCCACAGTCTCGAAGAGGAAAGCAACTGGCCGTACGGTCAGGCAGAACGCAAGCCCTCAAAGGAAGCATGGTGGCGTACGCTGGGCCGCGGCCGCAAACGCGATACGGAAAGTGAGTGAGTAAACAAGCATGAGTGCCGAGGATCTCGACAATTACGAAACCGACGCCGAACTCGCGCTGTATAGGGAATACCGTGACGTCATCAAGCTGTTCACCTATGTGGTGGAGACTGAGCGTCGCTTCTACTTGGCGAATAAGGTCGATTTCAACGTGCGTTCCGCTGGTCAGGACGTGTATTTCGATGTGCAGCTGACTGACGCATGGGTATGGGATGTCTACCGTTCCAGCCGTTTCGTCAAGTCCGTGCGCATCGTGACCTTCAAGGACGTGAACGTCGAAGAAGTCCAGAAAACCGATATCGACATTCCCGACGATATTCACTGACAGGCAATCGTCTGATACAGCCTGTATTGACAATGCGCGGCATTCCGTCATCTTACGGCGGGGCGTCGCGCATTGTTCATACAACGCATAGCAAAAGTTCAGACTCGTAACCTTGCCATCGTGTGTCTTGTTTGCTTGCGGCTGATAGAAAATGCTGCATGAACACACACCATATGCAGCAGGGCCTTAAGGGCTCCATCGCGGGCGTGGTTGCTGCCGCCACATTGCTGGCCGGTGGCATCCTGACCGTTCCGCACGCCATGGCTTTGGAGGCCGATGGCCAGTATTACAGCAGCAAGCAGCCATATGTGGCACCTAGCGAAGCGACCACTGCCAGCTATAGCCAGGCGCCGGAAGGCTACGAAACGGTATACACCGAGTCGATGGCTCGCCACGGTTCACGCGGCCTGTCCAGCTACAAATACGACGCATTGCTTATGAAGATGGCCGAAGCCGCCGAAGCGGATAACGGTTTTAAGTCTGATGCCATCAAGTCCGAATTCATGAAGAATCTCAAAGCCATCACCGCCGCAAATGTGGAGAATGGCTACGGTATGCTCACCGGTCAGGGTGCTGACCAACATCAGGGCATTGGCGCACGTGCCTACGAGCGCAACAAGACGCTGTTCGACAACGCAGCCAAGGACGGCGGCTTTCGACAAGACGCCGAACACGCTGTACTTCCACAAGTCCGAAAACCCGGACGGCACTGAGAAAACCGGTGAGGCCAAGCAGCGTGCCGACGATTACCAGAACTTCGTGGAAAACGATGCGATTATCGCAGGCGCTGAGCAAACCATCGCCGAAAACGAGGACGTGAAAACAGCCTCTCACGATTTGCTTTCACAAATCTTCACCGATGACTTCCTCGCCAAACTGGCCGACGGCACGTACGCCTGGTACAACACTGTCGATGGCACCAAGGGCGGCGAGGCCAACTGCGCGCCGGGAGCCGACCCCAGCAAGGATGCCGACGCCTGCGGCGCAGCCAAGAAGAAGATCGCCTCCGAATACGATGCCGCGATGGATCTGTACAACCTGTACATCATCGCCGCTGATATGGAGAACGAGAACACCGGCAGCCATACCTTCGACTTCAACCAGTACTTCCAAGGTGAGCAGGCAGACGACGCCAAGTTGTTCGCCTGGGCGCTTGACGCCGAGGACTTCTACGAGAAGGGCCCGAGCTACGCCGGCCAAGACGAGACCTACACAATCGCACAGCCGCTGCTTGACGATTTCTTCTCGTCGATTGATGAGCGCGTAAACGGCGGATCCACCGTTGCTACTTTCCGCTTTGCCCATGCCGAAACGATGATGCCGTTCGCCGCGCTGCTTGGCCTTCCCGGTTCCACCCAGCAGGCGGCCGCCAGCACCACCGACGTGTACACCTACGCCAACAATGAATGGCGCGGTGAATCGGTGACTCCGATGGCCGCTAATGTGCAGTGGGATGTTGCCGTCAAATCCGGCAACGACCCGAAGACCGGCCGTGCCTACACGCCGCTCGTTCGTATGCTCTACAACGAGCAGGAAATCGCCTTCCGCTCCGAATGCACGCCGATTGCCGATGGTTCCACGTGGTACAAGCTCACTGAGCTTAAAAGTTGCTTGGCCTCCGACCACCAAACCCTAGGCGACGATGCGCATCTGACTGATGATTCCACAACGCAGCCGGGCACAGGACCTAACACTGGTGAAGGAACGAGTACCACTCCGAATAACAATGGTGCGGGAACTCATCAGCCCAGCAACACTCAGGCTAATGGTACGGAAAACGAGTTGAGTCGTACTGGTGTTGCCGTTACTGGTGTTGCGGGGATTATGATGCTGCTTGCACTTGCAGGCATCTCGCTGAATCTATGGAAAGTTCGTCGCTGACGAATTAGCCTAAGACCAAACCGATTCGCCGCGCTGTGTGTGACGCAACGTTGCCGAATACCCCTACCTCACGATTCGATGCGTCGCCTTTCTGCTGATGGAAAGACGGCGCATCGGTCGTATATCGGGAGAATTCTGTAAGCATTCGCTCATCTTTCGGTGTGCGATTCCGGGGCTTCTAGTAGACTGTCTCTGATTTTGCGTTTATAAGGAGCATAATGACCGACAAGCAATCCGTAGTGATTATCGGCGGCGGTCCGGCTGGACTTACCGCCGCATGGGAACTCATCAAGGACGGCGGTGCCGACAAGTACGACGTGACCGTGCTGGAGGGGACCCGCGAATTCGGCGGTATCTCGCGCACCGTGAAGCACAACGGCAACCGCATGGATATCGGCGGCCACCGTTTCTTCTCCAAAGACGAACGCATCATGGATTGGTGGAAGACCGTTCTGCCGTTGCAGGGCGCACCCTCCTATGATGACAAGAAGCTCGGCCGCGACCACGACATGGAGCCGGGCGGCCCCGATCCGGAGACGGAGGACAAGGTGATGCTCAAGCGCCACCGAGTGTCCCGTATCTTCTGGAACCGCCACTTCTTCGATTACCCGATTTCGCTGAGCCCCAACACGTTGAAGGCCATGGGCTTCAAGCTCACCATGGTGGCCGGCTTCAGCTACCTGAAGTCCATGTTCCACAAGCTGCCGGAAGACAATCTGGAGAACTTCTACATCAACCGTTTCGGCCGCAAGCTGTATTCGATGTTCTTCGAGGGCTACACGGAGAAGCTGTGGGGCCGCCACCCCTCCCAGATCTCCGCCGACTGGGGCGCCCAGCGCGTCAAGGGCCTGTCCATCATGGGCGTGCTCAAGAACGCCTTCCAGAAGCTGCTGCCCAAGAAGCGCTCCAACGCGGAGGTCGAGACCTCGCTGATCGAGGAGTTCTGGTATCCGAAGTACGGTCCCGGCCAGCTGTGGGAGACCGTCGAGTCCAATTGCGAGGCCGCCGGCGTCAAGGTGCTGACCGACGCCAGGGTGGTCGAGGTCCGCCAGACCGATGGTGCCGTGTCTTCCGTGGTGTACGAGGATTCCGAGGGCAACCGCACCGAGCTTTCCGGCGACCAGTTCATCTCCTCGATGCCGGTCAAGGACCTGGTCAACGCCATCGACGCGGCCGGCGCCGATCCCGAGGCCGTTGATTCCAAGCCCGTCCCGGCCGATATGACCGAGGTGGCCAACGGCCTGCCGTACCGCGATTTCGTGACCGTGGGCCTGCTGGTCAAGCACCTGAAGCTCAAGAACACCACCAGCATCCCCACCCTCGGCAATCCGCCGATCGTGCCGGACTGCTGGATCTACGTGCAGGACCCGGGCTACAAGGTCGGCCGTCTGCAGATCTTCAACAACTGGAGCCCGTACCTGGTCAAGGACGTGGACGACACCGTGTGGATCGGTCTCGAGTACTTCTGCGAGGAGGGCGACTCGTTCTGGAACATGAGCGAGGAGGATGTCACCAAGTTCGCGATTTCCGAGCTCACCCGCATGCGTGTGATCAACGGTCCGGACGAGGTCATCGACTCCCATCGTGAGCGCGTCAGGAAGGCGTACCCCGCCTACTTCGACACCTATGAGCACATGGACGAGCTCATCGAGTACCTCGACGGCTTCGGCAACCTGTACTGCGTGGGCCGTAACGGCCAGCACCGCTACAACAACATGGACCACTCCATGGCCACCGCCATGGAGGCCGTCGGCAACATCAAGACCGGCAAGACGTCCAAGAAGAACGTGTGGTCCGTCAACACCGAAAAGTCCTACCACGAAGAAAAGTGAATAAACCTTGTTGAGCTCCCTCGTCACAGAGGGAGCTTTTTTGGTTTTCGGCGGGCCGTTTTGCGTTGGTCGAGTTGGCGTTGTACAGTGAACGAAGTTCGCAGAGACTCAGAGACGCAGCGAACATTCATGAGCGGTGCAACCGCAATAATCACTCTTAACGCCTGGATAGGCATGGGTCTGTTCGGTATGGAAAGGGCAACCAGTGGCAAATAGCCAGAATCTTGAGGATATGAAGCTGCCTGAGCTCAAAGAGCTCGCTAAACAGATGGGCCTGCGCGGCACGTCGACCATGCGCAAGCCCGAGCTGCTCGCCACCCTGCAGGCGGCGCGCAATGGTGGAGAGCCGCCGGCCGGTGTGACCGTGCGCGCCCCCAAGGCTGCCAAAACCGCCAAGGTCGTCAAGGCTCCGCAGTCCGATGCCGCTGAGGCCAGCACCACAGACAATGCTGACGTGGCCACCCAGTCGCCGGCTCCGGCTCCGGTTGCCACGGAACCGCAGCTCGATTTGCCGCTTCCCGTGGCCGACGATGCCAAGAAGGACGAGACCGAACCGCGACGCACCCGTCGTAAGGCCGCCGATGATGCCGCATCCGAACCGCGTGCGGCCCGCCGTCGTCGCGATGACGACCAGCCCGATTTCGCTCGCCGCAAGCCGCGCAAGAAGGCCGATGAGGCCGGCGATCTGCTGGCCACGCTCGATTTGGGAGATGCAGCGCCTACCGAGCGTCGCCGCGAGCGTCACGAGGACGTGGAAGTTCCGCTGATTCGCCGAGTCCGTGATGATGAGGACGAGCAGCCTCGCCGCCGTCGTCGCACTGCGGAAAACAGCGAAGAAACCGTGCGTGACCTCGACGATATCCTGGCCACGCTGCCCACGCAGAAGCACGAGGAAACGTCCGAAGACGGCGAGCAGAACGACGATCACGAGTTTGTGCGTCGTAACCGCCGCGACCGTAGCGATCGCAACGATCGCGATACCCGTAATGATCGCAGCGATCGCCGTAACCGTCGCATGCGTGGCCGTGATCGCGACAACGCCGATGATGATCGTCGCTATGATGATCGCGATAATCGTAGCGATCGCAATGACCGTGATAGCCGCCGCGAAGAGCCGCAGGAGGATCTGGTGCCGGTGGCCGGCATCGTCGACGTGCTCGACTCCTACGCTTTTGTGCGCACTTCCGGCTACCTGCCCGGCCCGAACGACGTGTACGTTTCCATGGGCCAGGTCAAGAAGTACGGCCTGCGCAAGGGCGATGCCGTGCATGGTTCGATTCGCGCCCCGCGTGAAGGCGACCGCCGCAACCAGCGCCAGAAGTTCGTGCCGCTGCAGGCCATCGATTCCATCAACGGCCAAAGCGTTGAAGAAGCGCTCAACCGTCCGCAGTTCTCCAAGCTCACGCCGCTGTACCCGCAGGAGCGTTTGAAGCAGGAGACCGCCCCGAACAAGCTCACCGGCCGTATCATGGACATCGTTTCCCCAATCGGCAAGGGCCAGCGTGGCCTGATTGTCTCCCCGCCGAAGGCCGGTAAGACCATCACCCTGCAGAACATCGCCAACTCCATCGCCGCCAACAACCCCGAGGTCCACCTTATGGTGGTGCTCGTGGACGAGCGACCCGAAGAGGTCACCGATATGGAGCGCACGGTCCAGGGCGAGGTCATTTCCTCCACCTTCGACCGTCCGGCCTCCGATCACACCACGGTTGCCGAACTGGCCGTCGAACGCGCCAAGCGTCTTGTGGAGCTCGGCCAGGACGTGGTCGTACTGCTCGATTCCATGACCCGACTGGCTCGCGCTTACAACATCGCAGCCCCTGCCTCCGGCCGCATCCTGTCCGGTGGTGTGGACGCGCAGGCCCTCTACCCGCCGAAGAAGTTCTTCGGTGCGGCCCGCAACATCGAAAACGGCGGCTCCCTGACCATCATCTCATCTGCGCTGGTGGAAACCGGCTCCAAGATGGACGAGGTGATTTTCGAGGAGTTCAAGGGCACCGGCAACATGGAACTGCGCCTGTCCCGCGAGCTGGCGGACAAGCGACTGTTCCCGGCCATCGACATCAACGCTTCCGGCACCCGCCGCGAGGAGCTCATCACCAACCCGCAGGAACTGCCGATTATCTACCGTCTGCGTCGACTGCTGGGCGGCATGGAGCCCGAGCAGGCCTACCAGACGCTGGTGCCGCGCCTCAAGAAGACCGCCACCAACCGCGACTTCCTCGCCGCCATCGTGCAGCAGGCCAACACCGGCAACGCGGTCAACGGCAACTGATCAGACCGCTGAACAATAGTGTAAGGGCTGCACCCTGATTGATACGGGGTGCAGCCCTTGTCGTATCTGATGCAAATACATCAACTATCACATTGCAGTTGTAGTATTGCCGTCAACGTTCACATGCACGCTGACGATATATGAGATGAAAGAGGCATCACTGGGTTCGATTGTTTTGGGAGTGGGCAGTGGTGCGGCCATGTTCGGCGATGCGGATGCCAGCCATATCCTCACCGGCGACTATGACATCTGAGATATCTGACTTTGCGCATCGTGCAAAGCCGTAATCGGGAGTATCCTCGAATCTATGAGCGAAACGAGCAGCGACTGGCAAAGGACCACCATCGACTCCGCCCAGGCGGCGGCCCACCCGGAAACCGCACAAGCGGTGGCGCGCATCAAAGCGCTGCGCCAAACCATCGATAACATCGATTCGGCGGTCATCGCATTACTGGCCGAGCGGTTCAAGGCCACCTCGCAGGTCGGCGTGCTCAAAGCCAACGCCGGATTCGCGCCCGAAGACACCAAGCGTGAGGACTATCAGATCGAACGCCTCCACCGCATCGCCATCGATGCCGGGCTTGATCCGGAAATTGCCGAAATGTACCGTGAATTCGTGGTTACCGAAGCCAAGAAGCGCCACCAGCGCATAGCCGATGCCGGTGGTGACCCGGGCGTACTCGACGTATTCGCCTGATTCGCCCGCAGCGAATGGGCACCTTTCGGATATTCGTCTATAGGGCAAGTTGCCTGCAGCGACTACATTAATACGGGAATGGAATGCCCGTAGTGGTCGACTGTATGAATGGGATACGTAGATGAGATGTGGTGCCGCACTGGTCAGTTGCGCATTGTGCGTGGCTTCGATTCTCGGCGGTGCTTGGATGTCTCGTCCGACTCCGGTTGATTACGGTCCGGTGCTCGCTACGGCAAGTGATATGTACGCCGTCACCGATGCCGAAGGGGAGCCGGTCCGTTGGTATGTGGTAGGGAAGGGCGGCGCCGGCAATGGCGCCAGTGCCGATTCCGGCAATAGCGGTTCCACTGATACCGATTCCGCCAATAGTAATTCCGGCACGTCCAAGGTTTCTCGTATCCCCGCTTCCGCCGCCACCCTGCCATGGAAAGTCAGCGTCACCTACTCGCTTGACGGTCCGAACGTCGAGGCAAACGAGGTTGCCGGCGCGTCTGGACTGATCGGCGTGTATATCGATATTAAGCCGCAAACCAAGGAAGCCAACCGTACGATCCCGGTTGTCGCCTTTACCGTGCCTACGCAGGTAGCCGATGATGTTTCCGCTGACAACTCCATTACGGTGACCACGCAAGGTTCCAATACCGTAGTCGCCGCAGCTGGAAAAGCCGCAACCGGCTTGGAATTCAGCTGCTATATGAACGCCAAAGACTTCTCCATGAGTTCCGTGGCGCTCGCCGTATTGCCTTCCAATTCCAGCAGTCCGGCAGTTGGTGCTAATCCCGATGCCGCGAATGCTGCGAATGCTGCGAATGCTGCCGCACAGCCTGCTGCCGATACGGATGTCGCCCAACTCACCGCCTCTGCCGCCACACTGGTCGATTCACTGACCGACGCCGGTTCTGGTGAACAGCAACAGCTCATCGAGCAGCTTCAAACCCTGCGCGATAACGAACGTGCGCTGAACAAGTCTGTAGTGGCCGAACGCGAAACCGCCCATAAGCGGACGTTTGAAGACTATATGGCCGCGTATGTGGGCTCATATACCACGCACCTGTCTGGATCGATTGGCACCTCCACCCAGTTGCCGGCGTTGATGGGCACGGCCGGCGAACTGTCCGGGGACACGCCTTTGGCTCAAGCCGTACTCGACTTGGCCAACGCGGTGAACAACGTCAGTGCCGCACATCAGCATGCCGGTGCGGTCGATGCGTTGGACGAGGTGATTCGCCGCATCCAGCAGCAAGGCACCACCGGACTGGTGGATGATCTGATCGCCGAGGCTTCGGAGGAAGCCACTCAAGGCTCCAAGCAATACGCCGATGGCCAGAGCCAGCTCTCCGCCGCAATGATTCCGTATTCGATGAAATACACGGACGTTTACACGGCCAATTTGAGCGCCCTGACCGGCGGCACGTCCTCGGGCGCCACCGCTTACGAGAGCCAAGCCATCGCCGAAACCAACGGTAGCGATGAACTCGCCGACGCTCAATCCAAGGTCGATGCCGCGATGAGCACGCTTGCCACCGCCTCCGAGCATACGGGCAAAGCCACGGCCTTGCGCCAGATTGTATTGCGATTCTCCGATCAGTTCGAAGGCGGCGCGTCCTCGGCTTCCGGCAGTGATGGTGATGGTTCGTCCGGTGATGTCTCTTCCGATCCGGTGACCGAGGCTCAGGCACTGACCGGCCTGGTCGATTCGCAATCGCAATCGTTCTACGGCAAGACCCGGGTCGCCCAAGCCAAGCGTAAGGCCGATGCCGCCCGTAAGCAGGCCAAAGCCGCGCAACAGCAGCAGTCGCAGCATTCCAAGGCCTCACTGGTCGATGACACCATGTCCATGTCTGCTGGCGATGTGATGAACTATGCGGGTGGTCTTACTTCGGCCATCGGTGGTGGTGATAAGTCCGACTCGTCTAAGAGCGCTGGTTCGGGAACGAACGACTCAGCCAAGTCGAGCGACACTGGCGATTCCGGCAACAATCTTGACACCGCTCCAGTACTGTTCGGCTTTGGCACTGGCGGCACGCTGTTCAAGCACGATATGAACGCGCTGATTAATGAGACCGTGAAAATCAGTGATGCTGGCACGCTCTTGGCGCAGGCCGTCGCGCAGCTCGACAGCCCCAATACGCAACAAAAAACCGCCGAAACCCGATATCTCATCGTGATTCCGACGGTGTGATGGTGTATGCGGGAAAATCCGCATGCGACAGGTGCCCAATACGCGTAAAGTGCGTTATCGGTGTGGGACGCCGCATCAAAAACTGGCTTTTTCGATGCGGCGTCCCACACCCTCTTGTAAGTCAGAGCTAACTATAGTTTGAAGAATGGCTAAATTCCAAGGATTTGTTGATTCGGTCTGTGGGACGCCGCGTATATAAAACGTTTGACACGCGTGGTGGCCCACGCTATTGTGGGCCGCCAGCTTACAATGCGGGATATTTGCGTGCCGTCCCACAGTCGTGTCATCCGAACGTCAAAAAACAAAAGAGGGGAACCTCAATAGGAGGTTCCCCTCTTTTGTTGTTGTGCGTAACGTTCAGTGCTTTGGCTTCTTAGCTGGCCGAGCCGTTAAGCGGGAAGCCCGGTGGGCTTCCCGTAGGCTCGGAACGAGCGGCATTGCCGTGAGACCTACTGTTGTTGTGCGTAACGTTCAGTGCTTTGGCTTCTTAGCTGGCGGCTCACCGAGCTCGCTGGCTTCGACGGCGACCTCGGTTTCGGGCGTGCCTTCGGCGGCGGATTCCTCGGCGTGCTTGGCCACCAAGTCGAACTTGCCGACCACGCGACCGGCCTGCGCGATATCGCCCAAGGCGGCGTGAATCGCTTCCACACCTTCCGAAGCAGCGGACAGTGCCACAGACAGGATTGGGGTCTTCATGGAGACCTTGGCCTCGGACTTGATCTTACGCAGCTGCTCCACGGCCTTGCCGGCCCAAGTCAGCAGCTCGGGGGAAGCACCGGTGGCGGCCTCGACATACGGGTCCACGACCGGCCAGGCGGCGCGATGCACGGAACCGGAACCGGCGTGCATCCAGCTCCACACTTCCTCGGTGGCGTACGGCAGGTACGGGGCCAGCAGACGTGCGAAGGCGTCCAGGCCCAGACCCAGAGCGGTGCGGGCGGACTTCACAGCCTTCTCGGACGGCACATTGCCGTGCTCGTCCGGAGTGCCATAGGCGCGGTTCTTGACCAGCTCGATGTAGTCGTCGCAGAACTGCCAGAAGTAGGACTCGATGACTTCCAGCGCCTTGGAATGCTCGTAGGATTCCAGCGCCTCGGTGGCCTGACGCACCACCAAAGCCAGCTTGGCCATAGCGGCGCGATCCAGCGGTTCGGTCACATCGGCCGGGTTCCACGCGGCCTCGGCGGCAGCGCCCACGTGATGGTTCTCGTCCTCACGGCCGATGGCCAGCGCGAACTTGGTGGCGTTCAGCAGCTTGATGGCCAGTCGACGGCCAATCTTCATCTGGCCGATGTCGTACGTGGCATCGAGGCCTAGGCGAGCGGCGGCGGCCCAGTAACGCACGGCGTCCGCGCCGAACTTCTCGATCGGCTCGTTCGGCACCACGACGTTGCCCTTGGACTTCGACATCTTCTTGTGGTCGGGGTCCAGAATCCAGCCGGACAGCGTGGCATGGGCCCACGGCAGGCACTTGTTCTCCAAGTGCGCGCGGTCCACAGTCGAGAACAGCCAGGTGCGGATGATGTCCTGACCCTGCGGGCGCAGGTCCATCGGGAAGGTGGAAGCGAACAGGGCCTTGGAGGCCTCGTCCGGCTCGGCCCAGTGGGTCACGATCTGCGGGGTCAGCGAAGAGGTGGCCCAAGTGTCCATGATGTCCTTTTCGGCGGTGAAACCACCGGGCACATCACGCTGGGACTCGTCGTAGCCCTCCGGCACGTCGATGGTCGGGTCGATCGGCAGACGATCCTCGGACGGAGTGATCGGGTGATCGTAATCCGGCTCGCCGGAAGCGTTCACCGGGTACCACAGCGGGAACGGGACGCCGAAGAAGCGCTGACGGGAGATCAGCCAGTCGCCGTTCAGGCCGTGCACCCAGTTCTCATAACGCACGCGCATGAAGTCGGGGTGGAACTCGAGTTCCTTGCCACGCTCGATAAGCTCGGCGTTCAGCTTGGCGTCGGTACCGCCGTTCTTCAAATACCACTGGCGGGAGGTGACGATCTCGAGCGGCTTGTCGCCCTTCTCATAGAAGTTCGTCATACGCTTGGTCGGGGTCGGCTCGCCGTCCAGATCGCCGGACTCGCGCAGCTTGTCGACGATGATCTTGCGGGCGGAGAACGTGGTCTTGCCAGCGGTTTCGGCAAAGACCTCGCGGCCGGCCGGGTCCTCGATCCAGTCCGGGGTATCCATCACGATACGGCCGTTGCGCTGGATGATCGGGCGGGTGGGCAGCTTCAGGTCGCGCCACCACTCGACGTCGGTTACATCACCGAACGTACAGCACATGGCGATACCGGCACCCTTGTCCATTTCGGCGGCCGGGTGCGCCAGAATCGGCACCTTGACCTTGAACAGAGGGGAGTAGACGTACTGGCCGAAGTACTGCTTGTAGCGTTCGTCGTTCGGGTTGGCGATCAGCGAGGTGCAGGCCGCCAGCAGTTCGGGGCGGGTGGTCTCGATGTAGATCGGGGTGCCGTCCTCAAAGCGGAAGGCCACCTTGTGGTAGAAGCCGGGGTATTCGCGCGATTCGAGCTCGGCCTGGGCCACGGCGGTCTGGAAGGTCACATCCCACAGGCCGGGGGCGTCCTGCTGGTAGGCCTCGCCACGGGCGAGGTTGCGCAGGAAGGCCTTCTGGGCCACACGCTGCGGGTGCTGACCGATGGTGTGGTAGGTCTGCGACCAGTCGATGGACAGACCCAGCTTGCGCCACAGGGCCTCAAACAGCTTCTCATCCTGAGCAGTCAGACGCTCGCACAGCTCGATGAAGTTCTTGCGGGAAATCGGCACCTGATCCTTGGCGTCAATCTTCTTGCCATCAGTGCCTTCAAACGGCGGCTTGAAGTCCGGGTCGTAAGGCAGAGACACGTCCACGCGCACGCCATAGTAGTTCTGCACGCGGCGCTCGGTAGGCAGGCCGTTGTCATCCCAACCCATCGGGTAGAACACGTCGTAGCCGCGCATGCGCTTGTAGCGCGCAATCACATCGGTGTGCGTGTAAGAGAACACGTGACCCACGTGCAGCGAACCGGAGACGGTGGGCGGCGGGGTGTCGATGGAGTAGACGGCCTTGCGGTCGCGGGTGTTGCGGAATTTGTAGGTGCCGTCTTCATCCCAGACGGTGCGCCACTTGTCCTCAAGTCCGTCCACGCCGACCTTGTCGGGCAGCGGGGTGAGGTTGGCGTTGATGATGGATTTGCCTTCAGTCATAAGGCCAAAGTTTATGCACGTTGCATGACAAGCCGAACTGTACAGTAAACAGCCCAGTAGGCTGTTCGCAGGCGAGGTACGAACGATCGAACGATAGTGAGCCAAGGACTATCGGGCGTAGCCCGTCCGTGACTGAAGGTTGCCTACTTCACCGTCAACCCGGCCAGCGGCATGCGGCGATTGATCATCGAGGTCGGGTAGCCGGAGACCTTGGTGGACGCCACAGTGAAGCATTTGCGGGTATACAGCCAATCACTGGCCGCATCCTCGCTGATCAGCCGGGCGTACGCCTTCATTCGTGCCTCATAATCGGCGTCATTAGTGGCGGCGCGAGCATCCGCATAGGCCTGTTGCGCTTCGGTATGGTCGTAATGGAACATGGAATCGGGGTCGGCGAATATGCCGGCATCATCCGTGCCGTCCATGCTCATCACGGTCAGTTCCCATTTGCCGTCCTTGATTCGTTTGGCATAATCCTCATCGGAGAGCACTTCAAGGTTCACCGTGGGGCGCGGCTGCCGCTCGATCTGCTGCTTGATGGTTTCGGCCAACGACCGGTATTCTTCGGGAACCACCAGATTCACCGTAGTCAGGTATTGCGCACCAAAGTAGGAGAACATCTGCCCAGCTTGGTTTTCGTCATGCGGGTACAGTCCGGTCAAATCTTCGTATCCGGGTTCCAGCAGGCTGATGGGGCCGCCCAATGCTCCGGCTGCGTCGGGTTGGGCGGAGGCGATGCCGGCTGCGTCGATTTGATAGCGGAAGGCTTTACGCGCCTGTTCGTCGGAGAGCAGCGAATCGGTGCCGTTGTTGTAGGCCAGCAGCACCTTATCCGTAGTGGCCCCCTCCTTGACGGTCAGGCCATCCTTGCCGTTCAAACCGGTGGCCGTCGAAGCCGAAACCGGTGCCGCCATATCGAGACTGCCGTCGGTCAGGGCCTTGCTGAGCGCATCGGCGTCGGAGTATTGCATAAATTCAACGACATTGCTGGCCGCTTTGGTGCCATGGTAGGTATCGCTGCGCGCCAGCTTCAGGGAATGGCCAGGCTGGAAATCGGCCACGGTGAATGGTCCGGAACCTATGGCCTTGCGTTGATAATCGGCACTGGACGACTCGGAATCGTAGACAATGCCGAGTCTGCCGGACAGCGCTCGCAGCAGCGTCGGATTGGGCTTGGCAAGCGTAATGACCACCGTGGTGGCGTTCGGATTGGCGACCGACGCCAGATCGCCCAATTCGTCGACGTCCGCCACCTTGTTGGTCACGTTCTGTTGCAACGACCACACGGCGTCCGAGGCGTCCAACGTATGGCCGTTCGAGAAGGTGACGCCCGATTGCAGTGTCAGGGTGACGGTCAGTCCGTCATCGGAAGTCTTCCAGCTTGTCGCCAGTCCCGGCTGAAGCTTGTTGTCTTGATCGACGGTCACTAATGTCTCATACACATTGTCGACGAGCAGGCGTTCGGCTGCCGCAGAGGAATCGGACCGAATATCCAAGGATTGCGGCATATCGTCGATGCCAATGGTCACATCGGCATCGAGGGATGATCCCGGCTGGAACCGGTTTTGCATGAACGTCCATCCCACAACCACGAGTGCGCCGAGTGCCACGGCGACTCCGAGAAAAATCCCCCACTTGGACCATGTATTGTCCCGCTTGCTGTGCTGCATGGTTTTCAGTCTAGCGGTGGATTCAGCCTAGAATCCGCAATTCACCATGATGAGGTATGAGTTAGCGCTTGGACGTGCTCTTGCCGGCGGGCGGCGCATAGCTAGGGCAGGTGTCGGACAGCGGGCAGTTGGCGCAGTCAGGGGTACGTGCGTGGCAGGTGGCCCGGCCGAACAGAATCAGTCGGTGGCTGAGATTCGTCCACTCTTCGGGCGGAAAACAGGAGGTGATTTCCTTCTCGATTTTCACGGGATCGGGGTGTGCGGACCGCCAATCCGACCGCCAACGCAGTCGTCCGGTTACGCGCATCACATGCGTATCGACCGGGAATCCGGGGATATCGAACGCGTTGCCGAGCACGACGTTCGCGGTTTTGCGGCCGACCCCCGGCAAGCTGGTCAGTTCATCCATCGTGCGCGGCACCACGCCGCCGAATCGTTCGTCCAGTGCCGTGGCCAGTCCGATGAGATGCTGGGTTTTCGAACGATAGAACCCCAGCGGATGAATGATGTCTTCGACTTGGGCCGGGTTTGCGGCCGCCAAGTCACGGGCGGTGGGGTAGGTGGCGAACAGTTCCGGGGTGACCGTGTTGACACGCTTGTCGGTGGTCTGGGCGCTGAGCACGGTGGCGATCAGCAATTCGAGCGGATTCGAGAAATGCAGTGCGCAAGCGGGTGCCGGAATCACCTGGCGCAGAATGTCGTATTCGTCATGCATGCGCGTGAGACGCGCGGATTTGGTTTCTCTCATCGTATGGACCTAAGCGGCGTAATGTCGATGATTGATGGTTTGTAGCGCTGCTGGTCTGTCAGGCGGCGGTGTTGAGATCGGGGGTATCGTCATCGATGTCGATGGCGGCAGAGGATGCTTTGGCGGCCTGCTGTGCGGCGGCAGTTTCCTTATCCGTCTCCGGCGGGTCGAATCGGTAGCCCACGTTGCGCACGGTGCCGATGAGGTGTTCGTATTCGCCGCCAAGCTTGGCGCGCAGACGACGGATATGCACGTCGACCGTACGAGTGCCACCGTAGTAGTCGTAGCCCCATACTTCCTGCAGCAACTGGGCGCGCGTGAACACGCGGCCGGGGTGCTGGACCAAGTACTTGAGGAGTTCGAACTCCTTGTATGCCAGATCGATGGGGCGTCCATGCAGGGAGGCGGTATAGCCGTTGGTGTCCACAATGAGGTCGCCGGAGCGAATCTGGCCATCTTCCACCGTGGTGGTGGATTCGGCGGGAGAACCGGCTGCTGCGGCTGCGGGAGCGTTGCCGCGCTCGGAGACCAATCGCAATCGGCCCTCGACTTCAGCCGGGGAAGCGGTGGCGACCACCACATCCGCAATGCCCCACTGGGAGTTGACCACGGTGAAGCCGCCTTCGGTCAGCACCAGCACGATTGGCGTGGACAGGCCGGAAGCGTGGATGAGACGGCACAAGGTTTTGGCGGTTGCCAGATCATCGCGTGCATCCAGAAACAGAATGGTGTTCTCCGGCATCTTCACCAAGCTGGCTGCATCCATCGGCAGCACGCGGACGCGATGAGAAAGCAGGGCGAGTGATGGCAAAACGGTGGCGGGGTCGCTGGCGAAAGTCATCAACGTAAGATCCGTCACGCTAATCCCCCTTTATCCTGCAATGTGTTACGCAATTGCTTGGTGTGGCTGTACGAGTCGTCAGCGGCGTTATGCCGCTTTCGCGCGGTTTTTCATTATTCTACGCGCTTGTAGCGGACACATAGGTTACAAGTTTGCGGAATATGGAACGGCAGACGTCCATCAACCGATGACACGGCCGAGCACCAGTGCGGTTGCGGCGATGGTCACGCCCATCAGCATTACCGGCATCAGGCCGGTACCGATCCACGGATAGCGGATATCCGGGTCCGGATCGGCGTCACGCACCCACAACGTGGAGGCCACGGCCAAGGCCAGTCCCAAAACGATGAGGATGATCAGGGCAACGGTTCCCGCAACGGTGCCCTTGGCGAGCATCGCGCCCAAATCAGGCAGGAAGCACCAGCCGGCCACGGCGAGAGCCGCCACACCTGAAGTCACGGCGTGAGAGAGTGCGCGGATAAGATGTTCGCGCTTCTCACGAGCCATCTGGCGCCCGAAGGAGAAGACCACCAGCACCACCAGCAGCAGGCCCATGGCCAGTGCCCATGAATACCAAGGAAGTACCGAGCCATCCGCAGCGGTCTGATCCGGCGGAACCTTGCCGGTCGGGAAAGGTACGATGACGAAAATCAGAGAAATCGCGCCAAACACCAAAGTGACGATACGATCCAGCATGCTGCCGCGGAACGGCCAGAACACGACAAATGCGGCCAACGTCAGAGCGGCGATAATCAAAGGGATGATGGGGACGGTGCCAGGGGAGGGAATGACCGTGGCTGCGATGAGCAGTACATAGGACGTCAGTTGGGCCAACAACATGCTCAGGGCTTTGTTCTTCCAACCCTCCTGGGTGATCTCGGTCATGATACGCCTCTCAGATAATCGAATTTCCATCCCAATCCTACGTCGGGCATTGGAACGGTGAAATCAAACAAAACAGCCCTTTCT
>ENA-UONT01001664-UONT01001664.1-human-gut-metagenome-genome-assembly--contig:-CS20-NODE-1664-length-17878-cov-11.364641_pt1 | contig 17878 bp, 32 predicted proteins | sample MGYA00242459_ERZ724006 | MGnify/ENA metagenome assembly ERZ724006 | reverse complement strand
AAAAGCCAATAATTTGAAAGGAACTGGTTGTACATTATATGCTTATAAGAAATGACTACAAATGAATATAAAAATCAATGTGAAGCGATAACACATAAAACACTAATATGGGATAGTATGCAAATTGGAAAGCAGGTCATATTATTGGACTGATACTAATTCAAATGAGAAGTTGTTTAATTCTAGATAATAGCAATAAGGCTCTAGTGTGTGAGGGTTCGAATCCCTCCTATCCCAAGCGAGGTATGACGGACTACCTCAGACCAAGTAATTAGTAAAAACAGTAAATGAACCTAGGATAGTTTACTTAGTATGAAAATTACAGCTCCGATATAATCTATATTTGGAGAATGTAAGACTTGATAGAGTAGGTTAAGTCCTCTATATTCGTTATTGTACTTTTGCAACTACTCTGTAAAATGCAATCCAAATATTATAGCCCTTTTGCCGAATGGTAAGGCACAGGATTTTGATTCCTGTATTCGTTGGTTCGAATCCAACAAGGGCTGTTTATAAGATATTAAATCTTATAAGAAACTAAAAACACTAAAAACATTTAAGAAAGGAATTAAAACATGGGAAGAATTAACTATGACGATGTAGACAAGTATGGCGGTTCAGACAGCGAGTTTTTAAAACTTGAGAATGATGGTGACATGGTAACAGCACAGCTTCTTGTATCTGATATGGAAGATGTTGATATTTATGCTTGTCATCAGGCTGTTGTAGGCAAGTGGGATGATGGAAATGATAAGACAAGATTTGTAAATTGTCTTAGAAACTATGATGACCCTATTGATGTATGCCCTATGTGTGCCGCAGGATTAAAGACACAGGTTGTAATGATGTTGGCTATGGTTGACCAGCAGGATGCAAAGATTAAGATATGGAACAGAGGAAAGACTTTCATTCCTAAGATTAAGAATCTTGTAAACCGCTGGGGAGATATGCGTATGCAACCAGTAGATATTATTCGTAATGGTAGGAAAGGTGATAAGAAAACTAAGTATGATATACAGGTATCTCCAGCAAAGCCTATTGATATCAGTAATTTTGAAAAGCCTGAGTTTTTAGGTGGTTATATCATGGATAAGTCAGCGGATGAGATGCAGGAGTATCTTGATACAGGTTCATTTCCTGATACAGATAATACAGACACTAATCAGGAAGATAATACACAGGTAAGACGCAGGAACACAGAACCGCTTCCATCAAGAAGAGGAGCAAGCAGAGCAACAAGCAGAAGGGCAGGTATGTAATATGAAAAAATTATTTATTAGTCAGCCAATGAGAGATAAGACAGATGAGGAAATTAAGTCAGAAAGAAATAAAATTATACAGAGAGTAAAAGAAGGATATCCAAACGAGGATATAGAAGTGATTGACTCTTTCTTTGAAAATGCACCACATGATGCAAAGCCATTGTGGTTTTTGGGTAAGTCTTTGGAATTACTTTCAACTGCCGACATCGCATACTTTGCTAATGGTTGGGAAAATTATAGAGGTTGTAAGATTGAAAATCAGTGTGCCATTGCATACGGAATAGATGTAGTTGAAGATTATCATAAGTAGGAGGATTATATGGCTTTATCATTTGCAAGACCAAAAAACAATGATAAGAGTATAGTTCAGAAGTCTAAAACAATAACTAATAGAACAAGTATAAGGGGCGGCGGTGGTAATAACATTGCCGCTCAAATACAGTCTATAGTGGCTATTGCTAACCAAAAATTGGCAATACATAATGATGACTATATTCTTATTAGAGAACCTGACCAGTTATATGAATACATGAAAGAAATGAAACAGGTTGGGGAGGGTGCGTTAGATACAGAAGCAACAGGATTAAATCCGTTACTTGTAGATATAGTAGGTGGTTGTATCTATACTCCAGGACAGAAAGCGGCTTATATTCCTATTAATCATAAATCTTATATAACAGGTGTAAGAACTAAAGACCAGTTAGATGAGCAGACAGTTTCTAAGATTATGAAAGATTTCTATAAGGATATCAGATGGATTTTCCATAATGCTAAGTATGATATTCGTGTATGTAGAAAAACATTAGGAATTGATATTCCACCTTACTGGGATACAATGTTAGCGGCTTATTGTATAGATGAAGAAGAAAGTCACAGATTAAAGGATTTGCATTTAAAATATTGTGATAGTAAAGATACTGAATCACTCACATTTGATTCTTTATTCAAAGGAGTTACATTTGACCTTATTCCAATATCAACTGGATATTTATATGCCGCAGGTGATGCTATAAAGACATATGAGTTATATGAGTATCAAAAAACATTATTAAACAGAAGAGTATTAGCTGGTCCATATAATGTATTTTGGAATATTGAAATGCCGTTGATTTCAGTTGTAGCAGATATGGAAGATAGAGGGGTATGTCTTGATTTTGATGTATGTAAAAATCTACATGAAAAATATCATAAGATAAGAGAAGAAAGACAGAAGCAAGCAGATGAAGCCTTGGCAATGTATAAAGATGAAATTGATAATTATAGAATGGGTGTTACTTATTCTAATACTTACCCAGATGGCTCTACTGAATATTCAAATTCACAGACAAGCAAAGGTAAGAAGTATGGTCATACAAAAGTATCTAGTAATGCTAGTAAGCTATCTGACCCTATATCCTTATCAAGTCCTACGCAGTTGGCTATATTATTCTATGATATTTTAGGATTGGAAAGCCCTGATAAAAAAGCACCTAGAGGAACAGGTGAGGATATTCTAAAACACTTTGCACAAGGTAAAGAAAAGAATCTATGTGAAGCTATTTTAGGTATGAGAAATGTTGATAAGCTGTTAGGAACTTATATTGATAAAATGCCAGAGATTGCATTGTCTGATGGAAGGGTACATGCAAGTTATAATCAGTATGGAGCTAAAACAGGAAGATTCAGTTCACAAGACCCTAACCTACAGAATATTCCTTCACATAATAAAGAGATTAGACAGATGTTTAAAGCTCAAGATGGGTATGTACTTATAGGCTCGGATTTTAGTCAGCAGGAGCCAATGGTTACAGCACATTTATCTGCCGACCAGAAAATGCAAGAAGCATTTATAAATGGCAAGGATATTTATGCGACTATTGCCGCACTTGCATTTCATAAACCATATGAAGAGTGTAAAGAGTTCAGAGAAGATGGGACAGTCAATCCAGCAGGCAAAGAAAGAAGAACACAAGCTAAAAGCATAGTACTTGGAATTTTGTATGGCAGACAAATTCCATCTATCGCAGAACAGCTTGGGGTATCTACCAAGGAAGCTCAAGCCATATATGATAAAGTTATAGCTTCATTTCCTGCTCTTGGAAAGTTCATTGAAGATTCACAAAATATGGCAAGGACTGAAGGTTATGTTACAACGGCTTGGGGAAGACGAAGACATTTAAAAGATATGCAGTTAGAACGATATGAATTTTCATATAGTGGAAAAGTCACTAATTTTGACCCACTGGCATTTGGAAGTGAAATATCAACTGAAGTTCCTAAGAAGGTAAAAGACAACTACATCAAACAACTTGATAAAGCATTTGGTTGGAAAAAGAAAAATGATATAATTCAAAAAGCATTAGCTGAAGGAATTAAAATTAAAGATAATGGTGGATTCATATCACAAGCAGAAAGACAGTGTGTTAATGCAAGAGTACAAGGTTCAGCCGCAGATATAACAAAGCTGGCTATGATAGCAATAAACAATGATGAAAGAATGAAAGAGCTTGATTTCCATTTGCTTATACAAGTTCATGATGAAGTTATAGGAGAATGCCCTATTGAAAATGCAAAGGAAGCGGGGGAAAGACTTTCTTATTTAATGAGAACAGCCCCAACTCATTTAATTAAACTTCCATTCAAGTGTGATGTTGATTTCACCAAGAATTGGTATGGTGGAGAAGTGGAGATTGAATAATGGAATTGTATTTAGCAGGTTCACAACAATCTTTTGAGCGAGTAGAGAGAGGATGATTTAATGAATTTATATTTAGCTGGAGAATATGTATTTACAGGAGAAAGAAAATTAGATATTGGAATCATAAGGAATCGTCTTCTTTCTTTTGACTATCAAAAAAAGTTTGTAGATACGATGATAGATTGGAAAAATAATATGGGATTGTATTTAGCAGGTGCAGATAAATTTGGAAAGGAAGAAGTGAAACAGTATATGAAACTTTATTTAGCTGGGATGGAAGAATCTTGTGTAGACAAGATTGATTGTAATGCTTTATTTAGTTATGTAGACCAGGGGGAAGATACAATTTGATAAGCTTAAAGATTTCATTAAACCTGGAAAATTATTCATTGATTCTGGTGCGTTCAGTGCATGGACAAAAGGTGCTAAGGTAAATGTGAAAGAATATATTAGCTGGTTGAACGAAAGAACTGATGATATAAATCTTTGTGGTCAAGTGGATGTTATTCCCGGAGATAGAGTTTTTGGGGCTACACCTAAACAGGTTAGAGAAGCGGCAGAGGCCACATGGGATAATTACCTTTTTATGAGAAAACGATTAAAAAATCCAAAAGCTCTTTTATATACCTATCATGTAGGTGAACCTATTGAATTTTTGAAGCGAGCTCTAGACTGGACAGATGAATCAGGTGAACATATCCCTTATATTGCTTTAGGCGGTATGGTTGGAAAACCTGCTAAACTAAGGGATGTTTTCCTTGAAAAATGTTTTAGAACAATCCGTGAATCTAATAATCCCAATATTAAAGTGCATGCATTTGGTATGACTGATTTTGAATTATTAGAAAAATATCCTATATATTCTGCAGATAGTACAAGTTGGATTATGGTGGGGGCAATGGGCAATGTTATGAGTGATTATGGAAATATAGCCGTATCCAATAATCAAATCCATGATAAGAATCATTATAGTCATTTACCAAAGAAAGCTATTGAGGATTTTAATAAGACAATTCAGGAATTTGGATTCACCTTAGATGAATTAGCTGAACATAGGGATAACCGTATATTATTTAATGCTTTATATATGCAGAAGAAGATTCGAGAATTAAATGCCAAAGACAGAAAATTTTCTTATAGAAAAAAACTTTTCTAAAAAATACTTGACTTTTATTTTGTATGTATTACAATATAAACAAGTTAAGAGATAACATATACAAAATAAAAGGAGGATTAATATTATGTATTATTTATCAAGAAGGGACAAGGAAACAAGAATTAAGGTAGATGAACAGTATTCTAATGAAAATACTGTTGTAGCAGAATATCTCAATGGAGATAAGCAGGGTAAGACAGTTTCTATCACACATAGCACTTTAAAAAGATGGTGGAAAAAAGTAGAGGAAGAACAGGTTCAGGTTCAGAATGAACCCTTACCGATGGAGGAGCCTGAGAAGATACAGGAATCACAGGAGAACAAAGATATAGAAAAATCTCCTAAATCTAAGAAGACAATGAATAAGAGGATTAGAGAGAAGGAGCAGATTAAAGGAAGATTAGCTTCTTATAATTCTAAATATTTTGAAAATGTAAAATGTTATAAAATATTTAGAGCAAATGAGACTAAGAAATCGATAGCTGAGGTTTATCCTCGTTCTAAACATATAGAAATCCGAGTTAAGACAGTTACTCCGAATGTATCTATTGAACATAAAGAAGGATATAAATATTATCTCCCTGTACATTACTTCATTGCATATGAACATGTAGATTATTTAGATATTATGGAGACTCTTCTAAAGAGCTATTTATAATATAAATTATTAGGAAAGTGAGGAAACCACAATGAAAAAACCAAGAGCCCCCTTCTTAATTATATAGTTACATTATGATTATAGAATTAAGGAAGGAAGTTGAATATGGATAATAAAGAATATATGGATTTAGGTGTAGCAGAGGCTACTGTAACTATGCATCAGAATATAGGGGGTCCCTTTGGAGCAGTTATTGTGAAGGATGGAGAGATTATTTCTATTGCTAGTAATACAGTGCTTCAGGATAATGACCCAACAGCTCATGCAGAAATGAATGCTATCAGAAAAGCTTGTAAAAAATTAGGAACTTATGATTTAACAGGATGTGAATTATATGCTACTGGATATCCTTGTCCTATGTGTTTATCAGCTATTATCTGGGCTAATATTAAAAAAGTATATTATTGTAATGATGTGAAACAGGCAGAGGAGATAGGTTTTCGGGATGATTTCATCTATGATTATATAAGGAATGAAAATCCGGAAGTGTTAGATTTAGAATCTTGTACGACAGGGAAGGGTTTAGATTTATATAATCAGTATGTAGCAATGAATAAGGTTATTTATTAGGAGGTTTTTTATGAAAGCATTAGTATTAAATTCAGGTGGAGTAGATTCTACAACATGTGTAGCAATAGCCGTAAATAAGTATGGTAAAGACAATGTTATAACAGCTTCTTTATATTATGGTCAGAAGCATGATAAAGAATTACAGTGTGCTAAGAAGATAGCAGAATATTATGGTGTTAGACATATTGAAGAAGATATATCTAATGTTATGAAGTATGCAGGAGAAGTTTGTTCACTTGTGAAAGGTTCTAAGGATGAAATCTTAGATATGAGTTATGCAGACCAGATTAAGCAGAATGGAGAAGGTAGAGTTGGTACTTATGTACCTTTCAGAAATGGATTATTATTATCCATTGCAACAGCTTTTGCCGATAGTCTTTTCCCCGGTGAAAAAGTAGAAGTGTTCTATGGAGCCCATGCAGATGATGCCGCTGGAGAAGCTTATGCAGATTGTTCTCCAGAATTTGCAGATGCTATGGATAAGGCGATTAATATTGGAACTTATGGTAAGATTCATATTAACAGACCTCTTATCTATATGAATAAGGCTACTGTGGTGAAGACAGGATTAGCGCTAAATGTCCCTTATGAATTAACTTGGAGTTGCTATCATGGGGGTGAAAAGGCTTGTGGTAAATGCGGCACATGTATAGACAGAAAACATGCTTTTGAAGTTAATGGTGTGAAGGACCCTATTGAATATGAGGAGCATTAATGAATTATAAATTTGAGAATAAAAAAGATAAATTATTATATTGGGGCAGTTTGATTTTAAGAATACTTGCTCTTATATTATCAATGTATTTATATAGGAGGTTTGTTTAATATGTATTATGTATCAAAGAGAATGGAAATTGCAGGAGCGCATCAGTTAAAGTTACCTTATGACAGTAAGTGTTCAAATCTTCATGGACATAATTGGATTATAACTGTTTATTGCAAGGGTAAGAAACTCACAGATTATGGAATGTTAGTAGATTTTAAACATATTAAAGAGGTTGTTCAGGGTAAGTTAGACCACAAGTATATTAATGATGTTGTAGATTTTAATCCTACTGCTGAAAATATAGCTAGATGGATATGTGATGAGGTTGATAAGATATGTCCTGTCGATACCTATTGTTATAAGGTCGAGGTGCAGGAAAGTGAAGGGAATATAGCTGTATATGAAATAAAGGAGGACTAAATGAAAGTCGTAGAGATATTTAAAAGCATTGATGGTGAAGGTAAGCGAGCTGGCTTACCTACCACCTTTATAAGATTATTTGGGTGTAATTTGAATTGCTCATACTGTGATACAAGATATGGATGTGAAGGAGAAGGATATTTAATCTTAAGCATTCCAGATATTGTTGCAACAGTGGAAAAATTCGGTATTCATTCAGTAACAATAACTGGTGGAGAACCTCTTGTACACCCCGGTGTTAATAAACTTATTGACATACTATTAGAAAAAGGTTACTGGGTTAATATTGAAACTAATGGCTCACAGTACATTGGAAAATTTCCATCAAGTCCACTTTTATTCTTTACAATGGATTATAAATGTCCTTCAAGCGGTATGGAGAGTCATATGGATTGTCATAACTTTAGATTACTAACCAAAAATGATGTGCTTAAATTTGTTGTAGGTAGTCAGGAGGATTTGAATAAAGCACTACAAGTTATTGAGGAATATAATCCGGATGCACAGATATATTTCAGTCCAGTATTCGGTGAAATTGAACCTAAAGAAATAGTACATTATCTATTAGAGCATAGGCTGTATAATTGTAAAGTTCAAATTCAGTTACACAAGATTATATGGAATCCAAATGAAAGAGGTGTTTAATAATGATTGATAAGAATAGAATAGAGAAAGCAATCAAGGAAATATTAATTGCGTTAGGTGATGACCCAGATAGACCAGGACTTGTAGATACACCAAAAAGAGTGGCAAAGATGTATGAAGAAGTATTTGAAGGTATGAATTATACCAATGCAGAAATCGCAGATAAATTCTGCAAATGCTTTGATACAGATAATAATGATTTAGTTGTTGTACAGGATATTCCAATATTTAGTTATTGTGAACATCATTTAGCCCTTATGTATAACATGACGGTTTCTATTGCTTATATACCTAATGGCAAAGTATTAGGATTAAGCAAGTTTGCTCGTATTGCTGATATGGTTGGAAAGAGACTACAGCTTCAGGAAAGAATAGGTTCAGATATTGCTGAGATTGTACAGATGGCAACCGGTTCAAATGATGTATTAGTAGTTGTACAAGGAGAACATAGCTGTATGACTGCAAGAGGTATTAAGAGTCGAGGAGCTAAAACCCGTACAGCTACAATAAGAGGACAGTTTGAGAATAATGTGGATTTAAGAAAAGAAGCGTATTCTTTAATGAGTTTAAATTAATAAGGAGGATTTAATTAATGAAAGTAGTATCAAGCAGAATGAAAGACGCAGTAAACAAGGCAATCAAGGGTGCAGGTTTTAATAATTTAATACCTATAACATCTATGATAGGTATTAAGCTGGAAGGCGGAAAACTGAGATTATTCACAACAGATATGACTAATACATTATGTATCATCATTGATAAGGTGTCAGGTGTGGATATGGATATCACAGTTGATGCTGACAAGTTCGGGAAGTTGATTGCAAAGACAACTTCGGAGGATATTGAATTAATAGTTATTGATGATGTATTATCTGTTAAAGCTAATGGAACATATAAGATTCCACTTATATCTGATGAAGAAGGACTTGTCACATTTCCAGCTCTTTCAGAAACAAAGGGAAAGACAACTAATGTAAAGCTCACAAGTATTATGCAGGCATATAATATTAATAAGTCCGCACTTGCTAAGACACTTGAGAACCCAGCTCTAACAGGTTACTATTGCGGAGATATGGTAATATCTACGGATGCGAATGTTATTACATTTAATGATTTCAAGATGTTTGAGCAGGATGAACCATTGCTTATTTCACCACAGTTAATGCAGTTATTAACACTTAATAAGCAGGAAGATATTAAGTTGATTGCGGATAAGACATTACTCACATTTATTGCTGATGATATGGTTGTTCAGGGGGCTGTCATGGAAGGTATTGAGGACTTCCCTGCTGATGATGTTAAAGCATATCTTGATGAAGCATTTACATCTTCTTGTAAAGTACCTAAAGATTTATTACTAGCAACTCTTGACAGATTGGCACTTTTCATTGAGCCTTATGATAAGAATGGAGCATATTTCACATTCGGAAGAAAGGGAATCAATATTCACAGTAAAAAGGACGCTTCTACAGAGATTATCAACTATGTGGAAAGCAAGAACTTTGAACCATTCATGTGTTGTGTAGATATTCCAATGTTAAAGGAACAGTTGCAGGCTAACCCGGACGATACTGTTAAGATTTGCTATGGAAATGAAAATGCTTTAAAGATTGAAAGCGGAAAAGTAACACAGGTTATAGCACTTCTTGAAGATGAAGACCTTGACAATATGACTGAATAAGTATATACTTTATATTGTAAACCACAAATTACTGTTTTGCCTCTTTCTTATGGAATACACCCTTATAGAAATATAGGGGTGTATTTTTTATATAATTTTTTAAAAATATGCTTGACATTTCATGTTATATGTATTACAATATAATCAAGTTAAGAGATAATAAACAAGGAGGAAATTAAATGACAAAGAGAGCAACCAAGGCTATACAAATATTAGAATCTAATCATTGTATGATTAATAGTTTATGTGCAAAAGAAGAATTAAAGAGTTATAAGGATTTTGATTTTGTGGAATATTTGAAGAAAGCTGTTAAAAGTTATGGGGATAATAATGTGGAGGTGACTAAATGAAAGTATATGAACTGCTGGATAAAATACCCAAGCATTATCAAGCAAGGATTTTAAAATTTAGTAATAACAAATTTCTTACAGCAGGAAGAATATTTGAGTTAGAAAGAGCAAAAATTTATTTGGATTCAGAGGTTGAAGAAATAAATATATTTGATAACAAATTAATAATAAGAATAGGAAGATGATTGATAAGGTGAGTAGAAGATTATTAAATCTAATAAATAATAATAAACCACAGCTTTCAGCAAATAAGAAGTTTCTGTCAGATGTTATGAGCTGTATTGAAAGAATGGAGCAGGAAGGTAGAAGAAAGGGAAGCAATTATTACAAGCCATCTTCCCTACATTGCATGAGAAATATGTATTTCACAAGAACAAAAGCCCCGACTGACCCAGAAGTGGTAGAATATAATTCAACAGGAATGGCAGATACAGGAACAGCAAGACATGAAGCATTGCAAAATGCATTGTTGAATTTGCAGAAAATGGGGTATGATTGGAAATATCTTGATGTTGCTGAATATGTTAAAGAAAAACAGAAGTTCGGCAAATGTAAATCCTTAATAGTAAAAGGAACACAAGGAGCAGAAACACATCTTATAGATACTGCATTAAACTTATCTTTTAGATGTGATGGCATTATAAGAAGGATATCTACAAATGAGGATTTTCTTTGGGAGTTCAAGAATGTTGTTTCTTTCAAGTATAATCAGTTGAATGACCATTGCTTGGAACAGCATCACAATCAAGTAATCTGTTATTGTACGGTACTTGATTTAGATAAGGCATTTGTAATGTATGAAAACAGAGACATCTGCACTCTTGAAGTTCCGGAAGTATTTGAAGTAACTCAGGATATGAAAAATTGGCTGGTGGGCTATATAAGTGAATGTGAAGGTTATGTGGAAAGAATGATAGCACCACCACGAACAGAAGATACAAAGAATTGTAAATATTGTTCTTATAAAGGTATATGCAGAAAGGTGGGATAATAATGATATTTGGAATTAAGACAAAGAAGGACAAACAAATCGAAGAATTGCAGGTAATTAATAAAGAACTGCAAAACGCACTGGAAGAAGAAAAGATGAGAAAACAATCAACACAGTTTATTCGAGTACCTATCCTGACTTCTCCCATTGGTGCTTCTTATATTTTAGATAAATATGAAGAATCTATCATACCAGAATCTTATATAAAAAGTATTTTAGCAAGAAGCTTATCTGAAGAGCTTATAAAAAGAGGATTACCAATTGAAAAGGTTAAACTGGATAATGGTGATGTAGAGTACAGAGTAAGATTGAAGGTGATATTGAATGATATATATAGGAATTGACCCAGGAAAGAATGGTGGCATTGCTCTTATTGATGATTATTGTGAATTGGCATATCCTTTTTCAGAAGAAACATTATTAGATGAATTAGGGGCTATCTATAATAATTTCCCGACTAAATGTGTTGTTGAAAAAGTAGGGGCTATGCCACATCAGGGAGTTGTATCAATGTTTAATTTCGGTCAGAATTTTGGATTTATTCAGGGGGTTCTTAAAGCCTATGATATACCTTTTGAATTAGTACCCCCTCAAAAGTGGAAAAAGGAATTTAGCGTAACCAGTGATAAAAACACATCTATTGAAGTGGCTAAAAGACTATTTCCTAAGGTTTGTTTAAAAGCAACATCCAGATGCAAGAAAGACCATGACGGCATGGCGGAGGCTCTGCTTATGGCAGAATATGCAAGGAGGAAATTATGATTAGACCAAAATTTATTTGTAATGATTGTGTTCATAAATCTATATGTAGATATGCAAAAGACATGACGAAAATAATATCAGAAATAGATAAAGTATGTGCTTATCATAATGATTTAGTACCTATAAATCTATCTCATTTATCTTGTAGTTATTTAACAACTAAATCAGAGGAGGAACTGAATAATGAGCAGAAGAGATAGTATTAAGGTTAATACATCTGAACCCAAAACAGCCGAATCTATAATGAAGAATGTGGATTCTATAAGCAATACAATTAAGGAAATATCTGACGGACTTGTAACAAAGTATTGCAAGGATTTAGATGATATTATGTTGAATATTCGTACAACATTAGGACAATGTAATATGTCTGATGAATACTTAGAGACCTCTATATTAGGGCTTGCTAATATATTATACTTTGTAGGTTCTGTTCAAGAGGATTTAGGTATTAAAGAAGACACATGCAAAGCTATAAGACAGGAAGTATATTCTAAGGCAAGAGAACAGGCTACAGGAAAGACAGTAGCAGATAAGACGGCGCAGGCGGAGCTTATAGCACAAGCAGAAACAATGACGCTTGCTATATACTCAAGAGCTTATAAGAAGGTGAAGCTGAGAATGGACGCAGGTTATGAGATGTTGAATAGCTTGAAAAAGGTGATGAATAAGCGAATATCTGAACTTGAGCTATCTAACAGCAGATATATTAATCATTCGGTTAATAACGATTAAAGGAGATAGATATATGTCTGTATGTAATAGAGATTGTTTTAATTGTTCATATACTGATTGTATATGTAATGAACCTCCTGATGATTTAGCTTTAGACCGACAACTTGATTTAGAAGCTAGTCGAAGTTATGAAGCTAATGCCAAGGCACAAAGAAAATATAGAAAAACTGAAAAGGGTAAGCAGGCAATATACAGGTGGAATCATTCAGATAAGCATAAAAAGATAATGACAAATTATAATAATTCTGAAAGAGGAAAAGAACGCTCAAAGCGGTTTGAACAGACAGAAGCTAGAAAGGCTTATAGACGAGAATGGGAACGAAAAAAGAGATTAAAATTAAAGGAGGAAAAACTAAAATGTATGTAAATCCTTTTGCATGTGGAGTAGTTTGTGGCTGTTTAACAACAATGATTACTATTTTTATATTAGCCATTATATTAGGAAAGAGAGGTAAATAATGAGCAGTAATTTAGATTTAATTGTGAAAGATTTGAATAAGAAGATGAAAGTGGGTGCTATCTCTTTAGGTGTAGCATTTCAGGAAGTACAGAAGATTCCTTTTTCTTCTTGCAGATTGAATTATATGACCTATGGTGGAATACCTATAGGAAGAATAGCTGAATTTTTTGGTACTGACGGAAGTGGTAAGACAACAACCGCCATTGATATAGCTGGACAGGCACAGCAGTTATTTCCAGATAAGAAAGTGTTATTTGTAGATATAGAACATACTTTTGACCCAGTATGGGCGACAAAGCTGGGATTGAATTGTGATGACCTGCTGTATTTAAACCCTGATAGTATGGGAGCAGAAGAAGTATTTAATATTATAATAGATATAATAGACAGTGGAGAAATAAGTCTTTGTATATTAGATTCTATTGGAGCTATGGTATCTATGCAGGCGAATGAAAAGGAAATCGGTGAGAGAACATATGGTGGAATCAGTATGGCTTTAACTGAATTTACTAAGAAAATAACTCCAGTATTATCTAGAACACAAGCGAGCTTTATTGGCATAAATCAGGCGAGAGATGATATGAACAGTCCTTATGGTGGAACTACTACAACAGGTGGAAAGTGCTGGCGACATGGTTGTAGTACACGACTAGAATTTAGGAAAGGAAACTACATTGATGAAAAGGGTAATAATCTTTCAAGAGCTTGTGAGAATCCAGCAGGAAATATAGTTAATGTAGCACTTGTGAAATCTAAAGTATGCAGACCAGATAGAAAAGTAGGCTTTTATACACTTAAATATCTGGAAGGAATTGATTATATTTCTGATGCTGTTGATGTCGCAATCAAGTTAGGTCTTGTCAATCAAGCAGGAGCATGGTTCACATTAGTAGAACCTGAAACTGGAGAGGTTAAAGAGAAATTTCAAGGTAAGCCTAAATTGGTTGAATATTTAAAAGATAATACAGATGTTTATATGCAGTTATCTAATGATATTCAGACATTGTTAGAAGAATAGTTATCAACAATTTACTAAAGTTATCCACATTAAATTGTGGATAACTTTTTTATTTATTTTAAATAAAATCACTTGACATTTCTATATATATGTATTACAATATAATCAAGTTAAGAAATACATATTAAAGGAGGATAAAAACATGAAAGCATCAGCAAAAATAAGAGCATACAAACTCCCACAGGGAACTACATATTTTATAATTGGAGAAAGAGTATATGAAGATGGAACAGTTGACGAAATAAGAAATCGTAAAGCTTCATTAAGGGAAGCAATAACATATTGTAAAGAGAATGAAATATCTTATACTTTTTAATACATAGAAAGGCTTGGTGGAAAATATGAAATTAAAGGAATTACTTACAAAACTTGAGAAGACAGAAACTCTTACAGAAAGTATTGATATGGAAACAAATGAGAATGCTTGGGATAAAGCATATGAACTCGAATATGAAGCATTTTGTGAACTTGCTACAGAAATTATGAATCTTATAAAATGTGATAGACCTACTGCTAATGCAATGATAACTAAAAAGAGAACTAATTTAAAAGCATTAGTAGCTAATATATAGGAGGTTCAGTATGAAAGAAATATTTAAACAGATACATAGATTTCAGGATATGAATTTTGAAGAGGGTAAACCATTTGAGTTTACCCTTGAAGGAAAAAGAAAAGAAATAAATACAGAAGATTATATATGTCCACCAGTTCAGAAAATGGAAGTAGGAAAGTCGTATAAAATCACTGTTAAAAAATATATGACAGAACCAGCGACAGCCAATTTTGATTTTCAGGATAAATGGAACAATGGAAAGCCTATGCCACTTTGCATTATGCAAGGCGAAGTTATAAAAGAAACTCGTGGAATGTATTACATGAGTTTACAAGGCAAAGCTGAACCTACTTCTAGATGCTCTTGTTGTGGGAGAGCTTTGACTAATCCAGTATCTAAATTATATGGTATAGGTCCAGAATGTTCTGAAAAGGTTGGTATTATAAGAGTAGAAAGTGAAGAAGAAGCTAGAGAAAAGTGGAATGAGCTTGTTCAACAGATTGGAAATATTAAATGGGAAGGCTGGGTAATTAAATCAGCAATAAAAGAATGGGAGGTGATAACTTGAAAACGCCTTCCAAGAAACAAATTAAATTAGCTGATAAGAATGTTCATTAGACAGAACTAAATGTGAACATCTGCATTTATCCATTAATGAAAGATGTACTAAGTCTGAATGTAAGTGGTTAAAGGAGGAAAAATAAATAATGACAACTAGATATTTTTCGGATAAACAAGAACAGCATATTGCAAAAGTAACAGGCGGAAGAGTACAGAGCAATTCCGGTGGAACGAAGTTTGGGGGCGGTGATGTACATACAGATAAATTCTTTATAGAAGCTAAAACTCCAGCAATAGAAAGAAAATCTTTTACTATTATGAAGAACTGGCTTGAAAAAATGAATGAGCAAGCATTTGAACAGGGAAAGGAAGAAGCTGTATTAGCTTTTAGATTTTCACCTGATGATAAAACTGATATGTATGTATTAAATGAAAGACAGTTTTTGGAATATTTAAGATTTAAGGAGCAGGATGTATGATATGTCCATTATGTAATGGAAAATTAAAAGTAGTAGATACAAGGAATATCAAAAAAGATAATTCTATAATAAGGCGAAAACGGTGTTTAAACTGTGGAGCTTTATATTACACTAAAGAAACAGAGATTGATTATGCAAGTATTCAAAAAGAATGGCTTAAAGCCGTAAATGAAGGGAGATTAAAAAATGATTAAATTAGAACATACAGTTTTACCTTCACCAGAACAAATGCAATTTGTTATTGAAGGTATGAGAAATCCAATGAATAGCTGGGAAAAGAGTGATAGTTATGTTACTTATAACATTAATTCTGATGAAATATTTGCATTAGGTAATAATGACCATGAACTTATGCAGAGATTAGCTAAAGCAGGTACAGACCATAGAAAGTATATGAGGATAATGCCCATATATGTAAGAATTACAGCACCTTTATATTGGTGGAAAGAATTTGATACTTACAAGGTTGGAACTGTTGCTAATAGCTGTTCAACTATGCACAAGATTCAGGAAAAAGAATTTACACTTGACGATTTTAGTTTTGAACATATATTAGATGATTCTGCATGGTTAGCAGATGATGGAAATTTAATAGGGGAGCTGTTATTAATATTGAATGGGGCTAGAGAAGATTTCTTGGAAACTAAAGATAAAAAATATTGGTGGCAAATGATACAGTTACTTCCTTCATCATATAATCAAACAAGAAATGTTATGTTGAATTATGAAGTATTATCTAACATGTATCATTCAAGAAAAAACCATAAGTTAGATGAATGGAGAGAGTTCTGCAAGTGGATTGAAAATCTACCATATTCAGAATTGATTATTGACAGTGAGAAATTAGAGACAGTGAAAGGATAATATAATATGAAATGTGAAGACGCATATGTACTTACAGTAAGCGAAGAAGAAGCAGAAGTTATCAAGCAGTTTGTATCGACAATAGAGAGAGTTTCTATTGGCATAGATAATGATGATGTCTGGGATATCATGGAAACTATCGCAAACAAACGGGCTTCTTGTAATGTAGCAGGCATAATGATTATGTATGAAGAAAGCGAGGATTTGAAAAATCCTAATGAGTGTTCGTTTTAGAAAGGAGCAGTAATGAAGATTTTAAGTAACAAAGAATATTATAGTATTATGAATAAAGTAGAGTCACTTACTAGGGACAATAATTTCTTACAGCGAAAACTTGATAATATGGAAAAAGAAAAACCTCATGATTGTAAAAGCAATGAAGGAAGTAGTTTCTGTAGTATATGCAAGTTTGGTTATATAAGAATGAAAAACCCTTTAGGACCTGATATTTATAATTGTAGCAAAGCAGTTTGTTGTGAAGACTTTGAGAGAAAATAAGATAATTTTGATGTAAGGAGGTAATATATATGAATAATAGTGAAGTATTAGAGAAGTTAAGAGCATATCTCAAGTGTCAAGAAAACAAAGTTAAAGGCATTAATGCTATGTGTACTCATAATATGTGTGATAACTGCGATTTATGTTATATGCAGGGAACTACAGGTGAACATATTGAAGCCATTGAAGTTGCAACACAAGCTCTTGAAAAACTCAAAGATAATGAGCCTGGTTGTAGATGTAATAGTAGTCAGACAAATGCAGAGAAAATTAGAAGCATGTCTGATGATGAGTTAGCAGAGTTTCTTATAACTTTTAAGAACACATTCGGCGAAGAATACGAGGGAGAAGCTAGTTGTATGGAATGGCTTCAATCAGAAGCGGAATAGGAGAGAATATGGAAGATATAGATATTACTGGATATGAAAGTCCTATAAATTTATTAACACAGATATCAACAGAATTAAATGAAGGCATTGAGAAACAGATATATACAGCTATTCAGACTATTGGAGTTGATATAAATAAAGAAGAACTTATTAAAGCTATTAATTATGATAGAAATCAGTATGAAGAAGGTTATAAGAACGGCTACAATAAAGCTAAAGAAGATTTAAAAACAGCTATTGAAGATGTATCATTAACTGACATGCAGAGAAATGTAATGTCGGCAATATTGGAAAATTTATTTTAAAATCACTTGACATTTCATGTTATATGTATTACAATATAATCAAGTTAAGAGATACATAGAAAGGTAAAAGGTGATTG
>ENA-UONT01001659-UONT01001659.1-human-gut-metagenome-genome-assembly--contig:-CS20-NODE-1659-length-17934-cov-4.849320_pt1 | contig 17934 bp, 15 predicted proteins | sample MGYA00242459_ERZ724006 | MGnify/ENA metagenome assembly ERZ724006 | reverse complement strand
TATTCTCGATTTTTCCTGCCATCACCCTCTTGACTTCATACCATTAGACTTTTTGCGAAATGGATTTCTTACAAATGAAAACGCCGAACCGCCGGAAGGCAAAAAAATCCTCCGGCGGTGTTAATTTACAGGATAGAATCAGCGGAACAGCGTGCACACGCCGCTTTCGCGGTAATAGCGGATGCGCTTTTCAATTTCCTCTTTCGGGCACTTGAAATAATCCGCAAGGCACTGTATGCACAAAAAGTCCTCCGCGCCGCGGTAGACGAGCTTGCGGTAAATGGCGATGTCGTCATCGTGGAGCGGTGCGCCGCAGGTGCGGCAGGTTTTGTAGTTTGCCATTATTTCAGCTTCACGGGCTTTGCAATGAACACCATGGTGTCATGCGGCTCCACCTGCGCCACGTAGCGCTCGGCGAACTTGCCCTCATCCTGCTTTGTATAGCAGTTGTAGAAGGAGAGGCCGATGTTCTCCGCATAAGAGATGCCCATATCCCAGAATTGCAGGGACATTTCGCTCTTTTTATCGCCGAAGTTTACGAAGCAGATAGCAAGAGAACCGTCGGAAAGAGGCTTTACGAGCGCCATGACGTTCTCCGGGTTGTTCCACTGGCGGATGCAGTACGGCGCGCGGCACTCGATATCCTGGTTGATGCGGATGAGGTCTTCGTTGCCGAGCGTTTCAAGCGTCACATCGGTCATATTGCGCACGTCGCAGCCAATCATCAGCGGGGAGCCCATGACGGCCCACAGTGCGAAGTGCGAGCGGTATTCGAGGTCGGAGCAGGAGCCGATGTTGCCGATGAACTCATTGTTGCTGGAGCCGTGCATACCGACGATGAGCATGTCAATGTCGTTGTGGCAGTACGGGCCGCTGAATGCCGTCTTATCGAGCTGAGAGAGGAACAGGTTCTTTACGGATTCCCAGTTATCCTGAATATCGCCCGTGGAGCGGAACAGCTGTGCGCCGGAACTTCTGATCCAGCTGTGCACGTCTTCGTTGCCCCAGTTGCAGGCGGAAAGCACAATGTCTCTGCCGCAGTTGCGCAGCGCAAGGGACATGCGCTTGTAGAGCACTTCGCCATCCATGTGCTTCGGTTTATAGCAGTTGTCGTACTTAAGGTAATCGACGCCCCAGGAAGCAAACGTCTCGGCATCTACGAACTCATGCTCAAAGCTGCCCGGGTAGCCCGCGCAGGTGTGCGTGCCGCAGCAGGAGTACATGCCGAACTTGAGGCCCTTCGAGTGCACATAGTCCGCCACAGCCTTCATGCCGTGCGGGAACTTCTCCGGATCCGGCACAAGGCGGCCGTTTTCGTCGCGCTGCTTGAGACTCCAGCAATCGTCGATGACGACGTACTCATAGCCTTTATCTTTAAGGCCGCTTGCGCACAGAGCGTCTGCTGCGCCGCACACGAGGTCTTCGTTGATGTTCCATGTAAAGGTGTTCCATGAATTCCAACCCATTGGCGGGGTCATGGCAAGATATTTGTTCTGCATACATTCTTTCCTTTCGCTCTAAACCAAACTGTCTTACTGCACTTCGTTCAGCTCACCCACAGCATCTTTCAAAAGCTCGATGCACTTTTCCGCAGAGGATTTTGCAAACGTTTCAAAATCGACGCTGCCCTCGTCGTTCGCGTTATCGGAGATGGCACGCAGACCGCAGAACGGCGTTTTATTCACCGCGCACACCTGTGCCACAGCGCCGGTCTCCATCTCGCAGGAGATTGCGCCGAACTCGGCTTTCAGCTGCAAACAGAAGGCGGGATCCGCCACAAAGCGGTCGCCGGTCGCAATGACGCCCGTGTGCACGCCGTTGTAGATCTTCTCGGCGTACTTTTCGAGCACCGCATTGTGCTTCGCGCTCGTCGGCAGCTGCACAACACCCTCACTGCCGATCATTACGAAGCCTTTCGGCTCGCCGATGGCGGTGGTGTCGTAATCGTACTGCACGGTGTGGGACGCAACGACCATATTGCCGATCTTCACGCCCTCGCCGATGCCGCCCGCAACGCCCGTGTTGATGACGACGGACGGCGCGTAGCTGAGGATCATCGCCGCCGTGCACATGGCCGCGTTCACTTTGCCCACGCCGCATTTTGCGGCGACAACGTCCGTGCCGTTCAGATTGCCCGTGTGGAACGTAACACCGCACAGCGTTTCCGTTTTATGGTCTGTCAGCGCCGCGGTGATGCCCGCGACCTCAATCTCCATCGCTCCGATAATACCGATCATGTAAGAAATCCTCTCTTTCGGGGCTGCTTTCAAAGCGCCCCTATTATACCGCATAAAGCCCGCGCGGTCGATTTTCATTTGTTGCGCGTTCCTATTATTTTGTTGTTTATTTGTTGCTTTTACTTAAAGCGCTTGCCGAGCTTTTCCTTCATAAAGGTGCGGAACGCATCGGCGTCTCCCTGCTTAAAGCCGTCCTTGCGGATAAAGTACGTATTGCCCTCGCCAAAATACATATAGAAATATTCATTCGTCTCATACATGCGGCTGATCTGGAAATACGGGTGCAGGTTAGAAGCCTGTAAACCCGTGATGCGGAAGTCGCCATCGTAGAAATAGTACGCGGCGCGGCGGTTACGCAGCTTACCGTAGGAGCGCATAAGCACCTTTGCCGTGTTGGTGGAAGCCGTCGCAAGCTTATAAAGGCTGTAAATCGCAAAGCCGATAAGCAGTAGCATGACCCACCAGTTGCTGTCGAAATTGCCGAGCTGCCACACGACGTACAGCGCGATGACGCTTAAAATCACGGTGAATACCGGCATGAAAATTTGCAAGTGATACGCCTGATAGTTCGCGAACGTCTTGATGGCCGCGTCGTCGTGGTCGGTCTCGTTTACAAAACGCAACGCGCCCGTACCGACGGATTCGTCGTCCTGCTTCGAGCGGCGGTATTCCGCAAGGCGATCCGCCGTCTCTTTTCTAAGCTGCTTTTCACGCTTGTTGCGGCTGTGCGTCGTCACAAAGTAAACGATGAGCAGCACAATGAGCACACCCACTGCGCCGAGCGTCACAGCGCTCTGTCTGCTCAAACCGTTTTCAATCGTAGGTGCTTCCGCAAAGGCAGAGATGACGGCGGAATCGACCACGGCGCGCATGAATGCGTCCGTCTCCTCCGAGATTTGTTTCGTATCGCCGAAGAGGTCAAACGAAACAATCTTGCCGTCGTACAGCGTACCATAGAGGCGCTCGTACACGGGTCCCTCCTCCTTGATATTCTCCGCACAGATGTCGATCATAAAGAACGGAATCTGTGCGTGGTCGTACCACGTGATGGTGCCGGTCGTGCTGCCGTCCATGGAAGACGGCTCCATGTATTTCAAAAAATCCTTCTTGCCCTTTTCATCCAGATTATTGAGGTTAAAAACGGAGTTCGCGTAATCGGAAGATTTCGCCGCTACGGCTATGGTATCGCCGTTTGCCGCAACAATCTCCGCCGTGGTCCCGTTTTTCTGCATTTCCTTGATCTTCTCGCTCGCGTCCAAAATGCCTGCCTTGCTCCACGCGGCATCGCCCGCCGGGGTATCGACGGAAAGCACCGTCGCGCCCTCGGGGATTGTGACGGTCATGTTCGTGTCCGGAATCGTGTATGTGTTCGATGATGCACTGTCCGCCAAAGCCGGCAGACAAAAAACAACTGCCAGCATGAAAACTGCCAGCAGACAGCCTATAAAGCGCATGCTTTTTCTTTGATTTGTCATGTATGCGTCCTTTCTGCGTACACGGTGCGTACGCATTACAGTAATTATTGTCATTGTACCACACTTTCACGAAAATTTATACCGTTTTTTGCGTTTTTTCGCGCGAATTTACAAATTGTCCAAAAAGGCGTTTGACAGGCAGCTGAAGCGGCGGTAGAATGGAGACACAACCATCGGAAAATTTTGAAAGGACAGTCACTATGAAAATCGCCGTGATCACAGGCGCTTCCTCAGGACTTGGCATCGAGTTTTTACGCGCCGCTGTCACCCTTTGCCCGGAGATCGACACTTATTGGCTCATCGCTCGCCGCGAAGACCGCTTGGAAGCATTAAAGCCGCAGTTCCCGGAAAAAAATCTGCGCCCCATCGCGCTCGACCTCACCGACTCCGCCGCATTAAAACAATTTAACGCTTTGCTTGAACGCGAAAAGCCGGAAATTTCACTGCTCATCAATAACGCGGGCTTTGGCAAGCTGTGCGATTTTGCGACAAGCGACATCGAAAGCCAGACCGCGATGATCGATTTGAACTGCCGCGCACTGACCGCCGTCACGCGGTACAGCCTGCCGTATATGAAAACGGGCGGGCTTATCCTGAACATCTCGTCCATCGCGTCGTTTGCGCCCACACCGCGCATGGCAGTGTATTGCTCCACAAAGGCGTACGTGCAAAGCTTCTCCCGCGCGCTGCGCGAGGACTTAAAGCCTAAAAAGATCAACGTCCTTGCCGTGTGCCCCGGCCCGATGATCACGGAATTCTGGCAGGTTGCCGACCGCCCCACGCATAAAAGCCGCACGCTCGACATACTGCCGCACCAGTCGCCCGCAAAAATGGCGACCTGCGCCCTGAAAGCCGGATTAAAGGGCAAAAGCGCCTGCACCATGGGCGGATTTTATAAGTTCTACCGCTTCTTAGCGCATATCCTGCCAAAATCGCTTTTGATGAATTGGACGAAGTGCTGAGCATACCTCTTTGTCGGTTAAAAATTCAGCTGAACTCCGCGAACGTTAAAACACTTTTCCGTCTTTATAGATTTTTTCGGCATAGAAAAGGCCCCCTGCTGCAAAGTAAGAACCGCAGCAGGGGGCTTCCGTTTTATTCAGCTTCAAGCACAATTACAGCAGGATAACGCCCTTTTCGGCACAGACACGGCGGGTCTCCTCATCCCAGAGGGAAGCTTGCACCTCGCCGATATGTACTTTGCCGAGCAGAAGCATACAAAGGCGCGACTGCCCGATGCCGCCGCCGATGGTGAGCGGCAGCTCGCCATTTAAAAGCATTTTGTGGAACGGCAGCTCCGCGCGCGCTTCGCAGCCCGCAATTTTAAGCTGCGCCGCAAGCGAATTTTCGTCCACGCGGATGCCCATGCTGCTGATTTCCAGCGCCATGCCAAGCGGCTCGTGCCAGAACAGCAGGTCGCCGTTCATGCTCCAGTCATCGTAGTCCGGCGCGCGGCCGTCGTGCGGCTTGCCGCTTTTGAGCACGCCGCCGATCTGCTCGATGAATACCGTGCGGTGCTCGCGCACGATGACGTTCTCGCGCTGCTTCGGGGTGAGGTCAGGGTAGCGGTCCTCAAGCTCCTGCGCCGTGATGAAATACACGTCGCGGCAAAGCTCGGTGGAAAGGCCGGAGAACTGCCACTTTAATTCGTCCAGCGTGCCGCAGATGGCGCTGACGATGCGGCGCACCGTGTCTTCCAGGTACGCCATGTTGCGCGTGTCACGGTCGATGACCTTCTCCCAGTCCCACTGGTCCACATAGATGGAGTGTAGATTGTCGAGCTCCTCGTCGCGGCGAATGGCGTTCATGTCCGCCACAAGACCGTTGCCCACGTAAAAGCCATAATCATGCAACGCAAGGCGCTTCCACTTTGCAAGGGAATGCACCACCTGCGCGTTGCCGCCGACTGCCGGAATGTCAAACTCGACCGGGCGCTCCACACCGTTTAAGTCGTCATTCAGACCCGTGGAGGGGTCGACGAACAGCGGCGCTGTGACGCGCTTTAGATGCAGCGCCGCACAAATTTTGACGAGAAATACGTTCTTGATCAGACCGATTGCCTTCTGCGTCTCGTAAAGGCCAAGGCTCGGCGTGTAATTTTCGGGAATCTTCACCATCTATAAAACCCCATTTCAAAACAATCTTTCCCCTATTGTAGCGCACGGAAAAAGATTTGTAAAGATTTTTCGCAGCCTGCAGCAGCGGTAGTTAAAAGTTTTGCTCAAGCTTTCTCAAAATCTTGTCAGATTCCAAAGGTAAAGCCTTTGGTCGAGCTCCGCAGAGCTCGAAACTCTTTTGCCCCCCAAAAAATCAGGACAGGAGCATCAATAGTCCAGTGGACTACTGATGCGTGGGAGACCCAATTAGGGGGTCTCCCAGCGGACTTGCATAACAAGTCCGAAAAAAACATCAAGCAGTTACTCTCAATTCCCCATCAAGCCGCACCATGCACACGACCAAAACGACCTTCGCCGCGGCATCGGTTGTAGAGAGTACCGCGCCGCCAGCGTCGCCCGCCGCGATATGCCCCAAACCGATTGTCAGGCTGTACGCCGCAAAAACGCTCTGCATCACGATCATATAGAACGGTATTTTCTTCACGGATGCCCCGTCCCATACCGCGCGCGTCCAATTTCGCATCAGCCCGAACAGCTTTGTGGCGTAGATTAAAAGCAAAGTAAGCAAAGCCGAGAGAGAAATAATGATTGCAATCACAAGCCCCGTCGACCATTCGAGCCGCTCTGCGGGCCAGAAAATTTCGACCGCGCCGAAAAACAGCAAAACTAAGATCAGCGCACTTTCGACGACTATCTGCACGACCGCCCATATTTTCAGGATCGTCATTCCCGCCGTACGAAAATCCACCCCGCGGCTTCGCTTTGCGGAAACGTACGTCACCCAAAACGCCGCAACCGCGACGAGGTTTGAAACTGGGAACTGCTCCACGCCGAGGTCATACCACAGCCTGTGCGGAAACGCAGCTTTGTTGAATACATACGTGTTCTGCGCGTACATAGGGACGCCCGAAAGCACAAAATACGCTCCCGAGAGCACCGCGCTCAGTGAAAACAAGACCGTGCACATCAAAAAGAGGTCGGATGTCGCCGCGCGTTTCAATACCTCCCGTGCGGCACCGTTTCGGCTATCCATCTTCGCACCTCACATCACGGGTGTCGCTTCCATCCCCGCAACCTCCCGGTTATACGCCGCCATACAGCGGATGACATATACCCGCGCGGCCATGCTGCACAGGCTGCCCGGGATGAGGATCCACGCGTTCAGCACGAAGAATGCAATCATCGCGGCGCCATCACAGAAAATCGAAAATCCCTGCAAAGCGAGCGCGTACCCCGGCAGCTTTTTCGGCAGCACGCCCACCTGTATCGCGCGCTGCAGGCTCGTCCACACGCCGAGCATTTTGATGCTGTACAAAAGCAACAGGACACTCAACACCAAACCGACCACAAAAGCAATACCCACTATCAAAATAGCGATATTGTCCGGCAAGCCGGTGTAATTTGTCACGTTCGGGGCGCCACTCGATGCGAGGAGCACCAAAAGGCCGATGAGCAGCAACATCCCGCAAAAAATACCGCACCCAACGATCTGGAGAATTTCCGTCACTTTAAACAGCGTGACGCCCGCTGTGCTCATGAACGGCGTGTCCGTCTTCTTCGCGGAAGCGTACAGCAGCCAAAACCCGATAAGCACCAAAATATTTTGAACGGGCACAATGTTTACGTTAAACTCTACGTTGAAATTCGTGCCTATGGGCGTGCGTTCCAGCAGATACGCTTGATTTTGCAGCACCGTGAACACCTCAATCACCGATGAGACCGCCGACACGACCATCTGCACCGTAAAAAGCAGCGCGCACATGAAAAACAGCTTTGACGACGCAAACCGTTTTAACATCCCGTGTACCGGCGTGACCGGACGCACGGGCAGCTGCGCGTAATACTGCGGCGGCGCCTGAAAATTCTGCGGCGGCTGCGTATTGAAATTCCCGTTCTGCGCCCCGCAAATGCAAGGCGAACCGTCCTCCGGGAGCTTCCTCCCGCAATTCGTGCAATACATAACCGAATCTCCTTTTAAATACGTTTAAACTTTCGCTTTATCGGCGATTTTATTAAATTTAACGGTGCAGGCGGCAAATAAAGCGCTCAACGCCGCTTTGCATATGAGCGGTAAAAACACCCATAACTTGCCGATATCGTCGATTTTAAAAGTCGGAACCATAACCACGACCACAACGAGCATCACCGGCACGATCAACTTCGCGCAAAGCAAATACATACAAGTCGCAAAGCGCGGGATCGTCCGCAGCGCGCCGTCCCCGCGCACGGCTTTTTCCGAGTTGTGCAGCGACCGCACCATCATAAAACAGCAAACGGCTGATAACGCACTTACGATGCCGCCGATAAACATAATGCCGTATCCTAAATATCCGACAAGGTAATCGACTATATCTGCGGTCGGGCTCGGCCCTGTGGTGATCTCATATACGATAAATTCGACTATGATACCAAACAGCGCAGCTGCCGTCACAGCAAATGCTACCGTGCGGCAAAGCAGAGCGATCTTCATTGTCTTAAAGCCCGTACCGCAAAGCTTCCGTTTTTTGGTGCCAATATACAGAAGCCAAAAGACTGCCGCCGTTACTGTGCCGAATATACCCGAAAGCACCGCCGACAATACAGGATACGCAGGTATCCCCGTGTAACCTTTTCCCGTAAAGATTATCTGAAACGCCCACGAAGTAAACGTCACGGCACCGCCGTATACATCGCCGAATCCGTTCATACCGCTGACGATCACCGAAATAACGGCGTTCAGTGTGACCAATACCGCACACATGAAGAACAGCGGCGAAGAAAGCATGTCCCGCAAAATTTCCTCCGCGCGCTTTTCCTGCTGCTCTGCCGGCTCCGCTTTGGTGATATATGTTGTATTTTCCACCATACTTTCATGTCCCCTAAAAGCAAAACCCGCTTCCGCGCAGCGGAACTACACCGTCCCGCCGCGGCCGGGAGCGGGTCGCGTTCACTTATTTTGTTTTATCGAGCCATGCCTGCGTTTTTCAGCATCTTATTAAACCGCAGAACAAGCAGACCATAAAGCACGTTGAGCGCAACGCTCGTCAGGCCGAGCGGAACACGGATCCAGCCGTACAGCACCGCATCGCCGAAAACGGAGAAGAACGACACCGCCGCCGAAATGAAGCAGATGACCGCCACAAACATGGAAGCCTTATTCGGAACCATGCCCGTCAGCATCGCGTTCTTCGCGCTGTTCAGCATCTTTATGACCTTTGCTTCGTAAATGATCTCAAAAATGAGCACGACAACGCCGAAGATGCAGGCCGCAATGAGAAAGACAAAGATAACGCTCATCATCTCATCCATGTAGCCGTAGTCATTGCCGGCAAGGGCAACACCGAAGATCACGGCAAGAACAACGCACAGCACCTCCGCAAAGCTCATCACAACAAGATTGATGATGCTGAACACCTTCATGATGGTGAGGCCGGCCGTTTTTGCCGCCGGAACACTCGGGTTTTTCGCAGATATGTACGTGATCCAGTACGCGGCAGCCATTAAGCCGCCCGTGATAAGCATACCGATGACCGTACCGACCGTGGTACCGCTCTGCGCATCCGAAAGCGCACTGTACAGGTCGCCCGGCGAAACGATAAACTGCATTTCATACGGCAGGTTGCTGTAAATCTGATTTACGATATACGCCGGATCCTGCGGGAACAGGCTTGCGATGATCTGAAACAGCAAATTCACCGAAAAGAGAATCGCCGTAATGAGGAACAGCGGAGACGCGAAAAAGCTTTTCAGCACACCGTGCACGGGTGTAATCGGTCGCTGCACCGGGTATTGCACCGGCGGCCGCGCGTAATACTGCGGCGGCATCTGAAAATTCTGCGTGGGTGCGCCGTAGTTTTGCTGCGGCTGCACCGGCTGTGTGTACGTCTGCTGCTCGGGCTGTGCGGGCTGCCGCCGGCAAACGCACGGCGAGCCGTCTTCGGGGAGCTTTCTTCCGCAATTTGTGCAATACATATTTTCTTTCCTTTCTGTTCTTCCCTAATTCTATCCTCATGCCCCGCCGTCAAGGCCGCACGGCAAAGGCAAAAGCATCAGTGGTAGACCGCGACAATCTCGAGGTTCTCATCGAGCACAACAAGGTCTGCGCGCTTGCCGGGTGCAAGGCTGCCGATCTCGTTTTCCATGCCGATCTCCTTCGCCGGGGTCAGCGTCATGGCGCGCACGGCGGTTTCCAGCGGAATACCCCAGGAAACGAGGTTCTTGAGTTCCGCGTGCAGGTTTGTAACGGAGCCTGCAATGGTGCCGTCCGGCAATGTCGCCTTGCCGTCCTTTACGGTGACCATATTCACACCCAGCATGCCTTGGCCGCCGTCTTCCACGCCGCTCAAACGCATCGCGTCGCTGATGACGCACACGCGCTCCGGCATGAGCTTAAACGTCGTGCGCACCACAGCCGGGTGAATGTGGATGCCGTCACAGATGAGCTCACCGCAGACGTTTTCGTTGTCGAACACCGCGCCCACGACACCCGGTGCACGGTGTGCAAGGCCGGACATCGCGTTATACAGGTGCGTCGCATGGGTTACGCCCTTTTTGAACGCGTCCACCGCGCCGTCGTAATCCGTTGCGGTGTGAGCAATGGAAACGGTGCAGAGCTTCGAGGCTTTCTCTACAAAATCGCCGCGCACGTCGCACTCGGGCGCAATGTCCACAAGCTTGATGATGCCGCCGCAGGAATCGTAATACTTCTTAAACACATCGTAATCCGGCGCCTGGATGAACTCGTCGCCTTGCGCGCCCTTTTTCTTCGGTGAGATGAACGGGCCCTCAAGGTTCACGCCGACAATCTTCGCGCCTTCCTTGTCGTCCATGCAGGAGCGAATCGTCTCGAGCGCTTTCAAGATCTCCGCATCGGAAACGGTCATCGTGGTCGGGCAGAAGGACGTGACACCCTTCGTCAGCAGAAACTTCGCCATATTGCGCAGACCCTCTGCGTCGCCGTCGCTGGAATCTGCACCCGCGCCGCCGTGCACGTGAACGTCCACAAAGCCCGGCACAATGGTGTAGCCCGCGCAGTCCACAACGAGGTCTTCCTCTTTGTACGGCAAAGAATCCTCAAGACGCACGATCTTGCCGTCTTCGATCTCGATATCCGCCTTGCGCAGGCAGAATTTGTCGTCCAGTACGTTTGCGTTGATCAGAAACATGGTAAAAACTCCTCTCCGCTGCGGCAAAACCGCAGTTTTCTTTTCAATACATCTATACGTTTACAGCAGGCTCAGCAAAACGAGCAGCGTCACGCCCGGCACGCCAAGCACAGCGGATACCGCCACGCTGAGCCGGCTGACGGGAATATACACGCCGGTGTACGGCGCCGTAAAATACAAAACCGCCAGCGCCAGAACGCCCAACATTGCCGAGCCGATGAGCCTTTTGATTCCCCGCATACGCTCTCCCCCATTTTTATCCTGTCGGAAAAGCTTATGATGCAGGGGAATTTTTCATACCTTAAATGTCGAGTTTCTCTTTATCCGGCACGAAGTCTACCTTGCCGGTCGCAACGTAGGCGGAAGCCACGATAATCGGCAGCGGCGTGCCGATGGTCAATTCGCGCTTCGGACTGCGCTGTGTGATAAGGCCGTCGTACACAAAATCCTCGCCCTCGAACGCGTCGAGCGAAACAAAGCCCTCTACGCTGTTTTCGAGGCGCACAAACACACCGCGCATCGTCACACCGCTCACGGTGCCTTCAAAGTGCTCGCCGATGTGCTGACTCATATACTCTGCCATGTAGCAGTCCTCGGCGTCACGCTCGGCGATGAGCGCGCGAATTTCATTGCGGGAGGATTCCGTCGCAGAGGTCTCGCAGAACTGCGCGTAGCGGCGGCGCACCTCTTCTGCCGGCATGCCTTCCACAAACGCGGAAAGCACGCGATGAATGGACGTATCCGGGTAACGGCGGATCGGCGAAGTGTAGTGGCTGTAATCGGAAAGCGCCAGGCCGAAGTGGCCGGTCTCCTCCGTCGAATATCTCGCTTTTTCCATCGTGCGCAGCAAACGCTGAGAAACAAGCGTCTCGCACGGCAGGCCGCGCACGCGGTCGAGGATCGCGGCGAAATCCTGCGTTTCGGGGTTCGGCTTTACGATCTCCTTGCACGGAACGCCCACGAGCTGCAACAGCGTCACAAGCTCCTCTACGCGCTTCGGGTCCGGGGTGCCGTGCACACGGTAGAGGAACGGCAATTTATGGTCGAGCGAGAATTTCGCCGCCGCAATGTTCGCCGTCACCATCATCTGCTCGATGAGCTGCTCCGCTTCGCCGGAAACGCGCGGCATGATGTCGATACAAATGCCGTTTTCATCAAGAATGAATTTCGATTCGCCGCTGTCCAGCTCCATGGTGCCGCGGGCTGCGGAGTTCGCCTTCAAAATATCGGCAAGCTCCTTCGCCGACATCAAGGACTCCATGACGGGCGCGTATTTGTTCAAAATCTCCTCCGATGCCGTGCCGTCCATATTTTCGTTGACCTCGCTGTACACACCGCGCACCTTGGAATTGATGATCGTCTTTTTAAAATCGTACTTTGTGATGTGGCCCTCTTTGTCGAGCTCGATAAGCGCGGAGAAGGCCAGCTTGTCCGTGCCCGCATTCAGGGAGCACGCGCCGTTTGAAAGCACCTCCGGCAGCATCGGAATCACGCGGTCGGCAAAATACACAGACGTGCCGCGGTTGATAGCTTCTTCATCGATGGCAGAGCCCTCTTTCACATAGTGGGAAACGTCCGCAATATGCACGCCCAGCGTGTAACCGAAGTCCGTGCGCTTCACGGAGATGGCGTCGTCGAGGTCCTTTGCGTCCTTGCTGTCGATGGTGAAGATTGGCTCGCCGCGCAGGTCAAGGCGCTTTGCGTATTCTTCGTCGCTGATGGGCTCGTTGCCGACGCGCTCGGCTTCGTCGAGCACTTCCTGCGGGAAAACATGCGGAATGCCGTACTGCTCTACAATGGCATCGGCGCAGACACGCGCCGTGCGGCCGCTGCCGAAGACCTTCTTCACGCTGGCATATGCCCAGTCACCGCGGTAATCCTGCTCCAAAGATGCCATGACCTTGTCGCCGTTTTTCGCGCCGTTTAAATCGCGATCGCGCATACGTAAATTATAGCGAATGGCATTGTCCGGGATGAATTCAATGCCCTCATCGGTGATACTCACCGTGCCGGTCGTCTGCGCGGGCTTGTGCTCTACGATGCGGCGCACACGGCCGGAGGGGCCGCGGTCGTCCTTGCGAATGTCGCCGACGATGATCTTGTCGCCGACGAGCGCACCCTGCAAAGCGCTGCCGTGAATAAAAATGTCGTCACCGCCGCTATCGGGGCGCGCAAAGCCGAAGTTCTTCGAGAGCGAAACGAGCGTCGCTTCCACGTCTTCGCCGACCGGAATAAGCTTCGCGTTGTGCTCGCGGTCAAGTAAAATCATGCGGCGGTCTTTTAAAGAACGCAGTGCATCGTAAAAAGCAAGCTTGTCGAGCACACCTGCCTTTTTCAAAAGCTGGCGTGCGCTCCAGTCGTGAATTTCCTCGCTGCGCATGGTCGCCAAAATCGTCTCTTCCATGCGGTTCAGGGGCGTATCGCGAATATCGCGGCGGCGGTCGGAACGACCGTTTCTGCCCTGAAAGCCCTTGTTTCTGTCATTTCCCTTGTTATACTGTTTCATTATACCTATCCAATCTTCCACAATCACGCCCCGCCCGGTCCAAGGCGAAGCGGCGCCGAGTGCGCAAATTTCTTGTTTTGTTGATCTTTCTCGCCGAGCTGCTGTTATGCACAGTGCCGAGACAAATAAATTTTTCCGAGCTCTGCGGAGCTCGACCAAAGGTTTCACCTTTGGAATCTGATAAACTTTCTGAAGAAAGTTTAATCAAAGACTTTTGCGTCCGCTTTCACGTCAGCTTGTGCTTACTTCAGTGCTTTCACTTCTTCTCTGTAAATATCACCGCGCACGGCAAAGCTCTTGTACATATCAAAGCCCGTTGCGGCGGGGCACAGAGACACCACGTCGCCCGGCTCTGCGCTTTCTCTTGCAAGGCGCACGGCATCTTTCATGTTGTTTGCGTGCAGAATCACCGGCGCGCCGTCCTTATAGTTTTCGGCACCGCGCACCGCAGCTTCGATCTTCCCCGCGGCCGGCGTTTTAAAGCCCTCAAGCGGTTTTTCGGGCGCGAGCAGCACGAGTGTCTTCACCTTGTCACAAATGACCTTGCCCAGCTCGTCAAACGGCACCTTTTTATCCGCACCGCCCGCAATCATAACGATCTTGAAATCATACAGCGAAAGCGTGCCGATCATTGCGCGGGACGGACTCGTTGCGATGGAGTCGTTATACCATCTCACGCCGTCCAGCTCGCGCACGAACTCCATGCGGTGCTCGACGCCGTTGAATTCTTTCGCGACAGCCCTGATAACCTCTTTCGAGACATCGCCCCACACGGCAGAAATCGCCGCAAGGTAGTTTTCGACGTTGTGCTTGCCGGGAATGCGAATGTCGCTTTCCTCCATAATATATTCGTCGCCGAAGTAGATTTTGCCGTCCGCGCTGCACCACGCGCCGTTCGTCTTCTCTCTGCGGGAGAACATGTACGTCATGCCGCGCGTGTCAGCGGCACAGGCTGCCGTCAGGGCGTTATCCGCGTTCAAAACCGTGCGGCCGAACGCATTCTGGTGCAAAAGTACATTCTTTTTCGCGTTCACGTACTCGTCCATATCCTTGTGTACGTCGAGGTGGTTCGGCGACAGATTCGTGATGACCGCGACATTCGGGCTGCGGCGCATGGAGATAAGCTGGAAGCTCGAAAGCTCCACCACCGCCACATCCTCGGGCTTTACATCACGGATCTCCGGCAGAAGCGGGCGGCCGATGTTGCCGCCGAGGTGCACGGTCTTGCCCGCCGCTTTCAGCATTTCGGCAATGACGGACGTTGTGGTCGTCTTGCCGTCGCTGCCCGTCACGGCGTAAATTTTGCACGGACACAGGTCGAAAAAGACTTCCATTTCGCTCGTCACGGCAACACCGTTTGCACGGGCCTTTTGCAGCTCGGGCAGCAGATACGGCACGCCGGGCGCGCGGAACAGCATGTCTTCGTCGATACTTTCAAGGTAGTCTTCGCCGCAGATGAGCTTTGCGCCGAGCTTTTTCAGCGCTTCGCCGTCTTCGCCCAGCGCCGCTTCGCTGCGCTTATCGCGCACCGAAACGGCTGCACCGTGGGCTTTAAACTGCTCAATGAGCGGCAGATTGGAGCGCCCCACGCCGACAAACGTGATGCGCTTGCCGGAAAGAGACGCGTAAAATTCGTTTGCTGTCATAATTCGGAACTTTCTCCTTTATTTTAAAAAGGTGCGATAATCCTCCAGATTCTTGCGGAGCAATTCGGGGGTGTTTAAGGTATACGGACATTTCTTCACGCACTGGCCGCAGTGCTTGCAGTTTTCAATCAGCTCCATTTTCGCCTGCCACTCGGGCGTCAGCCATGCGGCAGACGGAGCGCGGCGCAGCATAAGCGACATGCGCGCGCACTGATTGATCTCAATACCGGCGGGACATGGCATGCAGTAGCCGCAGCCGCGGCAGAAATCGCCCGCGAGGGACTCGTGCTCTTTTTCGATGAACGCCGCAAGCTCGTCCGTCATCACCGGCGGGTTATCATTGTAGGAAAGAAACTCGTCAAGCTCTTTCTCGCGCTGTACACCCCAAATGGGCAACGTGTTCTCATACTGCGCAAGGTACGCATACGCCGCATCGCTGCGCGTGATGAGACCGCCGGAAAGCGCCTTCATGCAGATGAAGCCGACGTTCTTCTCCTTACATAGGTTCACGAGCTCAATGTCCTTTTCGCTCGCAAGGTAGCAGAACGGGAACTGCAGCGTTTCATACAAGCCGGATTCCACGGCTTCGCGCGCCACATGCAGACGATGATTCGTGATGCCGATGTGACGGATCTTGCCCTGCGCTTTCGCTTCCAGCATCGCCTCATAAAGGCCTGTACCGTCGCCGGGCTTCGGGCAGAAGGACGGCGTGTGGAACTGGTAAATATCCACGTGGTCGGTCTTCAGCATGGAAAGGCTCGTCTCGAGGTCTTTCCAAAAGCCTTCAACGGTTGTCGAGGCCGTTTTCGTCGCGATGATGATGTCGTCGCGCACATCGGCAAGTGCCTGACCAATCTTATATTCGCTATCCGAATACGCGCGTGCGGTGTCGAAAAAGCGGATGCCGTTATCGTATGCTTTGCGCAGCAGCTTGCCCGCTTCTTCAACAGAAATGCGCTGAATGGGCAGCGCGCCGAAGCCGTTGCGATTGACCGTGATGCCGGTATTGCCGAGTGTCACTGTTTTCATAGTTTTCCCGTCCTTTCAAAATATACATACCCGAAAATTTCCTTTGGGCTTTATTCCGTGTCCGCCGTCATTTCCTGATAGCTTTTATATAAGTCAAAGTAAATACCCTTTTTCTTCATAAGCTCCTGATGCGTACCGGCTTCTTCAATGCCCTTATCCGTCAGCACCAGAATTTTCGTCGCGTTCTTGATGGTCGTCAAACGGTGCGCAATCGTGAACGTCGTTCTGCCCTTCGCAAGCTTTTCAAGCGACGCCTGCACGATACGCTCGCTTTCGTTATCGAGTGCACTCGTCGCTTCGTCTAAAATCAAAATCGGCGGGTTCTTTAAAAACGCACGCGCAATGGAAATGCGTTGCTTCTGGCCGCCGGAAAGCTTCACGCCGCGCTCGCCGACGTATGTATCGTAGCCGTTTGAAAGCCCCTCGATAAATTCATGCGCGCCCGCCATTTTGGAGGCCGCAATGACTTCTTCTTTCGACGCGCCCGGCTTGCCGTACTGAATGTTCTCAAACACCGAGCCGGAGAACAGGTACACGTCCTGCTGCACAAAACCGATGCGGTCGCGCAGGGATTTCAGCGTCACCGTACGGATATCCTTGCCGTCGATGCAGATGGTGCCGGCAGTCGTATCGTAAAAACGCGGAATGAGGTTGCACAGCGTCGTTTTACCGCCGCCCGAAGGGCCGACAAGCGCGATATTCTCGCCCGCCTTTACGTCGAGGTCGATGTCAGAAAGCACCTCGGTGCCGTCGTCGTTATACTTGAAGCTTACGTGGTCGAACGTCACGTCGCCCTTGACAATGCCGATGTCTTTGGCGTCCGGCGCGTCGCTGATCTCGATGGGCGCGTCCATAACCTGAAAGAAGCGCTCCACGCCGCTCATGCCGCTTTGGAACTGCTCCGTAAACTGCACGATGCGGTGAATGGAATTGATGAGCGTTGTGATATACAAAAGGTACGCCACAAGCTGCGAGGGGTCGATGGCGCCGTTCATCATGAAGATGGCGCCCGCAATGACGACCACGATATACATGAGGCCGTCAAAGAATTTATTGGAGGCTTCAAAGCCGCCCATGTACATGTAGCGCAGGCGCTTAATGTTGTAAAAGCGCTGGTTGCCCTCTTCAAATTTCCTTTCTTCAAGCGGCTCGTTCGCGAAGGATTTCACCACGCGCACACCAAGCAGGCTGTCTTCCACCTGCGCGTTGATCTCGCCGAGCTGTTGGCGCTGGCTGCGGAACTGCGCCTGCATTCTCTTATTGAAGAACATGGCGGCCGCCAGCATAAACGGCAGCACCGCAAAAATAATCAGCGTCAGCGGCACACTCATCGTGCATAAAATCACAAATGCGCCGATGATCTTGATGCCCGCAATGAAAAATTCCTCCGGACAGTGATGCGCAAACTCCGTGATGTCAAACAGGTCAGTCGTGATGCGGGACATGAGCTGACCGATCTTCGTGTTGTCAAAATACGAGAACGAGAGCTTCTGCAGGTGTGCGAACATGTCACGGCGCATGTCGGTCTCGATCTTTGTGCCCATGATGTGGCCGATAGACGCCATGAAGAACGTCGCGCCCACGTCGACGAGCTTTAAGAAAATGTACAGCCCTCCGATGCGCAGAATATAACTGAGCGTCAAAGACGCCAGGTCATTGATGCCGCGGTCCGTGATCTGCTGCACGATGATTGGCAACGCCAGCTCGCATACGGTCGTCAGCGCCGCGCAGAACAGGTCGAAAATGAGGATCCACAGATACTTTTTAAAGTACGGCGCAA
>ENA-UONT01001643-UONT01001643.1-human-gut-metagenome-genome-assembly--contig:-CS20-NODE-1643-length-18069-cov-9.366215_pt1 | contig 18069 bp, 15 predicted proteins | sample MGYA00242459_ERZ724006 | MGnify/ENA metagenome assembly ERZ724006 | reverse complement strand
AAGCTATGTCTTCTTTTATGCGATTTCCAATTTGCGCAACTTATTGTACATTATCTCTGGTATTTTACCCAGAGGACTCCCATGTGGGCATCGTAGGCGGCAGGGATGAGAGCGGCAATCTGCTCATCATCCACTGCGCCAGCGGATACAACAATGTGGTGATCACCGGCATCGAGGGCTTTACATCCATTGGCAGGCCGGTATACTTTTCGGACTAAAATCAGGAGGACCGCTGCGGGGATACACCCCGCAGCGGTCCTCCTGCCCCGTAAAGGTGAGAGGGATCTGCCCAGCGTTTCCTGGGCGGATCCCTCTTGCTTTTATGTATGCAGCCACGAGGCCATATCCCGCATCTTCGCCAGCGCCTCCCCAGGCCCCTCGATGCGGATAGCGCCGCCGAAGGTGAATACCCATGAGAAGAACGGCGGCGTGGGCGCCACATCCACGGTGGCCCGGAAGTGGTTGGCGTCCACCACCTCCGTGTCCACATCCTCCCCGAAGTGATCTATGATGTTTCGCATGGTGCGGTTCTCACACAGCAGCGTCACCCGCTGGGGCATGTCGTGATACATGCCAAAGATTTCCCGGATGTAGGACGCTGGGTCAAAGGACGGATCCGCTATGTAAGGGGCATCTGAATCCTGGATGGCCGTCATGCGGTCCACCCGGAACTGGGCCAGTTTGCCGTGCTTTTCCGACCAGCCCACGGCGTAATAGAAATCCCGGCTCCAGATGAGGACATAGGGGCTGAATCCATAGCGGTAGCCCTTGTGTTTCAGGACCTTTTCCTTTTTCGGCGTGTACTCGAAATACTGGAAGGAGATGGCCCGTTGTTTGTGAATCGCCGTCTGGATCGCGTCGATGGCGTAGTACACGGCCTCGTTGTCCGGCTTGGCCGTGCCGTCCATGTAGACGGGGCGGTTCAGGAGCGCGGCGTTGTGTCTGCTGGTAAGATGGCCTAACTTCTCAATGAGGGCGGTGCTTTTCTTCTCTGTGATGAGGTGGGAGGACTCCACAGCGTCCACCAGCAGTTTCAGTTCCGGCAGCTCAAGCAGCCGGGAACCGACGAAGTAGCGGTTTTGCGTGCTTTTGATGCAGATGACGTCCAGGCCGAAGTCCATGAGCAGTTGGATATCGCTGTACACATTTTTCCGGGTGGTCTGGATGCCATGAGTCTCCCAAAAACGGAGAATATCCGCGCCAGTTGCGTAGTGGTGCTCATCTGTCTGCTTCAGGAGAAGTTGTAGCAATAGGAGAATTCGGGAGCGCGGATCGTTTTGCATATTGGTCATCCTCAATTTCGAAGACACTCTTGGTGTAATGAGTTCGATCTCCACAGGTTACATGAGTTGTTTCTTTAATTTTTGGAAACTCTCGTCGCTGATGACGTGCTCAATCCGGCAGGCATCTGCCTCTGCGGTTTTCGGATCCACGCCGGCGGCAATCAGACGCTCGGTAAAGAAACGGTGCTTTTCGTAAATCTGTTCCGCCACTTCCCGGCCAATGTCGGTCAGGTGCAGGAAATAGTCGCTGTCCATCGTCAGAAAACCTCCATCCCGCAGGGTCGCCACCGCATGGCTCACGCTGGGCTTTGACACCTCCATATGCCGGGCGACATCAACAGAGCGCACTGTTCCTTTCTGCATTTGGAGCACTAAAATTGCCTCTAAATAATCTTCACCCGATGTGGTGGCTTGCTGTTTTCTTTTCATATTTCCCTCTTAGGACGTTCATGTCGGTAAGGAAGACATTTGCTGTTTCTGCTGGAGTGCAACCAAATGCGCATACAACCCGCCTTTTTTAGCCAACTCGCTGGGAGTCCCCACTTCAGTCACTTTTCCTTTGTCCAAAACAACTATCTTGTCTGCATTTGCTATGGTCCTCATTCGATGCGCAATAACTATCACTGTCCTACCTTTTAATAACGCTGACAAGGCAGTTTGTACCATTGTTTCACTTTCTGCATCCATAGATGCAGTTGCTTCATCGAGAAGAATAACAGGAGCATTTTTTAGCAAGGCACGGGCAATAGAAATGCGCTGGCGCTCGCCACCGGATAATTTACTTCCGTTTTCCCCGATATTCGTGTCATAGCCTTGCGGTAAACGATCAATAAACTCATCACATTGGGCGGCCTTTGCTGCGGCTCTAACATCTTCGTCAGAAGCTCCGCTACGGCCAAGCCGTATATTTTCCATTACCGATTCGTCAAAAAGGGTGACATTCTGGAATACGATTGCATAGTTTTTTAACAATACTTCTGGTTCAACAGTTTTGACATCTATGCCTCCAAGTGTTATGAGTCCGGAATCGGCGTCCCAAAAACGCGCTGCTAATTTTGAAACTGTTGATTTTCCACTGCCAGATGGCCCGACTAAAGCAGTTATTTCGCCTTGCTTTGCTACAAAAGATACTCCTGTCAGAACTGGTTCCTCGTTATAAGAAAAGTAAACATCCTTGAACTCAATATCGCAGCCAATGTTATTGCAACAGTCTGAGCCGGTTTGTTCCTGTGTATTGTCTATCTGTTTCATCCGGCCAATGCTTACAAGTGCGGCAAAAACCTCCGCTAATAGCATGAAACAGTTGGTGAATGGATCATAGATTCGACCAGCGAAAAGAAGGAACAGTATGAGCATGGGAATAGAAAGCATACCTTCAATCACCAAGTTTCCCCCTATAAGCAAAACAGCAACTAAACCAAAGCGCAGGATGAACTGAGCAGCTGTTGTAGATGCTCCGGGGGCTAACTCATTTCGGAAGGAACAACGAATAACATTCTCTAACTTTTTATCAAGTTCATCCAAGTATACATCCGTTTTTGAGTATGCTTTTAATTCTTTTATAGTATCAATATATTCTTGTACTGCGTCATAGGCGCACCTTTTTGCCTCCAGATTTTCAAGTTCCGCCTTACTCTGTGCCTTACGAGCAAGAACAACAACAATTGAGGCAACTGGTACCGGGACAATAATACAAAGAGCCATCCTCCAGTCTAAAACTGCCAGCCCCACGGACATAATAACAAACATAAGAATTGTGCCTAACAACTGTGGAATCGCATTAGAAAATGTCCTTTCTAATGCTGTACAATCCCCCATAATAGTAGTTGTCAGATCGGCTAAATTTTTCTTTTCAAAGAATGACAGTGGAAGTTTTCTGAGTTTTTCAGCCAGCACAATTCTTCGGTTTGCACTTTCCTTATATGCAGCAGTGTATGTCAAATTGTATTGTACTAATTGGGCAATCGCGATCATGCCAAAAAGCACCAGGGTAATTCCGACAAAGAACGGAATATTCCGACCTACATTAACTTGAGTCCCCGCCGCTTTTTCTAAAAGCATCATTACTACCATCAACAACAAACTTGCTGGAATGATCTGTATCAAATTGGCGCAGGCAGTTGCTATAATTCCTTTCGCTAAATCTTTTGCGCCTTGATCGCTTAATGCAAACGCACGTTTTAGCATAGACAGCACCTCAACTTTCTATATGCCACTGCACCGTTTTGTTATAATTGTCCCACATTTTAGCATACTCGCCCTGATGCTTTATCAAATCAGAATGTGTTCCGCTTTCCGCTATCGCACCGTTTTTCATCACCAATATTTGGTCTGCATCCTGGACAGTCGAAAGCCGATGTGCAACCATAATAACCGTTTTATTCTTTATAAGTCCATCAAAGGCCTTCTGGATTTGATGCTCATTTTCGGGGTCAGCATATGCTGTCGCCTCATCTAAAACTACAATAGGAGCATCTTTTAAAATAGCGCGGGCAATAGAAATGCGCTGTGTTTCGCCCCCGGACAGGTATATACCTTGACTTCCAATAATTGTATCTATTCCGTTTGGAAGCTTTTTCAGTATGTCGTCGCACTGCGCCAGATGAGCTGCCTTTAGAACTTCCTCACGGGTTGCCGATGGTCTTCCGGCTCTTATGTTTTCTAATAGGCTATCCTTAAACAACTTGGGGTCTTGGAACACAAATGCCACCATTTTCATTAAATCACCCTGTGGGATTTCCCTGATGTCAACGCCGCCAATTTTTACTGCGCCATCCTGCACGTCATAGAACCGAGGGATCAGACTGGCCGCTGTGCTTTTACCTGACCCGGAGTGTCCCACAAGGGCCGTTATTGCTCCTGCTTTTGCCATAAAAGTGAGATGTGAAACTGCGGGGTGATCGGTATTATCATATGCAAATGTCACATCTTCAAAAGCGACCTCATATGTATCAGGATATTGGGGGATCGCTGGTTCTGGTTGCTGTTTAGAAGTTAAAATCATATCGATTCTACGCATAGACTCCTCTGCCTGCATTTTATAACTAGTCATATACATAATTTTATTAAGCATCACTGCGCATGCCGGAGAGAAAATCACGTAAAACAGAAAACTTTGAATAAAATCTCTGAGTGTCGGGGTCGTAAATCCAACTAGAAAGCCAATCGGAACCAGCACTAAAAAGGATGAGTTTACGATAGCATTAAATGCAACCATGCCTTTCTTGCAAGACATAGTATAAGCAAGTGCGTACTTTTTATAGGTCTCTATCGCATTATGAAATTTGGCGAACGACTTTACAGTTTGTCCGAACACCTTGACAACGGCGATTCCTCTAATATATTCAACAGCCTCATGGTTCATTGTTTCTTGAGCGTCTTGATAAATTCTCATAAACTCAGCACTATTCTTTCCCATGAGAGAGCTTTGCAGATAAAAGGCCATTCCATATAAGATAATAAGTGGAACTCCAATACGCCAGTCAAAAATGATCATAAAGCAAACACCAGCAATCAGGGTTACTTGGGCGCCTGTTAAATCTGGCAACTGATGTGCAATAAAGGTCTCCGTTTGAAAACTGTTTTCATCAATTATTTTACGCAATTTTCCGCTTGGATTGGCATTAAAATAGCCAATTGGCATATGAGCAAGGTGCCTTAATGCTGCCATCTGCAGGTTTTTTTGAATATGGAACGCAACGATATGAGAAGATAGCAAAGCCAAAAAGTAAAGTACTACTCCCACGAGTTCTAATCCTAATGCAAAAAGGCCCCAATTCAATAATGCTTGGCCATTCAATTGATCGCCTAAAAATACAGCGATAAGTTCTCTTGCCGCAAAATATACACAGATAAAAGGGCCTATAATAAACAACGCACTGATGCCGGAAAGGCAACGGGCAAAAGTCAAGAGGCCCCTGTATCTGCCGGCAAAACTGAGAATCCGCTTAATTCCTTTTGATTGATTGCTCACCAATATCTGGACTCCTTTCAACCGGCAGAGCAAATATATGGTTTAACATAACTTCTCTGTAATCTATTTGCAATATGTCGTTTCTCTTTCTACAAACGGCGTGCTATGTTTTGCATAGCACGCCGTTTGCAGAATGGGAAAATGCTCACTTTAATGTGATATTTTGTACAGCAGTAAAGTTTGCATCAGGCGGAAAATCGTAGTTTGCAATCTTATCACTATATACTGCAAGTTGGTGAGGATACACCAGAGGTGTAGTAAGGCACTGATCCGCCATCGTAGTCAAAATAATTCCATAAATCTCTTGGATTCGTTCCTCGTCAGTAGTAGATTCCAATTCTGTAATCAGATCGGCACCGCCCGGCAAGTATGCAGCGACCTGGGAGATAATTGGGTCCATGGCCATGCTGGGATCGATATTACCGATCGTATTGCCCGGATCATAGAAACCGCCTTGTGTTTTAAATAAGGTAAGGCCGTACTCTCCAGTTGTAATCATTGCATACCAGTCCATCATTTGTGCAGACTGCGGTGTAAGTTCGATTCCGATTTTCCCTAACTGGTCGCAGATATAAACAACCAAGTTATCATCAGAAGCGGAGCCTGCTTGGTACTGGAACGGAGAGGATAGTTTCTCACCGTCCTTTTCACGGATGCCATCGCCATCCGTATCAATGTATCCTGCTTCATCAAGCAATTGGTTTGCCCTGTCTATATCATAAGAGTATACGGTTTGCTCTACATCACAATAGGGTAGGGTCTTCGGGAAGAATGTATCTGCTTTTTCATACAGGCCGCCATAAATGCTCTCAGAAATTGCATCTTTGTCTAAGGCCAATGTAATGGCTTGGCGAACAACTTCATCACCGAACATAGAGCTACTTAAATTGTAACCAATATATCCGGTGCGGAAAGATTTGTCGTCAACCTTGGCGCCAAATCCCTCAGTGTTTTGCATTTCCACAAAACTTTCGTTGGAGACGTTCGTGATTCCTGCGACAAAATCAATCTCCCCGTTTTTCAATGCGAGAATTTTAGCATCATTGTCAGGAATGCTCTTGATAGAAAAACTCTCAACATCAGGTCTTTCACCCCAATAGTAGGGATTGCTCTCGAAATTCCAGGTCTGCCCGTCATTATCTCCAGCATACATATAGGGACCTGTACCATAGGTTGCAGTTTCAAAAGTATCCTTTTTCGTTAAATCATCATTAAGTTGTTCACTCGATACGATTCCGAATGGATTCGCCAAACACAGCTCCCGCAGCGCATTATAATAAGGTTGCGTCAGATGCATTTCAACAGTATAGTCATCAACGACCACTGCATCTTCAATAATTGTAGACAGGCGGCCATAGGTTCCATTGTATTGCCCCAAATTGATGGGAACGGCCAAAAGCGATTTGGCAACATCTTCCGCAGTCAGATCGCTACCATCAGAAAATTTCACATCATGCCGTAGATTGAATGTGTAGACCGTTCCATCTTCGCTAATTGTCCAATCCTCGGCCAGACCACCAACGTATTCTCCATCTTGATATTCTACAAGCACATCGTAGAAATTGCTAAGATAATATGTGATACCGAAGTTGCTTGCCGATACATCGGGCGTCATAATTGTATAGAAATTTTCAAATCCCCAACTTTCGGCCAAAGTGATGTGGTTGGTTTCCGTTTCCTCCACAACATCATTGCCCGAAGTAACAGGCGTTTCTGAGTTTTCGCCATTGTCGCCTGTACAGGCAACCAACGAAACCATCATGGCCGCAGCCATAAGAATCGTTGCAAGTCTTTTGAATTTCATCGCAAACTATCCTTTCATTTTATTTCTGCTATGATCAATTCCAACAATGATTATGTATCAGTAATTCCACTCGCATATAAAAGCGTCTTGCTGTATTCGCTTGTAAATACTGATATATCTCCAGAAAATTCAACCTGTTCAATCAAGGTGGAATTTCTCATAACCAAAATTACGTCAGCAATAACGACGGCTAACTCCATATCATGTGTAATAAATATAAGGGTAAATGCGAGTTTCCTCTGCAAGTCAACAATTTCTTCAATGATCTTCTTGCGTAAAGGAAGGTCAAAGCCATTTGTTGCCTCATCAAAAATTAGACACTTAGGTTCTGCTGCCAAGGCCCTTGCAATAGCGACTCGTTTTTGCTCGCCCCCAGATAATTCTGCGGGAAGACGCGAGTAGTATTCAACAGGCAAATTACATAAATCCATCAGATCATGACACCTTTTTTTGCGTTCTCCTTTGTCTAAATGAAAAAAACACAAAAGAGGTTCTTCGATTGATCTACCCACGGACATTTTAGGATCTAATGCAGATGAAGAGTCCTGTTGAATAATTTGGACTTCCTTGAAGTAATTTGTATGAACCTTGTGTTTACCGTAAACAGGCATCCCATCGACATAGATATTCCCCGTCGTAGGACGCTGGAGGCCCGCAATCATTCTGGCGAGTGTTGTCTTACCTGACCCTGACTCACCAACGATGGCATACCGTTCACCATCAATGAATTGGATTGAAACTGGGGAAACCGCCATGAATCCCTCTTTGGAAAACGGATTGCGGGCAAAAGTGCAACTTACATCTTTCGCCTCAATCATAGATAATCACCGCCTTTCCAACGTACAAGCACTAAGCAGATATTTTGTATATTCTTCTTTAGGTTCATTGAATATCTGCTCTGTTGTCCCTGCCTCGACCAACTGGCCATCATTCATTATTAAAATTCGATCCGCCATTGACGCCGCTCTTAAATCATGTGTAACAAATAAGATCGCCATGCCGCCACTGCATAACTGCCTAAGTAATTGCATCAATTCAATTCGGTTACAGGCATCTATTGCTGTAGTCGCTTCATCAGCAACCAATATAGTAGGCTGATTGATTAGTGCTGCTGCAATCATAATCCGCTGCAACATCCCACCTGAAAGGGCATCAGGGTAACTCTTCAGTATCCGTTTCAAATCATCAAGGCCCAACTGTTGTAGTGTGTTGCTCACTAATAGTTGTAATTCCTGCCGCGATATTTGGGGGTTATGTAAGTAACATGTTTTTTCTAATTGCCTTCCAATACGCAGCGATGGATTAAATGCTGTCATGGGGTTTTGCATAATATAGCATATTTCTTTACCGTAGATTGCCTGCAATCGTTTCTTTGAACAGTGCAGCAAGTTTTCCCCCCTATAAAGCACCTCACCTGAAATGGAATAATTAGAACTAAGTAAGCCCATAACGGCCTTGCATACCGTCGTTTTTCCTGCCCCAGAGCTGCCCACAATGGACAACATTTCTCCTCCATCTATTGAAAAAGAAATATCCTTTGCAATTTCTTCACCCGTTTTGAGAGTAATAGTGAGATCTCTGACGTCAAGAAACACTGATCTGGTCCTCCTTGCCAATAAAATCCCGAATACCTTCACCTAATAAATTAAAGCCCGCACAACAGATAATGAGGCATATGCCGGGATAAACAATTAGGGCGGGATTTGTATAAATGCTGTTTCGAGCGTCATTAAGCATGGCTCCCCACTCCGGAGTACCAGCAATAAGGCCCACACCCAAAAATGCAAAACTTGATACCGATAGAATTGCTGATGCTATTCCCGTGGTAAAATAGACAACAAACTGTGGCAATACATTCGGGATAATGTGGTGAAGTACGATCCGCATTGCAGATGCACCAGATACTCTTGCGGATTCTACATACCCCTTTCCACACTCGGTCTTTGCATAAGAACGCGCCATGCGTAAGAACCACGCAGACATAGAAATACCAATTGCAGTGATAATGCTCGCAACAGAATTGTTAATAACTGACACTAATGACATTGCTATTACTAAAAGCGGAAATGCCATAAATATATCGCACAACAATCGGATGACCTCATCTATTAGGCCACCTTTATAAGAAGTGTAGCATCCAATAAACAATGCAATCGCTGCTAGTACTATCAGCACAGGCACCGTAAGGCTTAGTGAATATCGCGCTCCGTAAATTAAGCGCGAAAGTTCACACCGCCCCATTTGATCGCATCCAAGAGGATACTCGGCTGATGGCGGGGCATTTTTTAGTGCAAGGTTTGTTGCATTTGGGTCATTTGGGGCAAGGAGGGGTGCAGTTATCGCAATACAAATAAATAACGCAATAAGCAAAACACCAATGACAATTTGTGGATGTTTCCTCATACACGTTTCCTCCTATACGCAGGGCAAATAATGCCCGAGAAGATGTCTGCTGCAGTATTAAAAAGAACAAATAGGATTGCGCAAATAAGTACCACACCCGATATTCCATATACATCCATACTTTCGCACGCTTCAGTTAAATAGTATCCAAGACCCTGAATGGAAAAGACAGTTTCTATCAGTGCAGAGGTTCCAAAAACTGATGCGCAATATTGTGCGAAAAGTGTTATGGCCGATGGAAATGCGTTCCTCAGGACCTCGCCGTATACAATTTTAGATGTGGAAAACCCCCTCGCTTTAGCGTAAGTAACATAGTCACTTTTTAATTCGTTTATTACAGCAGCGCGCAAAACTCTGATAGAAATACAAGCAATTGGAATGGCAATAGAAATAGATGGCAATATAAGGGATTTAATACTCCCGTCTGAAATCACACTAAATATCGGAATCTCAACTGCAAAAGCAATTAGCAGAATGAGTGCCAGCCAAAAACTCGGAACACATATACCAATTATGCAGATAACTCTTGTTGCATGGTCAAATGCTTTGTCTTTCCATATGACAGAAAACGCTGATATTAAAACGGTTAAAATAGCAACCCAGAGCATAGACATAATAACTAACATACATGTAACAGGAAGGGCATTTCTAATATTATCAATGACAGGCTTTCGATTGGTAATTGAAATACCCAAGTCCCCGGTAAGTAGTCCTTTTATATAATCTGCATATTGCTCAGAGAGTGTACCATCCAGGCCAAGTTCAACTCTCATTGCTTGGATTTGCTCTTCTGTTGCGAACAATGTAGTCTTTCTTACAAGCATTTCTGCCGGATCTGTACCGGTAAATATCTGCAAGCAAAAACTGAGAGTAACGACTCCCAAAGTCACAATTAGCAAGGTTATAATACGTTTTACAATTCGCGCACTGATCCCCATACTGAACAACTGATTTGCCCCTCATTCGCTCGAGGTTAGACATCGCTAACTAACACCCTTAAAAAGAACCGCTGAACGCGGCTCTTTTCACCATTCTCTAATTAACGTCAATTATGATAGCACAAGATCATATATTCGTCTATAACTGTTTAGGTCAAGTCTTAATCCATTTAGGTCACGAGTATTTCAAACGATATGCGATAGGAGTCATTTCGTATACTGATTTGAATGCCCCAGAAAACTTTCCTTGATTTTCATACCCTGCAAGACTGGCAATTTCACCCACACTCAATGTCGGCTCTGACCTAAGTAATTCCGCAGCAGCCTCCATCCGTTTCCTTTTCATAAACGTGCCTAGAGAAGCACCGGAAATTGACTTAAAGCAGCGTTTCATACTTGATTCCGAAACCCCATAAATCTCTGCTATCTCAGAAATATTTTTTTGTGTAAAAGGATTTTCAATAATATACTGATAGACCTGTTGAGTCCGCCGGGATACTTTCTCCGTAAACTGTTGGGGCGGCTCCACATAACTGTTATCCAGTTGGCTTAATAAAAGTAAGATTTCCAGGATTTTCAGCCAGTAATACGGCAATCTTATCTGGTTCTCAACGCTCAAGATCTCTGCAAAAATATGGTCGATTTTTTGTTTGGATTTTATTAAAAGAACACGTCCTTCCGGACATAGAGTTGTGCGGATTTTTTGCAAGTCTATATGCCACTTAGAGAATTCATTGTCGAGAGTCGTCTGGGCTGTTTCTAGCTCCAAGAGAATGGTTATACCTTTATATTTATTGAAAGGGATTCTTGAATTGACAATAACCCGTTTATCATGGTATAGGCCAGATATACTTAAATCCTTTTCACCCAAGAAGGTAATTCCGCCTCCGACCATTTCAACTTCGTGTCCGCCCTCAAGGCAATAATTTATTTCTAAAAAATCTTTTTGGACATTTAGTGGCTGATAGCAAGAACTTAGATTTAGATCATTAAAAGACAGTTGAATACCTGGCGCAATATTATAACAGTGCATTTTCCCAGACCCGCTCTCATCCTCGTATCGCCGGAGGGTATAAAACTGGCGGGGCGTATCATCTGTATAATAAAATGCTCTGAATTCCGGAATATCAACAACATCAGCCATACTTATTTGCCCTTTCTTGGAAATCGTGATTGACTAAAGAAAATGATAACGCAAGTGTATTCTAATTTCAACAAGGATATGTAATTGAAGTATAATTAAAAGCAGGACACATGCCACACGGTGTGTAGCATGTGTCCCAACTTACTGAACCTGGACGGTTTTAAATGATACCCTTATGCGGCCGGGCCCTTCTCTCGCCGGGCTTTTCTATCGCGGACAGGGCGTGGCGCAAAGCTACGAAACCGCCTATGACCTCTACCGCCGCTCTGCGGGACAGACGAATCCCTACGCCAGCTATGAGCTGGGCAAAATGTGCCGGGATGGGATCGGCACGGAAAAAGACACGCGGAAAGCCGGTGCGCATTTTGAAGATGCGTTCACCGGCTTTTATCAATTGGAAAAAGACAGCCATGATGACAAGCTCCAGTACCGCCTCGGCCAGATGCTCCACACCGGAACCGGCACCGACAGGGATGATAATGCCGCAATGGCCTACTTTGAGAAGTCGGCCAAGCTCGGCAACATAGGCGCGCAGTATGCCCTCGGCAAACTCCGGCTGGAAACCGGCGTCGGCGATCCGGCGCAGGCCGTGGCTTGGATTGTCAAAGCGGCTGACAGCGGCAACGCGGCGGCGCAATATTCCCTTGCCAAGCTGTTCCGCGATGGCGAGCATGTGGAGAAGAATATCGCCAAGGCTGTGGAACTGTTCACCGCGTCGGCGGAGCAGAAGAATGAGTATGCGGCCTATGCCCTCGGCAGGCTCTATCTCGCCGGGGAGGATATCCCAAAGGACACCGAAGCCGCTGCGGGTTGGCTGTCATTCTCCGCCGACTTAAACAATCCCTATGCGCAGTACACCCTCGGCAAGCTGTATCTAACCGGGGAGCAGCTCCCCAAAGATATCTGCAAAGCCGTGGAGCTGCTGTTAAAATCGGCAGAACAGAAAAATCAGTTTGCACAGTACCAGCTCGGTAAGATCTACCTTACAGACGAGGAAGTCCCCAAAGATGTGGAGGCCGCCATCCGCTGGCTCTCCGACTCCGCCGAGCAGGGAAATCAGTTCGCACAGTATGCCCTCGGCAAGCTGTACCTCTGCGGACATGATGTCCCCCGCGACAGGAAAAAAGCAATCCCTCTTCTGGAGGCATCGGCGGCACAGGGAAACATCTACGCGCAGTTTCTGCTGGAGCATCTGGACTCCTTTCGGGAGCCGTCCGTGCTGCTGGCCGCCACGCGGCTCTTGCACCGGATTGGGAATGCGTTCCGGGAAGATTACAACCGGGCCACGGGCGGCGGCCCGTTCCAGATCGACCGTAAGCGCCGTCGCCAGCTCCGGGAGAAGCAGATCGCACAGGGCCATGCGCGGGATGATCACGAACAGCAACAGCAAATCCATTATTGACGGGAGGGATACACATGTCCGAATATATTTATTTCACCGATGAACAGAAGCAGCGGGCCAATGCCGTGAATTTAGTGGACTTTCTGGAACGGCAGGGAGAAAAACTCATCAAATCCGGCCCGGAGAAGCGGCTCGCCAGCAACCACAGCATCACCGTGCGCGGCAATGAGTGGTTCGACCATGCCGAGGGCAGCAAGAAAGGCGGCCTCGCCATTGACTTCGTGCAGTATTACTACGGCAAGTCGTTCCCGGAGGCCGTGACCATGCTGCTGAATGGCGAACAGGGACAGGGCTACCGAGAGAGCCAGCGACGTCAGCCGGAGCCGAAAAAGCCCTTTGCCCTGCCGCCCGCCAACGACAACATGCGCCGGGTGTTTGCCTATCTCATCAAGAGCAGGCTGCTGGATCAAAAGATTGTGGCGCACTTCGCCCACGCAAAGCTCATCTATGAGGATAGGGACTACCACAACGCGGTGTTCGTGGGCTATGACAGGGACGGCATCGCCCGCCATGCGCACAAGCGCGGCACCTATACGGTAGGTGATGCGTTCAAAGGAAATGTGGAGGGCGGCGATCCGCGCTTCATCTTTCATCACACCGGCACCAGCGACACGGTCTATGTGTTCGAGGCCCCGATTGACATGCTGTCCTTTATCAGCCTCTATCAAAAGGACTGGCAACAGCACAGCTATGTGGCGCTGTGCGGGGTGGCAGAGCATGCGCTCCTGCAGCACCTCGCCGACAATCCGCAAATACAGAAGATCGGCCTCTGCCTCGACCACGACGAGGCGGGCATCAATGCCAGAAAAAGAATCACCGGGATTCTATCGGAGCGGGGATACAGAAATGTATTCTCGCTTTTTTCTGTTTACAAAGACTGGAACGAGGATATCAAGGCGGCGCATGGTCAGGAGGCCATCCCCGCCGAAGAACCATCGCCTGTGTGTCGGCTTACGCAGGCGATGGCATAGGGAGGTGTTCGGATGCAAACGTCACAATTGGTAATCCTGCTGGCAGCCGGTATCGGCATGTTCGCTGTCATCGGCGGACTGGCTATGCTGGCGCACTACTACACACTAAACGGGATCAAGTCAAAGACCGTGGGCGACGGCCAATATGGCACGGCCCGCTTCGCCACTGAGGATGAAATCAAAAAGACCTACACGTCGGTTCCCTATGAGCCGCAGAAATGGCGGCGCGGGCAGAACCTGCCGGACGCGCAGGGACTGGTGGTCGGCTGCAGGCGTCACGCGGGCGGCGTGACCGCGCTGGTGGACATCGGCGATATCCACTGCCTCATGATCGGCGCGGCGGGTGTGGGCAAGACCGCCAATTTTTTATACCCCAACATCGAATACGCCTGCGCCTCCGGAATGTCCTTTCTCTGCACGGACACTAAGGGCGACCTGTTCCGCAATTACGCGGGCATCGCCAAGGACTGCTATGGCTACCACATTTCCGTGCTGGATCTGCGCAACCCCACGCGCTCGGACGGCGACAACATTCTGGCGATGGTCAACAAGTACATGGACGCATGGATGGCCGATCCGGAAAATCTCTCCCTTAAGGCCAAGGCCGAAAAGTACGCGAAGATCACCGCCAAGACCATCATCTGCTCCAGCGGCGAGGATGCCAGCAGCTACGGACAAAACGCATTTTTCTACGACAGCGCGGAGGGTCTGCTCACCTCGGTGATCCTGCTCCTCGCCGAATACTGTGCACCGGAGAAGCGGCACATCGTCAGCGTGTTCAAACTCATCCAAGACCTGCTGGCCCCGTCGCCAGTGAAGAACAAGACACAGTTCCAGCTCCTCATGGAGAAGCTGCCCCCGGATCACAAGGCCCGGTGGTTTGCCGGAGCCGCCCTCAACAGCGCCGATCAGGCGATGGCCTCGGTGCTCACCACGGCCATGTCCCGCCTCAACGCTTTTCTGGACACAGAGCTGGAGCAGGTGCTGTGCTTCGACAGCTCGCTGGACACCGAAACCTTCTGCAAGGAAAAATCGGCCATCTTCATTGTGCTGCCAGAGGAAGATAACACCAAATACTTCATGGTGTCGCTGTTCATCCAGCAGCTCTACCGGGAGATGCTCTCGGTGGCCGACGAGCACGGCGGCAAGCTCCCCAATCGCGTGATGCTGTTCGCCGATGAGATCGGCACCATCCCGAAAATTCAGTCGATGGAGATGATTTTTTCCAGCGGACGCTCCCGCCGTCTGAGCATGGTGCCGATCATCCAGAGCTTCGCACAGCTTGAAAAGAACTACGGAAAAGAGGGCGCGGCCATCGTGGTGGACAACTGTCAGGATATTTTGTTCGGCGGCTTCGCCCCAAACTCCGAAAGTGCCGACATCCTCTCCAAGGCCCTCGGCAACAAGACCGTGTTGTCCGGCTCCATCAGTCGGGGGAAGAACGATCCGAGCCAGAGCCTGCAGATGATCCAGCGCCCATTGATGACGCCGGACGAGTTAAAAACGCTGCCCAAGGGACACTTTATCCTCGCCAAAACCGGTTGCTGCCCCATGCGGACTGAGCTGCCGCTGTTCTTCAAATGGGGCATCACTTTCGATGGAGAGTATGCGGTGGAGGAACGCTCCGCCCGAAAGGTGGTCTATGCGGATCGCTTCGAGCTGGAGCAGGAAATCGTCTGCCGCAGCGACGCCTATGAGGACGGCTTCGATGAGCTGCTGCCCATGCCGCCCGCAGGAACCGTAAGCGGCGGCATGATCCACACGCCCGCGCCGGAACCCAAAACGCACCATGGCGCTCCCCGCAGGCTACCCATGCGCCCAATGGGGACGCAGAAATAGGGAGGTGTCCGCCATGAGTTACTTCTCATGCATCTACGCCGAGGAAATTCCGCACCGCGCCAAAGCCGTGTATATGTACCTCAAAGATCGCTCCAACAAAGACGGCAAGTGTTGGCCCGCCATCGGCACCATTGCCCGCGATCTGCAGCTCTCCCGCAGCACCGTCAAACGCGCCCTCGATGACCTGATCCGGAGCGGCTATCTGGAAAAGGAACAGCGGTGGCGCGACAACGGCGGGAAGAGCAGCCTGCTCTACAAACTCAAGCTGTGAAAAAACCATACCGGGCCGCAAAGGAGGAGCTTTGCCCTCTCGGTGGCCTATGGTATGGTTCATCACGGCCCATGCATGGAACGGAATACTCTAAGAAAGATTTAACGGCAGAAAAAGAAATAAGGAACCACCCTTCGGAAAGGGCGGTTCCCATCACTCGGCATTCAGCATCTGTTTGGCGGCGGCCAGAAGAATTTTTCTATCTCTGCCGTTCAGCAACCGGATGCATCGGATCAACTGCTCCGTTTCGCCGTTGTCTGCTTTCCCGTCGGGATAAGCAACTGTATCCGCTGACATATGTAGCGTCCGCACCAATCGGAACAGTGTGTCAATACTGACCCTCCGCTCCTCGTTTTCAATGGCTTGGATGTAACGAGCTGTCTTTCCAATTTGCTCTGCAAGTTCTTCCTGTGTCATGTTTTCGGCAATACGGGCCTGTTTGAAAATCGGCCCCATGTAGGATAAATCCAGTTTTTCCACCAGCAGTTCACCTCCAACACCATTTTACAGTTCGGGTGTTGAAGTGTGAACGTATTACTGGTTCGTTTGTAGCACGAATAAATTTTACTGGCAGATATGAGCTGTACATTCCGCCATAATTGTAGCTGGCCTACGCGGCTACGAATTTGTAGCCATAGCCAATTAAGGTGTGAATGAACTCAGGGGAGGAAGCGTTCTTCTCAATTTTTTTCCGTAGTCGATAGATCGTATTTTCAACTGTGTGGCAGCTTCCGAAGCTATCTTCTCCCCAAACGGCTTCGTATATCTGTTCTTTTGTGAGCGCCCAGCCTGGATGGCGAGCCAAAAAATAGAGCAGATCAAATTCTTTTGTTGTTAAAGAAACATGTTGATCACTTAGATAAACACTGCGATAACATGGGCAAATAATCAAATCGTTGATACTAATTTCCGGTTCCGGTTGATAATCAACAGAATAGTTCATCTCTCCAGCCTCCTTACATGAGCGACATCTCAAAACAAGGACTTTCGTTCTCCATAGGAGCATCTATTTCAAATGCCTTTTCAAATAGATAACGTGTTTTGTCCAATCTGGCATCTGGTTTTCTTGCCTGATAGACTGGTTTTCCAACATTAGGCTGGTAGCCGGAGGGTTCCGTCAAAAACATACCTCTGCCATTTGTAAATTGGGAAAGCTGCTTTTTATAGCGCGGTGCTGTACGGGCGGGAATGCTGCCCGATACTACGATTTCACTGTGCCTTGTTTCAATCGAATCAATTACAGCCTGATACTTATTTAAGTCATTATAAGCACGGGCGTCAGAGTCCTGCGGAACAAAAAGCTGGAAATCCAATCGTGGTTCCAATAGCTCCGTGCCAGCCCTTTTTAATACCTGTTCAAAAACGAGCGGGGCTAAATGGCGAAAGTCCGCTGGCGTGCTGACCGGGCTGTAATACAGGCCATACTCAAAGCACACCTTTAAATCGGTTACCTCCCAGCCGAACAGCCCTTGTTCACAACCATATTTAATGCCATCCGCAACAGCGTTTTGAAAAGACCTGTTTAAATATCCATAGGATACTTTACTTTCCAAACATAGCCCGGAACCAATTGGGAGCGGCTCAATGGAAAGACCAATAGAGGCCCAAAAAGGATTAGGGGGAACCTCGATATGGACGGTATACTCTGCTTTTTTAAGAGGACGCTCTTTGTAAATCGTTGTCAAATCCCCAATTTGAACAGAAATATGATAGCGATTTTCCAATAACGCACACACAACTTCCATTTGAACCTGCCCAAGAAAACCAACGACGATATCACTGCTCCTTGAATCTAGCCTATACTGCAGTAAAGGATCAGATTGCGCCAATTCAGAAAGTGCTTCTAAAAGGGAAACGCGCTCATCAGGGTCGCACGGAGAAATGCTGGCCTGCATCATCGGGTGGACAGTCTGCGCGGGTAAATATTTTTCAGGTACTTCGCCAATGGTATCACCAATTTTGAATCCGTTTTCATTCGGGATAATAGCAATATCTCCACATTCAACCTGTTCGACAACAGCGATTCCACCTGATTGAGGGA
>ENA-UONT01001641-UONT01001641.1-human-gut-metagenome-genome-assembly--contig:-CS20-NODE-1641-length-18077-cov-25.453390_pt1 | contig 18077 bp, 9 predicted proteins | sample MGYA00242459_ERZ724006 | MGnify/ENA metagenome assembly ERZ724006 | reverse complement strand
CCCTGGCCGGGTTCGCGGGCAATCGCGGATATCAATGCCTGCTTGACATTGGAAAAATCCTCATCGACCAGATCGTCCTGTTTTGCAATCGAGCGAGCCAAATCAACATCGCGCCGGACAAACGCGTCTACGCTCTGCGTGACCATGGAACTGGCCTGCTGTGCCATGCGGCAGACAAGTGTGCAGTCGAATGTATTGTGGCTGAGGAAAAACGGGATGATTTCCGCGATATCCGCTGCCTGATCGCCAATGCGTTCCATATCCGTGATCATTTTGAGTGCTGCCGAAATCTGCCGCAGATCACGCGCGACCGGCTGCTGCTGCAAAAGCAGCTTCAGGCACAGGGCTTCAATGCTCCGTTCCTGCTCGTTTGTCTGTTCCTCCAGTTCGGCGACCGGTGCGGCGGTTGATGCGTTCTGCTCCTCCAGCGCCTGTGCGGCAAGGCAGATGGCTTTCGCGCACGTTTCGCCCATCTGTGTCAACTCATCGTTGAGTAAGGCAAGCTGCTGGTCAAATTTACTTCTCATTATCCGAACCTCCCGGTGATGTAATCCTCGGTGCGCTTCTCCTTCGGCTGATAGAACAGCTTCTGGGTATCATCGTATTCGATGAGTTCGCTCAGCAGGAAAAATGCTGTTTTGTCCGAAATGCGCAGTGCCTGCTGCATGTTGTGCGTGACGATGATGATGGTGTACTGCTCTTTCAGATTCGTGGCAAGTTCTTCGATCTTGGAGGTCGAAATGGGGTCGAGCGCGCTTGTCGGCTCGTCCATCAGCAGAACCTGCGGCTGCACAGCCAGTGCCCGCGCGATGCAAAGCCGCTGCTGCTGTCCGCCGGAAAGACCCAGTGCGCTTTTTTTCAGCCGGTCCTTGACCTCGTCCCAGATCGCCGCGCCGCGCAGCGACTGCTCGACGATTTCGTCGAGTTCATCCTTTTTGCGCACGCCGTGCGTCCGGGGGCCGTAGGCAATGTTGTCGTAGATGCTCATGGGGAAGGGATTCGGCTTCTGGAAGACCATGCCGATCTCGCGCCGCAGCTCGTTCACGTCCACGGATGGTGCGAAGATATCCTGTCCATTATATTTGACCTCGCCCTCAATGCGCACGCACGGGATCAGATCGTTCATGCGGTCGAGCGTCTTGAGAAACGTCGATTTTCCGCAGCCGGAGGGGCCAATGAGGGCTGTGATGCTCTTTTCCGGGATGTCCATCGACACGCCCTTGAGTGCCTTCGCCTGCCCGTACCAAAGCTGCAGATCTTTGACTGTGATAATATCGTTCATACACGATTTCCTTTCAATACAGGCTCGAAGGCCAGTCCGTACCAGTGGCCGGGCTGCCGTTTGGCCGTTTCATGGATGCAGCTGTCGCAGAAATCCGCTGCGCGCAGCAGCGCCGTCTGCGGGGCTTGCCCGCTCAGAAGTTCTCCGCTCAGCGCGCTCGTAAATACGTCTCCTGCGCCATGCACAGTCATATCGACGGCTTCCTTCTGTACGAGTGTGACCCGTCCGTCCAGACGCGCCAGGTAGCCGATGCGGCTGCCGGATCCAACGCTGGTAATGACTGCATCTTTGACTTGCTGCGCATATAAAAGCGTTTCATCTGCACTGGAGAAGGACAACCCGGCCAGCAGTGCGGCCTCTGTGCGGTTCGGCGTAATTAAATCGGCCAGACTGCACAACTCGCGCATGGCATCGACATGCGCGTCGGTAAAGCCGGTGTAGAGCGCTTCGTGATCGCCCAGCACGGGGTCTACGATCACAAGCGTGTCCGTATCGGAAAAGCTGCGGATGAACTCCGCTGTCAGCTTGATCTGCTCGACTGTGCAGCAGTAGCCGGTGATAATGGCGTCAAATTTGACGCCGATTTTTCTCCAATGCGCGGCGAACAGCCGCATATTTTCTGTCATGTCCTGCACAACGAAGCCGGTAAAGCCACCCGTGTGCGTTGACAAAATCGCCGTCGGCAGCGGCACCGTTTCCACACCGTAGCTGGACAGAATTGGAATTGCTACGCTCAGGGAGCACTTGCCGAAGCAAGACAGGTCGTTGATCAGCGCGGCCCGCTTCAGGCCGCAGGGGTTGACAGATTTCATTGCTGGCTCCGTTTCTGGATCTGTTTTCCGACGATCCCGGCGGCAAGATTAATCAGAAGCGTCAAAATCATAAGAATGGCCGCGATGGCGAAGGCAACGTCAAATTCGCCCTCCTCCTTCGCGTAGGCGTACAGCGCGACCGTCAGCGTTGCGCCGGGGCTGGCAAGCCCAATCACAAATTTGTTCAGCGTGTGGGCAAAGCCAGCCGTGAATAAAAGCGCGGCGGATTCACCTAGAATACGGCCCGCAGAGAGAATGCAGCCGGTTACAATGCCATCGATGCAGCCCGGCAGCACGACCGTGCGCACCACGCGCCATTTACCCGCGCCAAGACCGAACGCACCCTCGCGGTAACTCTGCGGAACCGTCCGCAAACTCTCCTGCGTTGTGCGCAGGACGGTCGGCAGGTTCATAATGACGAGCGTCAATGCGCCGGCGAGCAGGCTCGTCTGCATACCGAGAAATTCACAGAAGAACAGCATACCGACCAGACCGTAAATGATGGACGGAATGCCGGAAAGCGTCTCGGCGGCGTATTCAATGGCTGCGACAAGTTTCTTGTTCTGTGCATATTCCGTCAGATAGACTGCTGCGCCCACGCCGAGGGGCAGGACAATCAGCAGGGAAGCAAGCAGAATCTGCACCGTGTTGCAGATATCCGGCAGAATGCCGATCGCGCCGGTGATGTAACTCGGCTTTGTCGAGATCAGGTGCCATGTGACATACGGCAGGCCCTTATAGAGTACATACACAATCATGAACACGACCAATGCGGCCGTCAGCACGGCGGCAAGGAGCAGCAGCGCACGCATGACGGCGGTGTACACCCGCCTGGACGCGGAAAGCTTGTTTGTCAGCATGGTTTTACTCCTTTTTGCGCTTCAGGAAGAAATTGAGCGCCGCATTGATGAGCATGATGAACAGATAAAGAACCAGAGCGATGGAAAACAGCGCCTGCCGCTGCAGGCCCGACGCGTAGGACATTTCACTTGCGACTGCCGTGGTCAGAAAACGCACGCTTTCAAACAGCGACGGCATATTCGGCGCGTTGCCCGACACCATCATGACGGCCATGGCCTCGCCGATGGCCCGGCCCACGCCGAGCACGACGGCGGCGGCAATGCCGCTTCTGGCCGCAGGTGCCGATACGCGGAACCACGTCTCGACCGGCGTTGCGCCGAGGGCCAGCGACGCGTCCTCATATTCCTTCGGAACCGCGTCGAGCGCGTTGACGGAGACTTTAATGATGGACGGCAGGATCATAATTGCCAGCACGATCATGGCGGACAGCAGGCTTGCGCCATCCGGCACATGGAGCAGCTTCCGGATACTGGGAACGAGCACCAGCATGCCGACAAGGCCATAGACGACCGACGGAATACCGGCAAGCAAACTGACCGCCGATTCCATGACGGAGCGGAGTTTTTTCGGCGCCATTTTGGAAAGAAACACCGCCGTCAGGAATCCGACGGGCACGCCGAGCAGGATTGCGCCGCAGGTGCCATAAACGCTGGTGAGAATAAAGGGGAGAATGCCGTATTTCGGGTCGGCGGCCGTCGAGGCCCACTCGGTGCCGAACAGGAATTTCCCGAGGCCGATCTTTGTGATGGCCGGCAGGCCGGACAGGATCAGATAGACCGTGATCAGCAGTACGCAGCCGACCGTAACCAATCCTAACAGGAGGAAGACGCCGTGTACGACGTCTTCCATTGTTTGTTTCTTTTTCATATCAGCCGTTCACCGGAACAGCACCGGCGGAGGTAATGTACTGGGCGGCTTCCGCGCTCAGAGCGAAGTCAAAGAACTTTTGTGCGTTGGCGGAGAGGGTTTCGCCGGTCTTGGTCACGAGGACGAACGGACGCTGGATGACATAGCTGCCGTCCTTGACGGTATCTTCCGAAGGAGCAACGCCGCCGACAGTCAAAGCCTTGACGGTGTCCTTGAGTGCTGCGAGGGAAGCATAGCCGATGGCATCCGGGTTCTGAGAGACGGTGGTGATGACGTCGCCGGTGGAGGTCAGTTCCTGACGGTACTGGCAGGCATCCTTGGTGCCGGTGATGGACTCGAAGCCGTCGCGGGTGCCGGAACCAGCTTCACGGCCGATGAGAACGATAGCTGCGTCATTGCCGCCAACCTCGGACCAGTTCGTGATCTTGCCGGTGTAGATATCGGCGATCTGTTCGACTGTCAGGTCGGAAACGGGGTTTTCGGGGTTCACGATCATGGCGATGCCGTCGAGCGCAACGGTCGTTTCGGTCAGCGTTGCCTTTTCATCATCCTTCAGCGCGCGGCTGGACAGGCCGATGTCGCAGCGGCCTTCGGAAACAGCCTGAATGCCGGAGCCGGAGCCGGTGGGGTTATAGGTCACGTCAATGCCTTCTTTTTCCTTAAATGCTTCGCCGAGCGTGCCGATGACCTTTTCCATCGAGGTCGAGCCGTCGGTCGTGACCGGGGAAGTATCCTTCTTCGCACAGCCTACAAGCGCCAGCGCGGCGAGGGCAATGACAAGTACAGTCGTCAGAATTTTGTTCATCTTTTTCATTTTGATGATCTCCTTTTTTTATTTGTTTGACATCTCGTCTACGGTCATCAGAATACTGCCGCAGTCTAAAATCCGAAAGCACGGTCCGGTAAAACTTCAATCAAATTTTTCACCGCAATGTTAAATTACGCAAAAATCCCGGGTGGCCGGTAAAACCCTCGTGCGTTTATAATATTTAATGTATATTGCTGTACAAGGCGTCTGGCGCAGACATTTTTTGTTGTGAAAAAACACGGGAAAGGCTTGAAAAACCATGTAGTGTATGCTATCATTGGTATACATGCCAACAAGGAAGACTCCATTTAGATGGCCCTATGGCATTGGAAACGTTTTAACCCTTTTTCCTTCAAGCAAGCAGTTTGGGCTTCCCCGTCCCCCGCGGGGAAGCCCACCCCCCCTTTTTTTAACAAGCAAAAGGCTCCCATTACCGCGCGGGACGCGGCAAGGGGAGGCTTACGGGATGGATTTTCGCCTACAAATTGATATGCCCAATTTTGGAGGGCAGAATATGCAGAAAAAGTACAATTCGCAGCTGGTTCCTTTTGCAAGACAGCTTCGCAGTGAAATGACAAAAGAGGAACGGCACCTATGGTATGATTTTCTGCGCACCTATCCAATTCGTTTTTCCAGACAGAAGGTACTGGGGAAATATATAGCGGACTTTTACAGCGCAAAGGTCGGACTGGTGATAGAATTAGACGGGTCACAGCACTATGAAGAGAAGAACATGGAGGCAGATGCTGCTAGGACTGCCTTTCTGGAAGGATATGATTTGAAAGTAATCCGGATTCCCAACAATGAAATTGCTCAGAACTTCCGCGGCGTATGTGAGTACATAGATTCCGTTGTAAAACAACGCCTAAAGGCTCCCCTTGGGCACAAGGGGCCGATTCCCCCTATCAGGGGGAAATGGCCCGAAGGGCCAAAAGGGGTAGGGACGCTGTCAGCAAAGCTGACTGAGGGGATGCGAACGTCACAAATTTCGGAGCACTCTGAATTTTGAGGCATATCCCCTCCGTCATTTGCTGACGCAAATGCCACCTCCGCCTTACCGCGCGGGGCGCGGCAAGGGGAGGCTCACCCGGAGCAAACCCTCCACCAATCCATCAAAAAACGACCCTCAAATTTGTGGAAAATAACCCCTATTTTTTCTTGCGCAGAGGCCTATGGTGTGGTATGATAAGGAAAACTGAAAAAGTGTGACCACCCGCCGGACGAAGAATGCCTCTGCCCGGCGCGAAGCGTCTGTAAAAATACAATGGCTGTGCCATTTTTAACATAGATGCAGTTTCCACACACGAAACAAACAATACAAAGGAGGAGATCTGAAGTAATGAAGAAGAGATTCGTTGCTTTTTTGTTAGTTCTGATTATGGTGCTCGGCATGCTGCCTGTGTCGGCGATGGCGGCGAGTAATAGCACGGTCGTGCTGCATCCGTCTGTGAACAGCACTGTCACCGGCGTGAAAGTCAAGGTCGGTGATACAATCAGCGGCCATACGGTAAGTACAATCAGCGGCTATGACATCACGGTTGATCTTGGCAAGTACAACGTCAACAACGATACGTTCAGACTTCCGTATGCCAAGGACATCTGGGAAGGTGTAGACAACAATAAGGTTGACTACATTTCTTGGGCTGGCGGTGGCAGCAACAAAAGAAGTGAAGGCGGCTCCGCGCTCCTTGTCAATGGTAAGAACACTGCTTACTATTATTTTAAGGGTGCAACCCCCACCAAGTACACCTACCATCTGATTCACGAGTTTAACTACGTTGGTGGTACGCGCTGGGATATTATGGAAACTACAGCGGCGGAAAGCTACCAGATCGACGTCAACAAAGGCAAGCCGACCCGTGACCGCTACAAGTTCGATGGCTGGGCGGACACGGCGAATGCTACGACTGCGAGCTACTTCGGCGGCGAACTGATTACGCTGACCAAGGACAATCCGACCAAGACCATCTATGCCGTCTGGAAGCCAATCTTTGAACTGCATTATAATGCGAATGGCGGCACCGGTGCGCCGGATAGTCAGACGTATACGGCATTGTCTGCAACGTCGACACAGGCTACCTTTACCGTCCCCAATCAGACCCCGACCAAGGAAGGCTACACCTTCAAGGGCTGGGCTGACAGTGCGACTGCGACCACTGCGCAGTATCAGCCGGGCGGCCCGATTGCCGTTAAACATGAAAACAGCCCCAAGACCGTCTACGCCGTTTGGGAAGGGAGCGATCCTATTCCTGTTCCCTCCTATGACGATCTGAAATCTGCTATCGGGCAGATTCAGGTAAAGGACGTCAGCACGCCCAGCTGCGGGACGGAAAACTACGACCTGATCGACAACACGGAGAGCGAGCCGTTCAACTGGACGAAAACGGCGAGAGCGGATCAACCGGGGAAATACGACGTGACCATCAAGACCGCGCCGTATGTCGCAAAGTACAACAGCGAAAAAACGAAGACGCATGAGCTCAACAATGCGAACCAGACAACGCTGAAGCTTGTAATCAGCTACGAGAATAACAAGTGGGTACTGGACGACGGCCTGCGTGTGATCGAGGTTAAGCACAGCGAGCAGACCCCGCCCACCGATAAGCCTGACAAGCCCACGGCGCTGGACGGCAGTTTTGCTATCGTCTGCAAGAACAACGAAGCAACACATGCTCACAAGGCGGATTATATTGCCACCCCGTCTCAGTATACGATCAGCGATGTGCAGACGGACGAGCAGGGCTACTACGTCACCGCGACGGTCACGGTAGCGCCGAATCTGGTGGCATATAACACCCTCACCGGCGCCGAGCACCGGCTCGTTAACGAGCAGGACGCAACGCTGACCATCACCTTCCGCTATGACACCGAAGTAACTGGTGACGAGAACAGGAAATGGAAGCAGCAGGGTGAAGTACCGGTCGTTGAAGTCATCTGCAAGCCCAAAGCCCCGACGGCTGACGATCTGAAAAAGCTTGAAATGGCTGTTCAGGTCAAGTGCGTCGTAGATGATTCGCAGCAGCATACGGCCGCCTACGGTCTGCTCGGCGAGTACGATGAAGACTACTTCGTCGGCGAGCCGAGGAAGGACGGGGACGACTGGCTTTGCGACATCAGCTATTACCCCGAACGCTATGTGGCCGAGTTCAACACGACGTTCCAGAACCTGAAACATGTCCAAAACGATGAGAAGATCGTTCCGGTCACGCTGATCTGGGCCGGAGACAGCTGGCAGCTCAAGGAGCAGGGCCGCGTACATGTGACGGAGGTATACACCGTCACCTACACCGACGGCGTTGAGAACGAAGAAGTTTTCGCCGATCAGGTCTATTCTGACCTTAGGAAGGATTCCGCGACCCCCGCGTTCAACGGCACCCCGACCCGCACCGGCTACACCTTCGCAGGCTGGGATCCCGAAGTTGCTGAGACTGTTACCGCCAATGCGACCTACACCGCAAAGTGGACGCCTGTGGAGCCCGAAGCCCCGACGGCTGACGAGCTGAAAGAGCTTGACATGGCTGTTCTGGTCAAGTGCGTCGTAGATAATTCGCAGCAGCATACGGAAGCCTACGGTCTGCTCGGCGAGTACGATGAAGACTACTTCGTCGGCGAGCCGAGGAAGGACGGGGACGACTGGCTTTGCGACATCAGCTATTACCCCGAACGCTATGTGGCCGAGTTCAACACGACGTTCCAGAACCTGAAACATGTCCAAAACGATGAGAAGATCGTTCCGGTCACGCTGATCTGGGCCGGAGACAGCTGGCAGCTCAAGGAGCAGGGCCGCGTACATGTGACGGAGGTATACACCGTCACCTACACCGACGGCGTTGAGAACGAAGAAGTTTTCGCCGATCAGGTCTATTCTGACCTTAGGAAGGATTCCGCGACCCCCGCGTTCAACGGCACCCCGACCCGCACCGGCTACACCTTCGCAGGCTGGGAGCCCGAAGTTGCGGCAACGGTCACGCAGACTGTGACCTATGTTGCGAAGTGGGAAAAGAAGACCTACAAGGTCGTTGCCAAGCTGTATGTGAACGGCAAACCGGCTTACTATCAGAACGAGGATTTCTATACCTATAAAGTTTCCGGACTTTATGGTGAAAACATCGATTTCGACACCATCAAGGCAGAAGCAGTGGAGCAGGCGAAGCAGATCAAGAAGGCTTCCGCTTCCTACACCGCTGTGATCCTTGAGGATTACGAGCCGAACCCCGTCTGCACAACCTTTGGCGAGCATCAGCCCGGTCAGGCTACGCACTATGTCAAGGTCAATGTCAAGACCGAAGAGAATGTCGTGATCTTCCAGTCCTTTGAAGGCAAGACGGATCTTACGAAGCTCCACACCACGACTGCGCCCTATGGCACCAGCGTTGTTGAGTTCCTGAACGGCCTCGGCCTCGATCTCGATGTCGCTGGCTATACGCTCGACACGGCCGAAGACGGCAATACCAACTGGTACAAGAAGGACAGCCCCAAGTGGACGTTCGGCGCGAACGATACGATCAACGGCTGGACGAATGTTCTGCTCAAGTACACCATCACCCCGCACAACATCTACGCATTCGCAAGACTGAACAGCTATTTTGCACCGCTGACCACGAAAGAGTTCGATACGCCCATCACGCTGAACGAGGCGACCCTGTCCCGCCTCGGCCTCGGCAGCTACAACAGCCTCGGCTACATTTCTATCGGCAGCTTTACCTTCGATGCAATGCCGCTGACGGGCGATCTGTACTTCGGCGATGACGCAGAGCTGAGCGCAGTTGCTGAGAAGCTGGCGACCGACATCGCCCTCGAAACCGGCGTTTCTGACAAGATTGCCGAGAAGATCGCCTGGACGGCCCTGTACAAGACCGTAAACGAAGAGGACATGGCGCCCGGCTATCCGGCAGAAGCCGGCTACCAGCTGTCCGGTAACCTGAACCTCGCGACAGTGATGTTCGAGGCCAACGGCGAAAACGTTACGGGCATGCCCGCTGTCAACTACACCTACGACGACATCCTTGAGATTCACGACTTCTATTTCACCGGCGACACCTTCACCCTGCCCGCTGACCCGACCCGCGAAGGTTATATCTTCGAGGGCTGGAGCGTTAAAGTCCTTCCGGCTGAAAATGATGCCGACCACCTTGACGCTGACGGCGCAGACGATGCGGCCGATGAAACGCTCCTCAAGGCTGGCGACACCTACACCATCACCGCGGGCGGCGTGATCTTCACCGCACAGTGGGAAGCCAGAACCGACACCCCGTATACGGTCGAGCATTATCTGGAAAATCTCGATGGTAGCTATGCTCTGGACACGACCGAGCCTCTGAAAGGCACGACCGACACGACCGTGACCGCAGCCGCAAAGTCCTACGATAACTTCACCTATGACAGCACAGTTCCCGGCACGGTTGCCTCCGGCAACATCGCTGGCGACGGCTCTCTGGTTCTGAAGCTGTTCTACACCCGCAACACCTACGACTACACCGTCCGCCACATCAAGCAGCTGCCCGACGGCACTTATGATGAGGCCAACGCTGAGGTCGAAACGCTGAGCGGCAAGTTTGAAGCGCTCGCAGCTGTGACCGCGAAGGACTACGGCTCTCACTACCCGACGAACGACGCTGGCACGAAGCAGAACATCAAGATCGAAAAGAATCTGACGATCGATGTCAAGTATGATCTCGACAATCATACCCTGACCTTCGAAACCAACGGCGGCTCCGCCATCGACCCGGTCACGGTCCGCCACGGCAATGCAGTTGCAAGACCCGCTGACCCGACCAAGGACAAGTACACGTTCATCGGCTGGTATGTCGATCCCGAATTCAGCGCCGAGTATGATTTTGCTACGGTTTTGGAAGCAGACAAGACCATCTACGCCAAGTTTGAACTGACGTCCACCCCGATCGGCGACATTTATGTCCGCTACGACGTCCTGCACATCAAGCAGCTGCCCGACGGCTCCTATGATCTTGCCAACGCTGAGGTCGAGCACCTGAGCGCCAAGAAGGACACCACCGTCACCGCGGTTGTCAAGGATTACAGAGCAACGCATCACATCAACGTCAACAGCACCCTGAGCAAGCTGACTGACACCGCCATCCAGCCCTATCCCGGCGCGGACGGCAAGCCTGTCTACACCATCCTGTCGGTTTACTACGATCTGGACTTCCACACCCTGACCTTCGACACCATGGGCGGCTCCCGCATTGACCCGGTCACGGTTCGTCACGGCAATGCAGTTGCGAAGCCCAAGGATCCCGTCAACGGCGGCTACATCTTCGACGGCTGGTACACTGACAAGACCTACAGAACCCCGTACAACTTTGCGACTGTGCTGACGCAGGATACGACGATCTACGCCAAGTGGTTCCTGATCGCCCTGCCCGGCGTCACCATCAAGAAGACCACCCCGAAGCTGAACACGTCTGATCACTTCGCGTACGTTCAGGGTTATCCCGACGGCACCGTGAAGCCCACGGGCAACATCACCCGCGCTGAGACGGCCGCGATCCTCTTCCGCCTCATGGACGAAGGCTCCCGCAAGACCTATTACTCCACCAAGAGTGGCTTCCGCGATGTCGCCACCGGCAGCTGGTACAACACCTACGTTGCGACTCTGAACAACGCCGGCGTTATCACCGACAGTTCCAACGGCTATTTCCGCCCGAATGAAGCCATCACCCGTGCGGAACTCGCAGCGATGCTCGCCAACTTCACCGAGACGGCTGGCGCTGCGAACTACTTCAACGACGTGTCTGCCAGATACTGGGCAGCCAACGCCATCGCCATCTGCGCCAAGCTTGGCTGGATCACCGGCTATCCCGACGGCTCCTTCCGTCCGGACAGAAACGTGACCCGTGCTGAACTCATGGCCATGATCAACCGTGCCACCGGCCGCGCACCCAAGTCCGCCGACGCATTCCTGCCCGGCATGAAGACCTGGAGCGACAACACCGCCGATAAGTGGTACTACCTCGACGTGCAGGAGGCCACCAACAGCCATTCCTACACCGTCAAGGATTCCGAAAAGTGGACGGCTCTGAACGCCGACCCCAACTGGTCGCTGTACGAGTAATCCGCACGACCCCTGAATCCCCAGTATAACCCAGCATTTCAGCCGCTGCCGCCGTTTCGGCGGCAGCGGCTGGGAGAAATAAAAGGTCTTCTGAGCCATTCGGCAGCAGCCCTTCCGCCTAACCGCCGAAGCCTCTGCCGACTGGCTCAGATGCCGTTTAAAAAGAAGGAGAACGAACATGAAGAAATCCAAAAAACTCATTTCCCTGCTCCTCGCCCTGACCATGCTCCTCGGCATCATCCCGATGGCCATGGCTGCGGAAACAACAGTTAATCTCGGTAGGACCAAACTTGACGATGCCATTTTGGAAAAGGGAACTCCGTCCAGTTTTTCGCATCTCCGCGATATGAAGGACGGCAGTGCAGCAAAAGGCGTCGGTGAGACTGGCTTTTGGCAGAGACTCCCGAGAAACACTGTTGTCGGATATGGCACGGTCACGCCTGTGAACTATGCTGTTCCCAAGGAAGGCAGCGTCACGGTTTCAAACGAAGGCGTCATTGGCGACTTCTCGTTCTCGCTTGAACCGTGGGCAGGCAATGAATTCACGACCAATCCGCCTTGTCTGCAATTCAACTACACGGCACTTGCAGTTGGTTCCACGACGGTTACTGTTAAGTATTACTACAATTATGGCCTAATTAACATTCAGGGCGGTCGTACCTGGTATGAAGAGACTGCAACCTTTACCATCAATGTCAACGATGGCGATATCAACAAGCCCAGCAAGCCCACCGTCGATGACGTAAAGCGCTTCCGCAACTATGTCAACACGACCAGCTCATCCTTGGGCGCTGTCTACATGTGGTGTGATACCTATGACCATCAGGCATGGTTCGATTATATCACCGAGGTTGATGACGCATATACTCTTGGTGATGTCGTTGCCAATGACGGCTCGGTTCTGTCTAAGTACACCTATCCGTGGGTTTGCGTCATGACCCTCGATGCTAACAAGTATCTGGATGCCTATAACTATGAATTTGACGATGAGTGGGGTACACACTATCTGAAGGACGGTCAGGCCGCAACAGAGACTGCAACGTGGTACTGGAATGCAGACCTCTCCAAGTGGCAGTTCCGCAGCTCCGAAGCTCCCATTTACATCGACATCACCCACACTGCCCCCACCCCTGAAGTGACAGAATACACCGTTACCTACAAAGACGGCGTTGACGGCGCTGCATTCGTTGACCAGACCTACACCGTCAAGGAAAACGACCCGACCCCTGCATTCGAGGGTGAACCCACCCGTGAAGGCTATGTTTTCCTCGGCTGGGAACCCGAAGTTGCCGAAACCGTTACCGGTGATGCGACCTACGTCGCAACGTGGGAACTGGAAACCTACACCATCACCTATGATTTCCGCAAGGTCGTCAAGACCAGCGATGTCAAGAACTTGAACAACCCCACGACCTTCACGATCGAAGACCTGCCCCTCACCCTCAAAGCCCCGACGTTCAAGAACAACGAATGGCCGCAGAAGTTCCTCAACTGGCGCGATGTGGACGGCAATGTTGTCACGGAAATTACCGAGCCCGGCGACATCACGCTCTGTGCCTATTATCAGTATCCTGTCAGATACCGCGTATATGACGAGGACGGCAAAGTGGTCGAAGCCCTGACTGTCATTGACTGGTACAACGAGGATGATTTTGCTTCCTACGAGGTCAGACCCGCAACTGTTGACATGCCCGGTTATGAACTCGACGGCTGGTATCAGACGCTGAAGGATGCAGGCAATGTAAACAAGCGCTTTGGCTCGCTCTACATGGCCAAGAAGTATGAACTGGTCGGCAAGCTGAACTGCTGCATCAACGTCACCGTTGAAGTCAACGGCGAAACGGTCAACGAGCAGAAGTTCACGGGCGCCAAGGGCGGCACGCCGGACTATCGTTCGCTGTATAGTGATATTGTGATATCGGCTGCTGCTGATGGCAGTCTGGTGGAATATGCAACGTACATTGATGGTGAGCGTTCCACTGGTACGCTCCCGGTCTTCGGCACCAACGCGAACGTGAGAATCGTTATCACAACAGCATCGATTGGATAATGCGCTGAACGCGTAGTATCAAACCCCATACAAAAAGCCTCTCCCACCTCGGGAGAGGCTTTTTCTTGTCACTAAGGCTCCCCTCTCAGAGGGGGCTTCGTGGGTGCGCTCCGCCGAGTCGGAGGGGGCTGCAGGCAGTACGAATTCACATTGGACTTCCGCTTTTCGCTGCTGCCTGCCGCTCAACCCACTCAGGCGCTTTGCGCTGGTTTCTCTTTTTAGGGGAGCCTTTTGCGCGAAAAGAGGAGCAAAAAACAGTGGACTTTTCCGCCCGGCTGCGGTATGATAAAAGCAATCGAATAACGAAGATGTGTAGCTGTATTTTGCCGCGGTGTTCGGCAGGATATGGTGAAAAAAGAATGGACCTACTCGAAAGAACTGTGCGCGAGAGGGCCGCTCCGAAGCGCGAAAGCGCCGGGTCGAAAGACAGCCATTGCGGGAAACCGTGAGAAGGTAGGAGCAGCACGCGGGCGGATATCCGCCCAGATCGCAAGTCAGGAGAATTGCTCTCTTCGGTTATAGCTGCGAACACCGGATCCGTGTGCGGATCGGGTGTTTTTGTTTTGCACTGGAGGCCTCTATGAGAAAGCTTTGGAATATGCGCTGGTTCCGCGTTTTGTTCGGCGTGGTTTTGACTGCCGCGCTGCTGGCGCCGGTCGTGCTTCCTGCGCTGCAGATGCAGCAGAAGGAGCCGGAAAACCCGATACGAAAGGAGAATATCCAGCCGGTCAGACGGCTGAGTTTTGGCGACGGAGACGGCGGAACGCTTGCCGCCGCGCCGCTTTCGCATGAAGACAGTTCGGACGGCGGCAAGTCGGAGCAGGAGCAGCAGCCGGAGCAGCCGCCGGAGGAGAACACCGACGAGACGCCCGAGAAATCCCCCGAGCAGCCGCAGCCCACGCCTGAGCCGCAGCCCGGACAGGCAAGCAGTGAACAGCCCGGCGAGGAAACCGGTGGCCAGACGGACGATGCCGGAGACGAGGCGCAGCCCGATGCGCTCGACCTCGGACTGGTGCTCAGCTGGTACCGCTACGGTGGGGAGCGGTATCGCTCGATCTGCCCGGCGGACACGACCGTGCGGCAGGATGTGCGCACCGCGCAGCTTCCGGACGGATATCTCCGCTATGAACTGGACCTGCGCGGACTCGACGCAGTCGATACGCAGATCACCGGCGTGCAGCTTTCGGAGAACAACGGCGCCTATGAACCGGCGGATGTCCGCGGCAGCATTGAAATGCAGGTCGGCCCACAGGGCGAGGACAGCGATTACACGCTCCGCGTGCAGGCTGTCTGCACGCATGTGCTGGAGGATGGAACGCGGCAGGAGCAGGAAACCGAATTCTGCTTCGTGCTGGTCTATTCCGACGAATTGGATTTGGAAGCGCAGCTGCAATGGAATCTGGCCAGCGGCGGCGCGGCCAGTCTGCGCTGCCAGCCCGGCAGACAGGCGGCGCGCACAGTCAAAAGCGATGAAATCAGCGAAAATCTCCTGCGCTACAGCTTCCGTCTGGGTGGCGAAAGCGCCGAGGACGCGAAGATTCTCTCTGCCGAGTACCGCAGCGCAGATGGGCAGAGCGGTACGCTGCAGACAGACGGCGGCGCGCTGACGCTCCAGAGCGATGCGGACGGAAAAAATACCTATACGATCGCCCTTCTCACCGAAATCAACAGCGGCGGCCGGACACGGCAGCTGACGTTCACGTTCCTGCTGGAATGGCAGGAGGAACAGGATATCCGGCTGAATCTCGTCTGGATGAAAAACAGCACCGAGGCGCAGAGTATTGTCTGCGAACCCGGCGACCGCGTTTCCGCCGAGATCCTCCGCACCGAGTTGAAACTCGGAGAATTCAGCTACCGGCTTGAACCGGATGGCCGGGATGCAGAGCAGCTGCGGATTATTTCCGCCAGTCTTGCCGCAGAGGGCGGCGCGGCACAGACGCTTGCCGTCCCGGACGGCAGCACCGTCCTACGCATCCCGGACGGCGCCGCGTCGATCAAATATACTCTGACCGTGCAGGCGCGGTATCAGAAAAGCGACGGCAGTCTGAAAAACCTGACATTTACTTATGTGCTCCGCTATTCCGGCGATGTGAGTCTGGAACTGCGCTATACGCTGCTGAACGGGACACAGACCGCGATCCGCTGTGCGAACGGGCAGAACAAAACGGCACAGACGGTCTACAGTGACGAGGTAACGGACGGCGTTCTTGCCTATACGCTGGCGCTGACCGGCGGCGACGCGGCCAGCGGCGTCGAGATCAGCGACGTTTCCTGTTATCAGTCCGGCAGCGGCAGAACAAAAGCACTCGGCGCTGATGCGTCCGGCCAGATCGAACTGCTGGTCAACGAAGACGGCAGCGAGGGCGAAAATACCTTCACCGTAACGGCCAAATCCGCAGCCGGAGAACAGTACACCTTCAGAATCAATGTTCCCTACAAGCTGCGCGGCGACGGGAAGGTTATCATCGAGACGAATCTGACCGACGGGCAGAAGGTGATGAACGGGACGGAAATCATGCTGACCGTGAGCGCGTGGAGCGAAAAGGAGGACGGCACGCGCATCGCGCAGATGACTGCCTCCGATACCGTTGTGACGCTGGACGGCGTGGTGCAGCGCAGCGGCGGCGCGTCAGGCGATCGGCTGCAATACAAGCTTGTACCGGAGAATCCGGCGGCGGGCGACGAAAACGAGCATACGCTGGTCATCAGCTGTGAAGATGCCTACGGCAACAGCGACACGATTACGCTGACCCTTCTGGGTGAACGCACCCGCAAGGGCGAGCCCATTGGTCATGCGACGATCTACATCGACATGACGGTGCTGGGCCTCGGCGTGACATCTCCGCTCAGCTACGAGGTGCTTTCCGGCGAACCCGCGTCCTACAGCGTAGCAAAGGCCGTCTGGGGCTACGACGCGGGCGACCCGTTTGGAACGTCAGCTAACACGTTCGGCTGGCCGAGTTCTGAGGCCGCATATAACGGCAGTCTCGACAGTCAATTCTATCTCAAACGCCTCGGCAACGGCAGCAGCATGGGCACCAGCGCCAACGCGCTACACGGCAGCTGGTCCGACTACGGTTCGGACCGTGAATCCGTCCTTGCCGCCATCGACGGCATTTTCGGCGAAAATTCACCCTATGCCGCGCTCTGGCGCAGCATCTATCTGGCAGGCATCAGCCTGAACGGCTGCCACGATACCTCCGTTGGAGAGTTTGACTTCGCATACGGCTCCGGCTGGCTGTATTCAATCGGCGGCGGAACCTATTATCCGACTACGAGTCTTGCTGATTACGAATTGCAGGACGGCGACGTGCTGGTGCTGCGCTATACGCTGGCCTATGGCCGCGACGTCGGCAGCGGCGACATTGGAAACGCGTTCTGCGTGTCCATGCTCAACGGCTCGCTGAACGTTTCACACCAGTGGTCGCAGGACGGCACAGAACCGGCCGTCTGCGCAAGCTGCGGCAAGATCCGCGCATGTGAGCATCCGCAGACGGAATACCGCGAGACAGAAGACGGCACGATGTGCTATGAATTCTGCCTCAAGTGCCAGAAAGCCATCACAGATCCGGAACTGCACGACTGGCAGATCACACCGATCGAACAGAACGACGAGCAGCACAGCAAGACCTGCCGCCGCTGCGAAAAGCAAATCGAAGAGGAACACCGTTTTGAATTCATAGAAGACACTGCCACCTGTAAACAGGAGGGCGAGAAAGTCTCCCGCTGTATGGACTGCGGCTATGAAAAGCGTGAACCGTCCGAGAAACTCAGCCATAGACCTGCGATCCATGTCAGCGAACAGGAACACTGGGAAGAATGCGAGGTCTGCGGCGAGGAGATCGAGGGCTCACGCGCCGAACACCGCTACGAATGGGACGACGGTCTGCAGGACTGGGCCTGCACCTGCGGTTATACCCACAAGGAGGTCTGCAAGGGCACGCTGGAAGCTATCTTGGACCTTTGCACCTGCAGTCATGAGACGACACGGTGCAGCGGCTGCGGCAAGACGTTTGAGCGCGACGCGCCCGGCGCGTTTGACTACCCGCACAGCTATGAGATCGTCGTGGATGAATGCACCTGCAGCCTTGAGGTAAAGCAGTGCGTGTACTGCGGCGACAAAACGGAGCAGCCGGGTACCTATGAGAACTATCCACACAGCTATGTAGACGGCTTCTGCCGCTTCTGCGGCGCGCCGGAGCCCGTTACCCCCGGCCCAGACCCGGATCCAGATCCAAATCCCGAACCCGGCCCGGAACCCGATCCGGGTACGGAGGAAGGCCCAGAGGAATAAACAGGAGGAACACAGATGCAGGAAAAAATCA
>ENA-UONT01001587-UONT01001587.1-human-gut-metagenome-genome-assembly--contig:-CS20-NODE-1587-length-18752-cov-5.432155_pt1 | contig 18752 bp, 9 predicted proteins | sample MGYA00242459_ERZ724006 | MGnify/ENA metagenome assembly ERZ724006 | reverse complement strand
ATCACGGCATGCCCAACCGGCCGCGCCTCGAAAAGATGTTCCCGGCCGAAACGGTCTATCCGTGGACTGACAAGAAAGAGTTCCGCTGGAACGAGGACTGGCTCACCAAAGCCGTACGCATCTTCAAGGAGTGGGGTTATACGCCCGAGCGCAATAATCTGATGATCAATCAGGTCCGCCTGCTCTTCGGCGAAGTGCCGACCGAACTCGACGATTTCATCTTCGCGTCGCAGTCGGTGCAGGCCGAGGCGATGAAATTCTTCGTCGAGATCTACCGCGGCAACAAATTCGCTCCGAAGACCGGCATCCTGTGGTGGAACATCCGCGACGGATGGCCCGTGATTTCCGATGCCGTGGTCGATTACTACTTCTCGCCCAAAATGGCCTACCATTTCCTGCGCAACGTCCAGCGCAACGTCTGCGTACTGATCAACGACGCCACGGACGGCAGCCACCCACTCGTCGCCACCAACGACACGCGCAACGCCGCCGAAGGCACGGTCCGCGTCAGCGATGCAGCTACGGGACGCGAAATCTTCCGCAGCAGCTACACCGTTCCGGCAAACGCCCGTGCGGAGATCGCCCGCCTGCCCGAAATGAAGGGTCAGGGCATCCTGCTGATCGAATACACGACACCCGAAGGCTCGTTCAAGAACCACTATCTCTACGGCCGGGCGCCGTTCAAACTGGACGAGTACCGCAAACTGCTCCGCAAAACGAAAATATACGATCTCTAAATACAAAAAATGGCTACAACGAACATGAAAGAGAACATCATCGGTGTTGACATCGGAGGCACCAAATGCGCCGTCACCTACGGCCAGCAGGAGGGCAACCGGGTAACGATCCTCGATAAGGAGTGCTTCCGCACCTCCGATGTCGCCCGAACCATAGAGCAGCTCAAAACCTGTATCCGGAACGTAATGGGGCGCCACGGCCTCGATGCGGGCAACACCCGGGCCATCGGCATCAGTTGCGGAGGCCCGCTGGACAGCCGCACGGGCGTGGTAATGTCGCCTCCCAACCTGCCCGGCTGGGACAACATCCCCATCGTCGGAATCTTCGAAAAGGAGTTCGGCATCCGCACCGCCATCCACAACGACGCCAACGCCTGCGCGCTGGCCGAATGGCAGTTCGGGGCCGGAGCGGGCACCCGCAACATGATCTTCCTGACCTTCGGCACGGGACTCGGCGCCGGACTGATCCTCGACGGACGCATCTACACCGGGACCAACGACAACGCCGGAGAGCTGGGACATATCCGCCTGAGCGATTTCGGACCCGTGGGTTACGGCAAATGCGGCTCGTTCGAAGGGTTTTGCAGTGGCGGCGGCATCCGCCAGCTGGCGCAGTTCGCCGTGAAAGAGCGTCTGCAAATGGGTGAAAAAGTCGCGTGGTGCCCCGAGGGCGATCCCGAAAGGATAGACGCCCGGCTGGTGGCCCAGGCCGCCGCGGAAGGCGACGTTCTGGCGCTGGAAATCTACCGCACTTCGGCGCGCTACCTGGGCAGGGGGCTGTCGATCGTCATCGACCTGATCAACCCCGAGATGATCGTCATCGGCAGCATCTACGCCCGCAACGAAAATCTGATGAAACCTTATACGGAGGAGGTCATCGCCCGCGAAGCGCTCTCCCACGCCCGGCGTGTCTGCCGCGTGGTTCCCGCAGCGCTGGGCGAGGCGATCGGCGATTACGCCGCGCTGTCGGTGGCCGCCAACGCATAAAACGATACGAAGATGAAACGGCAAATTATCGAACACAGCCTCCGCGAAGCAAACGACGCGCTGGCGGATTTCCTCGCCTCGCCCCGGACCCTTCCGACGATGGAGGCAATCGTGGACACGATGGCCGAAGCACTCCGCAACGGCTGCAAGATCATGAGCTGCGGCAACGGAGGCTCGCTGTGCGACGCCACCCATTTCGCCGAGGAACTCACCGGACGTTTCCGCGAGAACCGCCGTCCGCTGGCAGCCATGGCCATCAACGACCCGGCCTACATGACCTGCGTGGGCAACGATTTTTCGTTCGGGGACATTTTCGTCCGCTGGGTCGAGGCGTTTGGCAAACCCGGCGATGTCCTGCTGGCCATCTCGACCAGCGGCAATTCGCAGAATATCGTTACCGCGGCCGAGGCCGCCCGTCGTCTGGGTATGAAGGTCGTGGCGCTCACCGCCGAAGGTCCCACCCGTCTGTCCGAAACGGCAGACGTGGTGCTTCAAGCTCCCCGCACACCCCATTCAGACCGTATTCAGGAGATACATATCAAAGTTATCCACATCGTGATCGAGGCCCTCGAAAAAGAGCTCGGCTTCTGATCCCGAAAGATGTTACACCCTAAATTCCAACCTATTATGAAAAAAATCTTTTCCGCCATTGCCGTCCTGACGGCATTCGCAACAGCCGCCGTCTCATGCAGCGACGACGACACGAAGGACGACGAGAAAATTCCCGTCGCCGAAGTCAAGGTCACCCCGGCGACCGGCAGCGTCGTCGCAGGAACCACCCTCACCCTGAAAGCCGAAATCCTGCCTGAAAACGCCTCGGACAAGACCGTGGAATGGAGATCCCGCACGCCGGAGATCGCTACGGTCGATCCCGAAACAGGTATAGTGACCGGCGTCGCCGAGGGTGAAGCCGAAATTCTGGCGCTCTGCGGCGGCAAGAACGGCAAGGCGGTCATCACCGTCACCCCGGCCCCGATCCGTGTCGAAAAGATCGAACTTTCGAAGACCGAACTGGCCCTGTTCGTCGGCAAAACCGAGAAACTGACCTACACGATCAACCCCGAGAACGCCACCAACCAGGAAGCCGCATGGGATTCGAGCGACAAGACGGTTGCGACCATCGCCGACGACGGTACCGTGACGGCCCTGACCGAAGGTACGACGGACATCACCCTGACCATCGACGAGAAGACCGCGACCTGCAAGGTGACCGTTTCGAGTCCCGCTATCGAAGGTATAACAATACCCTACCTGAGCGAAATTCAAGGCAATACCGTCACAATGACCGCTCCGGGCTTCAAGGCCGGCGACAAGGTAAAGATCGAGGCGGTGGCCGGAGATGAATACAGCGCCGAAGCCGATGTCGCCAACGTAACCGCCCAGAATGCGACGTTCGAACTGCCTGCCGCCGCATCGCGCGACCGTTCCTACAAACTGACCGTGCTGCGCGGCGGCGTGAAACAGGCCGAAGCCTACTTGCATCCGGACGATCAATTCGTAGCGATACCCTATCATCTGGGCTATTACCTGACGGGCGAGGACGAAGTGGTTCCCACCGATCCCTCGATGCGTGCCAACGAAGAGGGTATTACCCGCCGCAGCTACATGCCGGGCAGGATCGTCGATTACAACGAGGAGACCAAAGAGTTCCGGGTATGGAAAAAGGATGCCGCCCTCGCCGGCTTCACCGCCGCGACGCTCGACCTCACCTATGCGACAGGAGTCACTTCGATCAAACCGCTGACCGACCTCTACGGGCCTCTGACGAGCGTGAACCGCGTCTACGTCGCCAACTCGTCGATCGAATCGCTCGACATGACCCAGTTCCCCAACGCCACGCTGCTGCACGCCTGGGGCGACGCAGGATCGGGGCTCAACAAGATCGCAAGCATCAATTTCGGCACTTATACCGATGACGAGCACGCCTGCAAAGTGACGCAGATGTATCTGTCCTCGCAGTCGCTCACCGGAACCATCGACCTGCGCAACTGCATCGCCCTGAACGAACTGAGGCTCGACGGCAATCAGCTCGAAGGCATCAACCTCGGCACGGCCAACGGCGACAGCTCGGACAAGGACCGCATGCTGGTCGTATATTCGATCAGCGCGAAAAACAACAAGCTCAAAGAGATCGACATCTCGAACTGCGGCCGTCTGCGCCAGCTCTGGCTCGACGGCAACAAGATCGAACGGGCTCGCCTGCTGAACAACGCCCTGGGCGAAGGCTACAACAGCCAGCGTCCCGACTCGTGGTTCCCCTACATGTACATCCTCAAAAACAAGGAGGACTTCACGATCACCTGGGCGACGGCCGCCGATGCCGAAGGCCGCGAACGCCATATCGACGTTGAACACTACTGGTACCGGAACCTGTCGTCCGCGAACAAGGGCGAGAATGGCGAAAAGCCCGGTTACGACAAATGGGTGGACAACAACCCCGTGATTCAGGCACTCAAAGACGGCTTCACCGTTACCGATTGGAGCTACGCACTGGAAGGTTACGACGGCGGCGGTGTCAAGATTAAACACACGCATACCACGATCGACGATCTCTGCCCTGCGGAACAGGATGCCGAATGATAAAAAACCGAATTACAAACCCTGAAAACAGACGATGAAACCCGTAATCAATTACCGACGTACCATCATCGCCCTGACAAGTGCCCTGTTGCTGGCGCTGGGATCGCTCCCGGCGTCAGCGCAGGTGCGTTTGCAGATGCAAGGCGACAAGACAGACATCGCCCGCTGGATCGACAGCCGCTTCGCCAAAGGCCAACTGCCGCCGTTCTCATTCATCCTGGACGAGAAGCCGTCGGAGGAGTTCCTCCGCTCGTGGCGCTGGAGCCGCACGGCGCCCGCATCGACGGACAAGGATGTCGTACTGCGCACGTTCACCTACACCGATCCCCGCAGCGGACTCGAAGTGGTCTGCGATGTCAAGGGGTACCCCGAGTTCCGGGCCGTGGAATGGGTGCTGCATTTCCACAATACGTCGGCAAAGAATTCCGGGCAACTTACACGCGTGAAAGTCGCGGATTTCGACATGGTCTACCCCGCCGCCGGAGCGCTGAAAATCCACTATGCCGAAGGCAACAAGATTTCAAAAGCCGACTATGCGCCCCGCACCGCGGAGTTCCGCACGGAGCAGCCGTTGCACATCGAACCCCACGGAGGCCGTTCGTCGGAGGAGGCGTTTCCCTTCTTCAACCTCGAATCCGAGGCTTCGCGGCAGGGCGTGATGGTCGCCGTCGGCTGGACCGGAACGTGGTTCGCCGACCTCGAGAAGCGTGACCCGAACCGCCTGACGCTGGCCGCGGGCATGCTGAACACCGATCTATACCTCTACCCGGGCGAGCAGATCCGCACGCCCTCGGTCGCCCTGATGTTCTGGAGCGGCGACCGCATGAACGGCCACAACCGTTTCCGCCGCCTCGTCCTCGCACACCATTCGCGCAAGGTAGACGGCAGCCCCTTCTACCCGCTTTGCAGCGCCTTCAACTACCGCGACCCGCAGCCCTGCGGCGAATATTCGTGCCTGACGGCCGACTGGGCCATCGCCATGGTCCGCCGCTACTCGATGTTCGAACTGACACCCGACGTTTTCTGGCTCGATGCCGGATGGCACACCGGGGCCGGCGATTTCCGGCACGGCAAGAGCTGGGCCAACACCACGGGCAACTGGACGGTCGATCGGGAACGCTTTCCCGAAGGGCTGAAACCCGTGTCGGACGCCGTGCACGAGGCCGGTGCTAAATTCATGGTGTGGTTCGAGCCCGAGCGCGTCGTAAAGGGCACGCAGTGGGCTACGGAACACAAGGAGTGGATGCTCGACACCGAATGGCCCGAAGGCTCGGAACAATCGACCTGGTACTTGTTCGACCTGGGCAATGACGAGGCGTGCGACTGGCTCTGCAAATACTACGGCGACCTGATCGAAGAGAACGGGATCGACTATTACCGACAGGATTTCAACATGCTTCCGGCCGGCTACTGGCGCGACGCCGACGAGCCCGGCCGCAGCGGCATCAAGGAGATCCGTCACATCGAAAACCTCTACAAATTCTGGGACTATCTGTTGGAACGCTTCCCCGGCCTACTGATCGACAACTGCGCCTCAGGCGGCAAGCGCCTCGACTGGGAGTCCATCGGCCGCAGCGCACCCCTCTGGCGCAGCGACTACTACCACTACGATGACCCTGACGGTTACCAATGCCACACCTACGGGTTGAATTTCTTCCTGCCGATACACGGCACGGGCATCCTGCTGCCGGACCAGTATTCGTTCCGCTCGAGCCTCTCGTCGGCGCTCCAGTGCAACTGGAAAGTCACCGAGCCGGGCGTTTCGGTCCTCGACATGCAGCAGCGCATCCGGGAATACCGCGACATCCGCGAATACTACTACGAAGATTATTATCCGCTCTCGGGAACGGGCGACCTCACGGGTTCCGACGTGTGGCTGGCCTACCAGATGCACCGTCCGTCGGACGACTCGGGCATCGTGGTCGCATTCCGCCGTCAAAATGCTCCCGACACGGAATACACCGTGCGCCTGGGCGGACTCACGCCCGACGCCTCCTATACCCTCGTGGACTGCGACACGCAGGCCGAAACCGTTCGTAGCGGCCGGGAATTGACAGAGGGGCTGACGCTCCGTCTCGACAATCCGAAGAGTTCGCTGCTGATAAAATACCGCAAAAACTGAAGCCCCACAAGCCATGAAACATTTGTTCAGACTACTGCTCGCAACACTCCTGCTGACCGCGGCACAGACCTCCGCCCAGTCGCGCCTGCGCATTCCCGCCAAAGGCGCCGAATGTGAAAAATGGGTCGCCGGAGCTTTCGCCAAAGGCAAGGTGCCGCCCTTCTCGTTCGTCTACGGAGGCGTGCCCTCGGGCAAGACGATCGCCAACTGGAAATACACCGCCGAAACGCTCCCCGCAACGGAGCGGAACGTCACCGAGCGCGTCTACACCTATACCGACCCCGCGACGGGGCTCGCCGTCGAGTGCCGCGTGAAGACTTTCGCGGATTTCAACGCCATGGAGTGGGTGCTCCGCTTCCGCAACGCCTCCGAGGGGAACACCCCGAAGATCGAGCAGGTGAAGGTCGTGGACATCACCCCCGAATCGACGGCCAAAGGGGCCTTCCTGCTCCACTACGCCGACGGAAGCCACGTCTCGAAGGCCGACTTTCACGCCCGCACGCGCGAGCTGGCCGTGGGCGACGAGCACTCGATGCACCCACAGGGCGGACGCTCGTCGTCGCACGCCTTTCCCTTTTTCAACGTCCAACTGCCCACGGGAGGCATGGTCGTAGCCATCGGATGGACCGGTAACTGGAGAGCCGACATCGCACGCCCGGCGGCAAATGCCGTCAGCGTGGCGACCGGCATGAAGAACCTGGCCGCTTACCTGCTTCCGGGCGAGGAGATCCGCACTCCTTCGACGGCCATGCTCCTGTGGCAGGGTGACGACCGTATGGACGGTCAAAACCTTCTGCGCCGCTTCCTGCTGGCCCACCACCACCCCACGGCCGACGGCAAGCCCGCCGTGTTTCCGATCTGTTCGAGCTTCAACTACGGCGACCCCGCCCCCTGCAACGAATACACCTGCATGACGGCCGATTACGCCACGGCCCTCGTGAAACGCTACAAGCAGTTCGGCCTGCTGCCGCAGGTCTTCTGGCTCGATGCCGGATGGTACAGCAAGGCCGCCGACTGGAAGAACCACTACAACTGGGCCAACACCGTGGGCAACTGGTCGGTGGACAGCGCACGCTTCCCGCAGGGCCTCGGCCCCGTGGCCGACGAGGTCCACCGCGCCGGCTGCAAGTTCATGGTGTGGTTCGAGCCCGAGCGCGTGATGAAGGATTCCGACTGGGCCATGCAGCACCCCGAGTTCATGCTCGACGCCAGCGGCAAGGCGGCCCAGCCGGGCTGGGTGAAGCGCGGAAGCGTCGATTCGTTCCTCTTCAACCTGGGCGACCCCGTGGCCCGCACGTGGTTCTGCGAGCAGATCGCCAAGCTCATCCGCGACAACCGCATCGACTACTACCGGCAGGATTTCAATATCGACCCCGAAGGTTTCTGGTACGCCAACGACCAGCCCGACCGCGTGGGCATCTGTGAAATCCGCTACATCGAAGGACTCTACGCTTTCTGGGACTACCTGCGGGCCGAGTTTCCGGGCCTCGTGATCGACAACTGCGCCTCGGGAGGCCGCCGCATCGACCTCGAATCGACCTCGCGGTCGGCACCGCTCTGGCGAACCGACTACAACTACGGCGAACCGATCGGCTACCAGTGCCACACCTACGGACTGAACATGTGGCTGCCCGTACACGGAACCGGCACGCACAAGTCCGACGCCTTCACCTTCCGTTCAAGCCTCAGCGCCACGATCATCTACAACTGGAAGATCACCAACGCCGATTCGTCGATCCCCGAGATGCAGCGCCGCATGGCCGAATTCGCCGCCGTGCGCCCCTACTTCTACGAAGACTACTACCCGCTGACAGGCTACGGCGACATGACGGGCGACGACATCTGGCTGGCCTACCAGCTCCTGCGCCCCTCGGACCAGACGGGCTATGTGGTGGCTTTCCGCCGCGAACTCTCGCCCGACGAACGGAAAGTCGTGCGTTTCCGCGGACTGGAACCCGAAGCGACCTACGTGTTGGAAAACGCCGATAACGGCGACCGCGTGGAGGCCACGGGCCGGCAACTGATGGACGGTTTCACGATGAGCATCGGACAGCCCCGCTCGTCGTTGTTGATCAAATACGGTAAAAAATAAAGCCATGTTGCGCAAACTGTTTCTTTCATTGCTTTTCGCCGCCGGCTGTTTCCCGCTGTCGGCTGCACGTCCGGGTTTCACGCTTTGGCAACTGCCTCCGCAGGGACCGTCGCAGATGAACTCCTACGTAATCCGCACCGACGCAGGGCGCGTCGCAGTGATCGACGGCGGCACGGCGGCCGACGCCCCCTATCTGCGGGGGTTCCTCGCGGCGCTGGGCAACCGCGTGGAGTGGTGGTTCGTGACGCATCCCCACATCGACCACATGGGTGCCCTCACCGAAATCCTGCGCACGCCCGGTGGCATCGAAATCGGAACCATTTATCAGTCGCCGATGAACGACGCGCAGCTGAACACCGACCTCAATCGCCGAAAGCTGGCCGACGCCTACCTCGAAGCCCTCGCCGCCTCGGGCCTACGCGTAGAGAATCTGACGGAGCCGGGCCGGGAGATGCGTCTCGACGGACTGCATCTCAAAGTCCTGCAAGTCAACGACACGACGACGCTTGTCAACGCCTACAACAACGCCAGCATCGTGCTGCGGCTTTGGGACAAGCGCAAATCGCTGCTGATGCTCGGCGACACGGGCGAGGAGAGCGGCGACCGTCTGCTGCGCAGCGTTCCCCAGGAGGAACTCGACTGCGACTATATCCAGATGGCCCACCACGGGCAGATGGGCGTGCGCGAAGAGTTCTACCGCACGGTCCGCTTCCGCGCCTGCCTCTGGCCGACGCCCCTGTGGGTGTGGAACAACGATGTGGGCGAAGGCTACGACACAGCGTGGATGAAGACCCCCGAGACCCGCCGCTGGATGGACGAAAAGGGAATCACCGAGCACCACTGCGCCTGGCAGGGGCTCGTCAAAATCGAATAGACAAGCAAAAAACCTAACACCCTAAACCATGAAAAGCAACATTCTGCGTTACGCGATGCTGGTCTGCCTGAGTGCATCGGCAGTCACCGTATCGTGTTCGGAAAGCAAATCGGGCGAGACACCCGACGACCCCGGCAAACTGACGGCAATCACCCTTACGCCTTCGCCCCTCTCGCTGACCGTCGGGCAGACCGCTCAGCTGACCGCAACGGCCACGCCCGCAACGGCTTCGCTCGAAGGGCTCCGCTGGTCGAGCGAAGATCCGAAGATCGCCCGGGCCGGCGACGACGGAACGATCGAGGGTATCGCCGTCGGCAAAACGAACGTCAAGGCCAAGTGCGGCGACGTAACCGCCTCATGCGAAGTCACGGTTACCGCTGCGCCGATCGTGCTCGAAAAGATCGAGCTTTCGGTGACGTTCGCGTCGGTCGCAGCAGGCAAGACGCTGGACATCACGGCGAAACTCGTTCCCGAGAATGCCGCAGTAGAGGGTCCCGTCGTATGGAAAAGCGACGACACCTCCAAGGCGACCGTCGATCAGAACGGCCGCATAACGGGCGTCGCCGAAGGCCGCACCGTCATCTCCGCGACGCTCGGATCGGTCAGCGCCAGCTGCGACATCGAGGTTTATTCGCCTGCCGCAACCCGCGATTTCACGTTCCTGCAACTCAACCTCTGGGAAGGCATCGCCAACGTCGCCAACGGTCAGGAGGCGCTGATCAAACAGCTCGCCGAACTGAAACCCGACGCCGCATCGTTCTGCGAGTTCACCTCGGAGGATAACGCACGCACGATCCTGAGCGCCGTAGCCGACGAACTGTACAAACGCACCGGCATCCGCTACACCTACACCTGCAAGGGAGGCAGCGGCACCCGCGGCCTGCTGACACGCCACCCGGTGCTCTCGGCCGACGCCGTGAACGGCAACCTGTGGTTCTACCGCACGGTGATCGATTTCTACGGACAGCAGATGGCGCTCTACGCCTCGCACGCCTACCACATGTATTACGCCTGCTACCTGCCACGCGGTTACGGCGACGGCTCTTCGCCCTACGGATGGGACAAACTCGCAGACGGACCGATCACCGACGTTGATTTCATCCTCGAACGCGAAGAGAAGTCCGGACGCACGCAGATCGCCAGGGATCTCGCGGCCGACACCCGGACCCAGCAGGAACAGGGACGCCTTTGCATCTTCGGAGGCGACCTCAACCAGCCTTCGCATCTCGACTGGACCGAGGCGATGAAGGACAAGTACGAACACAACGGCTGCGTGGTGGCATGGCCCGTCTCGACGACTTGCTACGCCGACGGCATGAAGGATGCCTACCGGGAGGTCTATCCCGACCCCGCGACCCATCCGGCCGTGACGTGGCCCGTGCACAACAAGGACGCCCGAAAGGAGACGCAATGGGCTGCGGAGGCCGACGAACGCGACCGCATCGACTTCGTCTACTACCGTCCCGATGCCAAATTCGCCCCCAAAAAGGCTCAGATCATGGGTCCTTCGTCGATGATCTCCAAAAGCGCCGTGGTCGAGGACCAGTTCATCGACAAGGCCGAGGAGCTGATCGAACCCGTGGGCGGCGTATGGCCCAGCGACCACCGGGGACTCTTCATCACCTTCGAAGTGCAATTCCGCCAATAAAATCCTGAAAAACAACGGACACGATGATTAAAGCAACCATCCCGTTCCTCCTGCGCGCCCTCTTCGCCTGCTCGAACTCCGACAACGATCCCGACTCCGGCAAGGAGCCGGGTCCGGCGCCGGGCGAGGTGGTTACATACGGCAACGAATCTCTGGTGGCGGTCGATCCCGCAGGCAAAGAGATCGCTTTCGACTATCGCGCCCCGCGCGACAAAAAGGTCGGCATCTTCTACTTCATCTGGCTGGGCGCCCACGGCTACGACACAGGCGACTATTTCGGCGGCGACATCATCCCGCCGAAGGCCACGGACACCCGGTCGCCTTACGACATCAGCGAACTGGAAAAAGGCCACAGCGATCCGGCCGACATGCCTTGCGGTCCCGGAGGCGCCATGCACCATTGGGGCAAGCCCTATCTGGATTACTACGTCTCCAACGACACGTGGGTGATCCGCCGCCACGCGCAGATGCTTTCGGAGGCAGGCGTAGACGTGATTTTCATCGACGTGACGAACGGATACGCCTATCTCCCGGTAGTCAGGACACTCTGCGACGTTTACAATCAGATGCTGCGCGAAGGCAATCCCCGACCGAAAATCTCGTTCATACTCAACACGAATCCCGCTCCGGTAGTACAGGAACTGCTGACGCTCTACGGCAACAGCGACTACGACCGCCTGTGGTACGAACTCGACGGCAAGCCGCTGCTCCTCGCACCTCCCGGAGACTACGGGGCCGGGGTTTCCGAGCGCCTCACGTTCCGCTACGCATGGTTCGACACCCAGTTCGGCTACGGCGGCCCCTGGTACGGCGACGGTACGAACCGCTGGGCATGGGGCGAGTTCTCGCCGCAACGCAACGTGAAGGAGGAGATTCCCGTCATGGCAGCAAGTCATCCTCTCTGGAACATCGGACGCAGCTACACGGGCAATTCGCCCGAAGACAAAGGCGGCCACCAGCCCGCGAACACCACAGCCGAACAGCGCGCCGCAGGAACCTATTTCAAACAGCAGTTCGAACACGCCATCGCGTGCGACCCCGATCTGATCTTCATCACGGGATGGAACGAATGGGTGGCCCAGCGGCAGATCAGCACAGGCCCTCAACAATTCATGGGCAAGACGATCAAAGCCGGCGAAAGCTATTTCGTAGACTGCTACAACCACGAATTCAGCCGCGACATCGAACCCTGTGCCGACGATTTCACAGACATTTACTATTACTACATGGCCGACTACGTGCGCCGTTACAAGGGCGTCGCTGCGATCGAGCCGGTGAATGAAGTCCACAAGATCGCCATCGACGGCAAATTCGACGACTGGGAGACCCTCGGGACCCGCTACAAGGATTACACGGGCGACACCCGGGCACGCAACCACTGGGGCTTCGGCTACAAGAACCTCAGTCTCACGAACGACACCGGCCGCAACGACATCTGCTACGCCAAAGTGGCCACCGACTGCAAATCGCTCTTCTTCTACGTGGAGACCGCCGATCCGATCACGCCCCGCACCGGGCGCAACTGGATGCGGCTCTTCATTTCGGTGAAAGGCAGCACGGCGCCGGCCTGGGAAGGATTCCAATGGGTCGTTAACAACAAGGTCACGGATGACACCCGAACCACGCTCCAACGTTCGAAGGGAGGCTGGGACTGGGAGGAGGCTGCGACGATCGACTATGCCGTGTCGGGCAACCGGATGGAGATCGCCGTCCCACTCCGGGAGCTCGGCATCGCCGACGTGCGCAACTTCACGGTCGATTTCAAATGGATCGACAACGCCGTGACCGACGGTGACATCCGCGAGTGCATGCGCGACGGCGATTCGGCTCCGGGCGACCGTTTCCGCTACCGTTATATATTCAAGTATTAATCCGACAATACCCCGATTCAACCATGAAACAGTTCCTCATGACCGCACTGCTCGCCGGATCGCTCGCAGCCTTCACCGGCTGCAAGGACGACGACGGCGGCAAATCGCAAAACTACCCCTCGCAAATCCCCGCCGCAGAGAAGATTCCCGTGGTGGCATGGCACGGCGTGCGCGCCTCTCACGCCAGCGTCGAACGTTTCCGCGAAGCCGAGCAGATGGGCATCACGCTCAACTACTCGCGCATGGGCAACGTCGAAACGGCACTCAAATGTCTCGACTACGCCGCCGAAACCGGTATCAAGCTCATCGTAGAGTGCGACGAACTCTATACGGAGAGCAAACGCATCGACGCCGTGAACCGACTGAAAGGGCACCCCGCGCTGGCCGGATACTTCGTCATGGACGAACCCCATCCGACGCAGTTCGCAAACATGTCCAAAATGATGTCCGACATCCAGCACGTGGACAGGAAGCATATCTGCTATGCGAACATCTTCCCCACGGGCGGCCCCGAACATTATGCGACCCTCGGCGTGAAGGACTACAACGAGTACATCGACCGCTACATGGCCGAGGTTCCCGAAATCACGGTCCTCTCGTTCGACAAATACCCGATCATCAAGGACCCGAACGTCGCGGACAGCCCGCGGCAGATCCTCGGCGAATGGTATCAGTGTCTCGAAATCGTCCGCGACCGCGCGCTCCGTTCGGGAATGGATTTCTGGAGCTTCATGCTCACTGTTCCCCACACCAGCTACCCGCAGCCGACGGTGGACGACCTGCGTCTGCAAGCTTACAGCAACCTCGCCTACGGCACGCAGGTGCTCCAATGCTTCACTTACTGGACCCCGACGGTAGAGAATCCCGAACTCTGGAAATACCGCAACGGGCCGATCGCCGAGGACGGTACCCGCACCGAGACCTACGACATCGTGAAATCGGTGCTCGACGAGATCCAGAAACTGTCGTGGGTCTTCCTGGACAACAAAGTAACGGGCGTCTACCACATCGGCACCCCGCTGCCGCTGGACACCCGCGCCCTGGACAAGCTCCCTGCCGAGATCACCGAACTGTCGGTGGGCCGCGAAACCAACACGGCGTGCATTTCGTTCTTCGAGAACCACGGCTACCATTTCATGATGGCGGTCAACACCGACATCAACGAAAAGTGCTACCTCAATGTCGGCACGCAGGAGCACGTGCGCCGCATTCGCAAGGACGGCTCCGTGCAGCCGGCCTCGAACGACCAGCGCACGCTGACGCTCGACCCGGGCGACATGGTGCTCTACATGTGGTAGCCGCCCGGTCCGCAGGACAAAATCCGGAAAAAACCGCACCCCGCACGGCTTTTTCCGGATTTTCTCGTATCTTTGTCCCGCAAGGTTTCGGAGCGGGGATCGCACGCACCCCGCCCGATGAAAAGGGAATCCGGTGAGAATCCGGAACAGTACCTGCTGCTGTAAGTCCCCTCCCCTCGCGGGAGACGACGGTTGCCGCACGCTATGCCACTGGCCGAAAGCCGGGAAGGCGCGGCAACAAGGACGAGTCAGAAGACCTGCCTTGACAAGGATTCGCACCCGCGGGTTTCGGGCAGAGATCGAACGGCAGCTTCGTCATACGACTTTTCCGTCCAGTCGATTTCACCGTCCGGAGTCCGGTGCATACGACTTAAAAATGGCAAGCTATATGATCCGGAATCTCTGTTTTTCAACGGCAGTCCTCCTCCTGGCGCTGCTCGCATCCTGCAACAAGGACGACGTAATCACGGACGGCGGACCCAAACCCGTCATCACGCTGGACAATCCCGACGGCATTTACCCGGTGAAGGTCGGCAAATCGGTGACGATCGCTCCGACGGTCGAGAATGCCGAAGGCGCCGTCTACGCATGGATTCTCGACGACGAACCGGCCGGCTCCGGACCGACTTTCACGTTCGAGGCCCGGGAAGCGGGCATCTATTTCCTCGTCTTCCGCGTCGAGACCCCGAACGGCAAAGCCGAAGAGGAGCTGCGCATCGAGGTGAACCGGCTGCTGCCCCCGGAGATCTCGTTCCCCGTCGGCGACGACCGGGTGATGGAGGTGGAAGCCGGACGCGAAACCGTCATCGCCCCCACGATCGCCAACGGCGACGGAGCGACTTTCGAATGGACGCTCGACGGTGAAAAGACCGGAACCGATGCGACCTACACGTTAAAACAGAGCGACTTGCGCGACTATCAGCTGACCCTGCGCGCCGAAAACGAAGACGGCGAAGACGAAGCGAGCGTCACCGTCCGGGTCGTGGAGCGTTTCACGGTGACAGCCGTTTTCCCGGCGCCCTCCCTCCGGTTCGGCAAGGAAGGCACCCGGAATGTATCGCTGGGCCGCACGCTCTACCTGCGTCCCGTCCTCGAACATTTCCACAATCCGACATTCGAATGGACGGTGGACGGAAAACCGGTCGCCGCCGAAGGCGACGGAGCCGTTTACGGCTTCAAATCGGCGGCGAAAGGCGATTATACGGTCGTCGTGAAAGTTACCGACGACGACGGCCAGACTGCGACAGCCACCGTCGCGGTGACCTGCTGCGACGACGAAATGTCGCACAAGCGTACCGGCGGAACCGGGCGGTTCTCGGACAAGGTCTACGAATACACTCCGGCTCCGGGGCAGTTCATCAACGAAAGCGGTTTCAAAGACATCACTTCGGCGGAAGCGGCCGCATCCAAAGCTCAGGAACTGCTCCGGCAAAACGCCGAGGAGAAAAAGAACTACTATGTGTCGCTGGGGGCCTGGGGCGGATATATCGTCGTGGGATTCGACCACAGCATCGAAAACAAGGGCGGCGACGACTTTTCGGTCACGGGCAACCAGTTCGCCCAGTCGTCCGAACCGGGCATCGTGTGGGTCATGCAGGACACCAACGGCAACGGGCTTCCCGACGACGAGTGGTACGAGCTCAAAGGTTCGGAATACAGCAAACCGGAGACGCTCACGTCCTACGCCATGACCTACTACCGCCCGAAGAGCGCCGGCACGGACATCCAATGGAAAGACAACCGCGGCAATGCGGGCAAAGTCGAACGGAACAGCAGCCACACACAAGAGAGCTACTACCCGGGATGGATCGACGCCGAGAAGTACACGCTCTACGGCACGCGGCTGGCCGCCAACACGACGCGCCATCCGATCACGGGCGACTACTTCAACCGCCCCTACGACTGGGGATACGCCGACAACGCAGGCAACGACCAGGCCACGGGAGAGATTTCCGACGGCGACCAGCGCAAAAACTATTTCAGAATCTCCAACGCGGTGAATGCGGACGGCAGCGCCGCCAACCTCAAATACATCGACTTCATCAAGGTCCAGACCGGCATCAGCCAGAATTCCGGAGCGTTGGGCGAGGTTTCGACCGAGGTGTTCGCCTTCGAGGATGAGAATCTCTGAGAACACACCTGAAACAACAAGAGCGGCAGACTTTTCGGAAAAGTCTGCCGCTCTTGTTTCGGCCGGATGTATCAGAAGGTAAATTCGTGAACGCCGCCGGACACCGTAGCGACGATCTCTCCGCCGACCCGGATGTCGGCCGTCGTATTGGCCGGAATGGTGACTTTCAGCGTCACGCAGCCGCCGCACCGCCGCCACTCCGAGCGGATTTCACCGCGCACCGAGTCGTAGGAAGCCGCTGCCCAGTCGAGTGCCTCGACGAAATGAGGAGCGATGACGATGTGTCCGAACCCGGGGTCCGCCGGATCGAAATTGATGCCCGCCAGGTCGTTGACATACCACGCGGCGACATCGCCCAGGAAAACATGATTGATCGAGGCGTCGCGCCACTCGGGCGAGAGCATCCACGTCTCGGCCAGCGTCGTGAAGCCCTGGCTGACCCACCAGCCCCACGAAGGGCCCTCGGTCTGAGAGGCCATTTTATAAGCTGTCTCGACATGCCCGTAGCGAGTGAGCATACGCAGCACCGTCTTGCTGCCGATGGTCCCGAAATCGAGGAAATAATCGTTATCGGCGATCATGCGGGCGAGGTTGTCGGCCACGCGCTGCGCGTCGCTTTCGGGAACGATGCCCAGATAAAGCGCCACACCCTGCGCGGCCTGCGAACCGTTGGCATAAAGGCCCTTTTCAGCGTCGTAGTATTTCGTGTTGATCAGTTCACGCAGCTGTGCGGCCTTGCGGGCATAACGCTCGCCGTCGCGGCCCAGCAGTTCGGCGAAACGGGCCATCAGCACGTTGTCGTAGTAATAGAAACAGGTCGAGGTGTAGTCGGTCGGAGTCTGCGTTCGGTAGAAAACCCAGTCGCCGATGCCGTAGGTCACGCCGCCGTCGGCCTCCTCGCGCGTGGCGAGGTATTCGAGGTAACGCTCGCAGACGGGCCACATCTTCTCGACGGGACGCAGGTCGCCGTAATAGTTGTAAAGCGTGTAGGGGATGATGAAGGCCGAAGCGTCCCACACCGGGCCGATCCAGTCATCGTACCCCCACCCGGCCGTGGGAATGATGCCCGCAAGGCGTCCGGCCTCGTTCTGGTTGTCGATGAAATCGTCGAGCCACTTCTCATAGAAGGCCATTCCGTCGTAGTTGAGCAGCGCCAGGTCCATGGCCAGATAGCCGTCGGCCGTCCAGCCGTTCTTCTCGCGCTGGGGGCAGTCCGTGGGAATCGACGTGAGGTTGTTGAGATAGGTCCGGCGCGTCATCTCCCAAATGCGGTTGAACAGCCCGTTCGAGCAGGAGAATTTCCCGACCGAAGATACATCGGTGTGCATGAAACGCGCCGTGAGGCTCGTCTTGTCGAGTTTCACCGGGGCGCTCGACCGCAGTTCCACATACTGGAATCCGTGGTAGGTGAAATCGGGCGTCCACGTCTCGCGGCCTTCGCCTTTCAAAATATAGGTGTCAGTCTGGAAATCGTAACCCGGCAGGGGCTTATAGTAAATATCGAGATTGCGCATCTCGATGCGCCCCGAAGGCTGCACGAATTCGCCGTGGGTCATTGTGATCTGCGTGCCGCGCTCGCCCTCGATCTCCAAGCGGCAGAGGCCCGTAAGGTTGACGCCGAAATCGAACACCCAAATCGTGTCGCCGAACGAACGAACCCCGACGGGCTCCGTCTCGCACGTGGCCCGAACAGCGGGCATCGACTGGGCTTTCAGCAACGGTGAAGGGGCCGCGACTTCGACGGCCTGCGCCCACGCCGAATCGTCGAATCCGGGACGGTCCCAGCCGGGAATCTCCCTGCGGGCGTCGTAAACGTCGCCGCTGTAAATGTTGTTCGAGAGGTAAGGACCGTCGGCCGTCGTGCGCCACGAACCGTCGGAGCAGACGACCTCGTGCGTACCGTCGGCATAGTCGATGTGCAGTTCGCAGATCATCCGCGCACGTCCGCGCCAGCGGGCCACCTCGAAACTCCACGTGGCGACGGGCTGGATGGCATTGTAAAACCCGTTGCCCAGCACCGCCGAAAGGACATTCTCGCCCTCGCGGAGCCGGTCCGTAACGTCGTGCACGGCATAGAGATTGCGCTTGTCGTAATGGGTGTAACCCGGGTCGAGGAGATTTCCCGAAACGGGTTCACCGTTCAGGCTCATTTTCGCATAGGCCGCGGCGCTCACATAGAGCCGGGCGCGCTCGACGCCCGACCGCACGGCGAACGCCCGCCGCAGCATCGGCGCGGGGACGAAATCCTTGTCATGGGCATCGGTGATCCAGCGGGCCTGCCATTCGGAGGTCTCCATCAGGGCGGTTTCGAACTCCGCAACGGGCGATACGATCCGCCGGCCGCCGGCGTCCCACGCTTCGACCCGCCAGTAATAAGGGGTCCGCGAGACAAGCAGTCCGCCGTCGGGCATC
>ENA-UONT01001584-UONT01001584.1-human-gut-metagenome-genome-assembly--contig:-CS20-NODE-1584-length-18772-cov-4.389539_pt1 | contig 18772 bp, 12 predicted proteins | sample MGYA00242459_ERZ724006 | MGnify/ENA metagenome assembly ERZ724006 | reverse complement strand
CTATCGTGCCGTTGAACGCGGGCGATGCCACGCCACAAGAGGTGGGTGATGTGTTGCGTGCTTTGTGGGGTGGCCCGGAAACCGTCATCGTGATTAGTTCGGATCTCTCGCACTATCATCCGCACGAAGTCGCCCGCGCGTTGGATGACCAGACCATTGCGGACATTGCGGCTTTGCATCTGCCGATTCACCCTCGCCGGGCCTGTGGCGCATACCCGATCAACGGCCTTCTGGATGTGTTAAAAGGCCGCAAGGACATGAGGCTCTTCGAGCTCGGCTGTTCCACTTCCGGCGACGACGGCGTGGTGGCGCTCGCCGGCCAACCTCGCCCCGCAATGCGAGACGCCGACGAGCCGGTAGTGGGATATGTCTCGTTTGCCGCGTGGGAATCCAAGCCGGAAGCAGATGCTCTAGCCGGTGCAGATGACTTAGGCACATCGGGTACGCCATCCCACGGTGAGGTGCTGCTGAAACTTGCCCGTGCCGCTATCCGGGAACGGCTGCATATCGAGCATCCGACCGCCGCTGATTCGACCGCGTCCATTCTTGCCGCAAACCCATGGCTGAACGAGCCCGGTGCCTGTTTCGTCACCCTGACCGAGGGTGGCCGGCTACGCGGGTGCATTGGTTCGCTGGTCGCCCACCGCTCGCTCGGCAAGGACGTGGCCGAGCACGCAGTGGATGCCACCACCCGCGACCCACGTTTCACCCCGGTCACCGCCGCGGAATACCCGCTGCTCAACGTGGAGGTATCCGTCTTGGGTGAGCCCGAGCCGATTACAGTGAACTCCTGTGACGCCGATTCGCGCGGTACCGGCTCGAAGACCGCGACTCTGGCATCGCTGCAATCCGGACCTCAGACCGACGCCGTCAAACGGGACGGCAGCAACGTCGAACGCCCGGTACGTTCGCGCACTGAACTTGAGGAAGTATTACGCCCCGGCAAAGACGGTCTGATTCTCGCCGACCGTCGTGGCCGCAGCGCCACATTCCTGCCACAAGTGTGGGATGAGCTGCCCGATCCGCACGATTTCGTCGCTCACCTGCTCGCCAAAGCCGGTATCCGCCCTTCCTACGACTGGACCGATAGCGAAATCGACTGTCAACGCTACGAGGTGACCGCCTATGCCGAGCATTAACGCAGCAACCATATCTCCTCCCGCTGGCAAGAGGTGGCGCGAAGCGCCGGAGGGTGGTCATCGGGAATCGTGCGGTCATACGGCGTCAGTCACAGATGTTCGTAACCCCGCCATAGCCCGCTGGCAAACGCAATTCCACGACGGTACCAACCGCGCTCGCTGCGAACTATGCCCGCGCCGCTGCGTCCTCAAGCCCGGCCAACGCGGCTTTTGCTTCGTCCGCTCAAACCACGACGGACTCATCGTCTCCGACACCTACGGCCGCAGCTCCGGCTTCGCCGTGGACCCAGTGGAAAAGAAGCCGCTCAACCACTTCCACCCCGGTTCCAGTGTGCTGAGTTTCGGCACGGCTGGCTGCAATTCCGGTTGCCGATTCTGCCAAAACTGGGATATTGCCAAAGCCCGCAGCTTCGACCGGCTCGGCATGGAAGCCAGTCCGGAGAAAATCGCGCAGGTCGCGGCCGACCGGGGCATCGATTCGGTGGCGTTCACCTATAACGATCCGATCGTGTTCGCCGAATATGCCATCGACACGGCCGAAGCCTGCCGAGCGCTCGGCATCCATCCCATCGCCGTGACTGCCGGATACATGAGCGCCGAAGCCCGGCCCGACTTCTACGCGGCCATGGACGCCGCCAACATCGACCTCAAAGGCTTCACCGAAGAGTTCTATTGGAAAGTGACCGGCACTCATCTGGCCGATGTGCTCGAGACCATCGACTATGCGGTCAACGAGGCACGCACACCAGAAGGCGAACACGTGTGGGTGGAGCTCACCACGCTACTCATCCCTGGATTCAACGATGACGACGCCCAGCTGCATGCTGAATGTACATGGATACGCGAGCACTTGGGTCCGGACGTGCCGCTGCACTTCTCCGCATTCCACCCCAGTTACCGCATGATGGACGTACCGCCCACCCCGCACGAGACTCTGACCCGCGCCCGAGACATCGCCCTCGAAGAGGGACTCAATTATGTGTACACAGGCAACGTGCATGATCGTGAAGGCGATACCACGTATTGCCCAAACCCTGAATGCCGGGCCAAGCTCGTGGAACGCGATTGGTATCGAATCATTGCCAATCGTTTATCTGCCGGATACGGTGGCAATGGGCACTGCCCCGTATGCAGGACTGCTATCGCCGGACGTTGGTAATCTGCCTCAGGTCGCCCGCGCGATTCACCGCAGATCGCCAATACGCGCGGCAATCGTCCTCATCGATTTGAGGCTCGCCTCATAGCGCGCGGCTGCCACAATCAGAATGATGCCGCCCAAAGCAAGCCACAATGCCGGCCAGCTACGCAGCATCGGGCGTACTTGCGGCAAACGCACACCCACAATCAGCGCGGCCGCTCCGGACAGGCCGGCGATAAGATCCACCGGGGCATACGGTTGCGGGTTGGTCCATGCAAGACCGAGGAGTATTACGCCGGCAAGAATGGTGGCGCATGTCTCAATAACCTGTGATGCGGTCAGCCGTCCCGACGAACGCCCGAATCGCTCTTGCGCGACTGATGGTTGGTTCGGCTGGGCCATTGCCGGATTCGGGTAGGGGCAGGGAGAAGCATAGGCCCGGCCCGGCTGTTACGGTTGATACGGGCAGGCCGCTTGTTCCGGGACCGACATAGGCGATTGCGCAAACGGTGGCATGGCCATTGGCTGTTGCGATACCGCTTGTTGTGGAACTGCCGTTGGGAATTGCGGGGGCTGCAGCAGAAAATTGCGGGGCCCATGCTGGGGCCGGTTGATACACCGGCTGCTCCGAGGATTCCGGCTGATTCCCCTGTTGCTCGGTCGGTTGCGTCATCGTGCCCTTCTACCCTTCTAGCCGTCATTGTTGCACGAGTGAGTCCGAATGCCAAGATGAAGGTCGGAATAGTGCGAATAGCAGGCGGGCTTGTCGGTTCACGCGAATATCGTGGAACACATGACTTCCAATACCCTTCGTATGTCAACCATGTTCCTGCGCACCCTGCGCGAGGACCCCGCTGATGCCGATGTCGATTCAGCCAAGCTGCTGCAGCGCGCCGGCTATATCCGCAAGGCCGCACCCGGTATCTGGACCTGGCTGCCGCTCGGTCTGCGCGTGCTGAACAAGATCGAGGCCATCATCCGCGAGGAGATCAACGGCATCGGCGCCCAGGAAGTGCACTTCCCGGCCCTGCTGCCGCGCGAACCCTACGAGGCCACCCATCGCTGGGAGGAGTACGGCGATAACATCTTCCGTTTGAAGGATCGCCACGAGGCCGATTACCTGCTGGCCCCCACCCACGAGGAGATGTTCACCCTTCTGGTCAAGGACATGTACTCCTCTTACAAGGACCTGCCCGTCACCCTGTACCAGATCCAGACCAAGTACCGCGACGAGTTCCGTCCGCGCGCCGGCCTGATCCGTGGTCGTGAATTCGTCATGAAGGACGCCTACTCCTTCACCATCGATGAAGAAGGCATGCGCAAGGCCTACTATGACGAGCGCGGCGCTTACGAGCGTATCTTCCAGCGTCTTGACCTGAAGTACGTACCTGTGTTCGCCATGTCCGGCCCGATGGGCGGCTCCGCATCCGAGGAGTTCCTGGCTCCGATGCCGATCGGCGAAGATACCTTCGCGCTGGCACCTTCCGGCAAGGCATGGAATGTGGAGGCCCTGAGCACTCCGGAACTACCGGAAATCGATGCTTCCACCACTCCCGCCGCTTCCAAGGAAGCCACCCCGGATGCCAAGACCATCGATAACATGATCGAGCGTGCCAACGCCGACCACCCGCGTACTGATGGCCGTGAATGGCAGGCTTCCGACATCCTCAAGAACGTGGTGATCACCGTCAAGCACCCTGAGGATGAAGAGCATGACGAGCCGTGGCGTGAAGTGATTGTCGTCGGCGTGCCCGGCGACCGTACGGTGGATATGAAGCGACTGGAAGCCCAGTTCGCGCCCGCCGAACTTGAGGAAGCCACTGAGGAAGACCTGAAGCAGCACCCCGAACTGGTGCCCGGTTACATCGGACCGATGGTGCTTGGCCCGCAGGCCGAGGCTGCTGGCGTGAAGAACCCGGTTCGCTACCTGATCGACGCGCACGTGGTCAAGGGTTCCGCTTGGTTCACTGGTGCCGATGAGAACGAGGTCGACTACTACAACCTGGTGTACGGCCGTGACTTCAAGGTCGACGGCGTGGTGGAAGCCGTTGAGGTTCGCCACGGCGACATGAGCCCGGATGGTTCCGGTCCGTTGAGCTTCGAGCGTGGTGTGGAAATCGGTCAGGTGTTCCAGCTGGGTCTCAAGTACTCCAAGGCACTGGACCTGAAGGTGCTCGACCAGAACGGCAAGGCCGTGCCGGTGTGGATGGGCTGCTATGGCATCGGTGTTTCCCGCGTGCTGGCCTGCATCGCCGAAACACACCACGACGAAGCCGGCTTGGCTTGGCCGTCCGTGATTGCCCCGGCTGCCGTGCACGTGGTGGCCACCGGCAAGGACGCCGTGGCGTTTGAAGGTGCCGAGAAGCTGGTCGCCGAGCTTGAAGCCAAGGGCCTTGAGGTTATTTACGATGACCGCAAGAAGGTGTCTCCGGGCGTCAAGTTCAAGGATGCCGAGCTGATCGGCGTGCCGCTGGTCGCCGTGGTCGGCCGCGATTACGTCAACGACGGCACCATCGAACTGCGCGACCGCAACGGCGAAAACAAGGTCGCCGTGCCCGCCGCCGAAGCCGCCGACGCGCTCGCCGAGCGCTTCGCCGCCCTCAGTTGAGTCCCACTTACTCAGCCTCGGCGTTATCCACAGCAAAGCGCCATTCTGCCCAGTCGCAGAATGGCGCTTTGCTGTGGATAACCGAAACTTATCCACATTCTTAAAAATTCAACTGCGTCACAGTATCCACATTTGCCAGTTGCCCTTGTGCACTTCAAACGTCATGCCTCACAGTGGAGGTACCGCTGGGGCGTGCAAGCCGGCAATGAAGCCGGAGACAGGCTCCGGCGGTCCACATCCAAACAACAGGCCAGCAGGCCGAGGAAAGGACCGATCATGGCAAATCAACAAGCAGCAGTGACCGTCACCGGCTTTGTGGCCGGTGATCCGACACTAGGCGGAACCGAGAGCTTCCGCGTGCTGACATTCCGTATGGGCAGCACGCGCAGTCGACTCAACCCGACTACCAGACAATGGGAGGATTACGGAACCGCATGGGTGGGCGTCAAAGCGTTCCGTGCTTTGGCCGTGAACGCCGCCAGTTCGGTTCGCCGCGGTGACCGCATCATTGTGGTCGGCTCACTCATCACCGAGCAGTGGACCAATGAGCAAGGCGAACCGCGCAGTAGAACCGTTCTCGAAGCCACCAACATTGGGCATGACCTGACCTTCGGCACCACGTCGCTGATCAAGCCACAGCGTGCCGGTAATGGGAACGGAGGCAATGGTGGCAACGGTAACGGCAATGCCAACGGTGCCGTCGAAGGTATGGATGGCGGAAACGGGCAACGAGCATCGTCGCCGTACGTTAGGCCAACGCAATATGGCGCGGGCGGTGCCGCATCCGGTGTGGGTATTGACCCGTATGCGACCTCGTCGGAATCTGGCCCCGTCGAATTTGGGGTCACCTCCGATTCCGGCCAATCGCCGTCGCCATCAACCGAGTCCGCGGCCGTGGCCGATGCCGTCATGTCGCAACCGGACGCCGACACCAATCAACCACAGCCCGTGGCCCAACAAACCTACGTCGACGGTTTCGCCGAATCTTCCGATCCCAGTGATTCCGAATTCTGAGTGCCAACCATACATCATGAAAAACCGCTGTGTTCGCCTGTAATCGAGGCAAACACAGCGGTTTTCCTTTACATAACGGGGATTACCAAATACGCACACGGTCCTTGGGCGCGAGCCACATGGCGTCGCCTTCGGTCACGCCAAAGGCATCGTAGAAGAGGTCCACGTTGCTGGCGATGCCGTTGGTGCGGAATTCGGCCGGAGAATGCGGGTCGATCTGCAGGTACTGTTCGGCCAGCTCGTCGCGGTTCTTGGTGCGCCAGATGGAGGCGTAGCTCAGGAAGAAGCGCTGCAGGCCGATGAATCCGTCCATTTCGGGGGCGGTATCGAGCAGTGCCTTGATGGCGGCGGGGGAGCCGTCTTCTTCGGCGTCGGACTTACCTGCCGCCTTGCCGAGCGCGAATGCATACGCCTTGAGCGCGATGTTCACGCCGCCCAAATCGCCGATATTCTCGCCGATGGTCAGCGCGCCGTTCACGTGCGGTGCCTTATCAGGCTCGTCAGCGTACTTCTCGGCCAGCTGCAGCGGCACAAAGCTGTTGTACTGGGCGATCAATGCGCCGGTACGGGCCTCGAAGTTCTTGCGATCCTCGTCGGTCCACCAGTTGTTGAGCTTGCCGTCGCCGTCGTACTGCGAACCCTGATCGTCGAAGCCATGGCCGATCTCGTGGCCGATCACTGCGCCGATGCCGCCATAATTCGCCGCATCCTCGGCCTTCGGGTCGAAGAACGGGGGCTGCAGAATCGCGGCCGGGAACACGATGACGTTCATGCTCGGCTCGTAGTAGGCGTTCACCGTCTGCGGGTTCATCAGCCATTCGTCCTTGTCGACCGACTTGCCGACCTTGGCCAGCTGATAGCCGGTCTCGTACAGGTTCGCGGCCTTGGCGTTCTCGGCGGGCAGCGCATCCGCGGAAACACTCAGCGCCGAATAATCGCGCCAGTGGTTGGTGTAGCCGATCTTCGGCGTGAACTTGGAGATCTTCTCCAGAGCCTTGGCCTTGGTGTCCTCGCCCAGCCAATCGGAATTGGTGATGGACACGCGGTAGGCGTCAATCAGATTGGCGACCAGCTCTTCCATGCGGCGCTTCGAGCTTTCGGGGAAGTGCAGGCGCACGTATTCGCGGCCCACATCTTCACCACAAATGCCGTTGACCAGGCTCACCGCGCGCTTCCAACGATCGCGCTGCTTCTTGGCACCGGAGAGCACCTTGCCGTAGAAGTCAAAGTTGGTGGTGTCGAAGTCGCGAGACAGGGAGGAGGCGAAGCCCAGAATCATGTGAACACGGGCCCACAGCTTAAGGTCGGCCAGATCGGCCTCGGCCCAGAACGCATCAAGACCAGTGAGGAAGCTCGGCTCGTGCACAATGACGCGCGCGAACACAGACTTGAAATCAATCGGCTGAGCCTTGGCGGCTTCGGTGGCGTCATAAGCGGTCTGCCAAGCGTCGATCCAAGAACCGAGATCGAAGTTTTTCAGCGTGGCGGCCAGATCGGCGTAATCGGTGGGGTTGTAGGTCTTCACCGAGTCGCGCGTGGCCACATTGTCCCAATGGTTGGCGGCGATCTTGGTTTCCACGGCAAGGAAGTGGCGGGCCATGCCGAGCGCGGCTTCGCTGGGAACCGTGGCGGGAGCGTTGCTCTCGTCATCGCCGGTGTTGGACGGCAGCTCATCGCCACCGTTGGACTCGGCGGCGGGCGCGTATCCGGCGTTCACCAGCTGGGTGGCGACCATCGCCACGTATGCTTCGCGCACGGGAGCGTAGTGATCCTCGCGATAGTAGGCTTCATCCGGCAGACAAAGGCCGGCCTGCTCAAGGTGGGCGATGTTGCGGTCCGGGTCGCCCGGGTCGCCGTAAACGGCCAAGCCGAACAGATCGGGGCCGCCGGCTGGGTTGATCGTGCCGAGCACGCGCGTGAGTGCGGCCTTGTCGATGGCGGAATCGATGAGGTCAAGCTCGTCGCGGATTGGGTCAAGCCCGGCGGCCTCTATGGCGTCGGTGTTGAGGAATGAGCGGTACAGGGCCTCAGACTTGACAGCCGGGCAGTCGTCGGCGTCGAGGATGTCGCGTACTTGGTTTTCGGCGTCTTCGGCAAGCTTGTCGAAGGAGCCGTAGCGCGAACGATCGTCGGGCAATCGGTAGGTGTCGATCCATGGGCCATTCACGTAGCGGAACAGGTCGTTGGTCGGCTTGATGACGGAGGAGAACGATGCCGGGTCGATGCCCGACGTCAGCGTTTCGGTTTCGTTGGTCATGGCCCTAAGCCTAATCGCGGCGGGGGAGAAGCGTTGATGGTGCAGATATTGCGTTATGGGCATTGCGCTGTCAGTGAACTAGACAGATTGCCTAATTGTGGTGATGGTTCAAATTAGACAACTTGTCTATCATAGTATGTGGAATCTGAACATGGACCTTGAGCTAAGGAGTTACGATGAGCAATCCGAACGAGGACCAGTGGAATGGCCAGACGGGCCAGCCCAACCAGAGCCAGCCGAACCAGCCGAATCCGGCGGGTCAACCGGGCCAACCGCAGTATGGTGCGTATGACAGCAATCATGGCGGCCAATATCCTCCGCAAGGTGCGCCGGGAGCGCAAGACACTCAGAATCAGCATGCGCAGAACGGCCAGCCACAAGGCGAACCGAACCAGAACCCGTACTACGGCCCGTACGCCTACAATCCGAACTATGGCCCGAACGGCCAGCCGGCATGGGGGCCGGACGGTCGGCGGTATCAGGCGGACGGCCAATCGAATAGCCAAGCGGACGGGCAACCGAATGGTCCATGGGGCGATCAAAGTCAACCCGGCTGGCAGCAGACCAACTGGTATGTCGGCAATTTCAGTCCATTCCGCCTGATCGAGGAATGGCTGCCGGAAAAAGCCAAGACCAAGATTCGCATCATTTACGGCGTGGTGGGCGTGGCCGCCATCGCCTTGGGCGCTGCGCTGTTGCTGGTGCCGAACAAGACGCTGGCTTTGGCCGCATTGTTGCTCGGCGTGTATTTCGTGATTTCCGGCGTGGTGCGCATCGTCAGCGCTCTCGTGGAGCCGGGTCTGCCGGGCGGCTGGCGTGTGCTGGACGTGTTCGTCGGCATTCTGCTGACCTTTGGCGGCGTGGTGGTTGTGCGCAACTACGGCATGACCGGTCAGACGCTGGCATTACTCATTACTTTGATGGTCGGTTTCGGATGGATTATGGAAGGCGTGCTGTCGCTGGTTGAATCGTGGCGTATCCCGCATTCCGGCTGGGCCATCGCCTATGCCATCATCTCGATTATCGCCGGCTTCGTGGTGCTGATGAGCCCGCTGAGCTCCGCCGTATTCATGATTATCTTCGGCGGATGCGCCATGGTGGTGATGGGGATTACTTCAGTGATTCGCGCGTTCACTTTCGGCAAGCGTCGCAAGTAATCTCACGCTTCATGCAACCAGTCCCCAGACAATCAATCCAAAGCGCCCGTGCAGGCTATGTGCTGCCGGGCGCTTTTTCTCGGCCTTGGCTATTAATGGGCTGCGAGTGGATTTCAGGTAGGCTTCTGGCGGTTGACCTCGGGCTGGTCTAGAGTTGAGAACAAGTCTCAACAAGGTAGAAAGAATCTCATGATCGAACTGAAAACCCCTCGTGAAATCGAGGAAATGAAGCCGGCTGGTCGTTTTGTCGGCGGCATTCTGAAGGAACTGCAGGAGACCACCAAAGTTGGTACCAACCTGCTCGAAATCGACGAGTTCGTCCACAAGAAGATCGTGGACCGCAAGGGCGCCGAATCCTGCTATGTTGACTACGCTCCTGACTTCGGCACCGGCCCGTTCGCCCACTACATCTGCACCTCCGTCAACGACGCCGTGCTGCACGGCGTGCCGTACGACTACAGCCTGAAGGACGGCGACCTCGTCTCCCTCGATCTCGCCATCTCTGTGGACGGCTGGGTGGCCGATTCCGCCGTCAGCTTCGTGGTCGGCAAAGACCCGGACCCCGAAGACCTGCGCATCATCAAGTGCACTGAGGAAGCGCTCGCCGCCGCCATCGACGTGGCCAAGCCCGGCAACCGTCTCGGCGACATCTCCAACACCATCGGCGACGTCGCGCGCGAATACGGCTACCCGATCAACCTCGAGTTCGGCGGTCACGGCGTGGGCCACATCATGCACGGCGACCCGCACGTGCCGAACGACGGCCGCGCCCACCACGGCTACAAGCTGCGCGAAGGCCTGGTCATCGCCATCGAACCGTGGTTCCTCAAGACCACCGACGAGATCTTCCAGGATCCGAAGGACGGCTGGACCCTGCGTGCCTCCGACGGCTCGCGCGGCGCCCACTCCGAGCACACCATCGCCATCACCGAGAACGGCCCGATCGTCTTCACCGATCGCACCAACCTCTGATCGGCGTTTGGCGTATGGTAGGTGCCTGATTGGCCTGTGATGGGCGATCAGCGTCTCATTAGCCGTCCGTCTGTTCGCGGTTTTCCCGCGAATTCGAGACGTAACAAGCCGAAGTGCGTTTGCTTTGATAGCATGAGCGCACTTCGGCTTTCGTGTATCGACCGGCATTCGCCAGCGGTAACACAGAAGACATAGAGTACCGAACACTAGTGTTCGCGAACGCGTGAACGTTAATGTTTGGGGTAAGTGGTTCATGAAGAGGAAGGTGCGCGAATGGCAACGGCACAACTTGATGTCGATTCGAACAAGTTCAACCTGCCCGTGGTTAAGGCTAGTGCAGGGCCGGATGGCATCGTCGTTTCCAAACTGCGCAACGATGGCTGGGTAACGCTTGATCCCGGATTCCTCACCACCGCGCAGTGCGAATCGAAAATCACCTACATCGACGGCAAGCATTCGATTTTGCGCTACTGCGGTTACCCCATCGAGCAACTGTGCGAGAACTCCGATTTTCTGGAGGTGGCGTGGCTGCTGCGCCACGGCGAGCTGCCGAGCAGGGCTGAGTATGAGCAGTTCTGTGCGGACATCAATCACAAGACGATGGTTGGCGAAGACTTCCGTACCTTCATGGGTTCGTTCCCGCGCTCCGCTCACCCGATGAGCGTGCTTGCCTCCGCCATCAATGCGCTGGCCACGTTCTACCCGGACACCACCGATATTTCTGACAACGACCAGCTTGATGAGGCCGCCAAGATCATCATGGCCAAGGCCCGTACGATTGTGTCGTACATCTTCCGCCGTCGTCGCGATGAGCCGATGCTGTACCCCGATTACGCGCGCGGCTATGTGGACGACTTCCTGCGCATGTGCTTCGCTGTGCCGTACGAGCCGTTTGAATCCGACCCGCTGTATGTGCATGCTTTGGGTCGTTTGTTGATTATTCATGCCGACCATGAGCAGAACTGCTCGACCTCGGTGGTGCGTATCGCCGGTTCCGCCCACGCCAACCTGTATTCGGCGGTGGCCGCTGGCGTCAATGCGCTGTCTGGTCCGTTGCATGGTGGTGCGAATGAGGCCGTACTGCGCCAATTGAAGGCGATTCGTGATTCCGGCAAGTCTGTGGCCGAGTTCGTGCGTGATGCCAAGGAGAATGGCCAGAAGATTTCCGGCCTTGGCCACCGTGTATACAAGTCGTATGATCCGCGCGCGGCGATTGCCAGGAAGTATCTGGAAAAGATCATGGAGCGCGAAGATACGCAGAAGCTGCCGTCTGACGAGCGCGCGCTGTTCGCCGTGGCCACCGAGCTTGAAGATATTGCGCTGAATGACGAATATTTCGTATCGCGCAACCTGTATCCGAACGTCGACTTCTACACGGGCTTGATTTATCGGGCGATCGGCTTCGATCCGGCCATGTTCACCACGCTGTTCGCGCTGGGCCGCATTCCCGGTTGGATTGCGCAGTACCGTGAGATGTTGGCCGACCCGAATACCAAGATCGGCCGCCCACGCCAGGTCTACACCGGTCCGGTCGAGCGCGATTTCGTGCCGATGGACGAGCGGTGATTGTTGGTTTGAGAAAGCGCTTCGCTGGAGATTCCAGTGAGGCGCTTTCTATATGTACAGCGCAAACCAGCTATGCTGCGACGGCTGCATAAGAACTAGCAGGGCTAGTTCTGAAATTGAAATAATGTGTGCGGTATCGAGGCGCACCGAGGGAAGGCGTACGAAGGTACGTCGACCGAGGGGCAACGAAGATAACGCTCCATTATTTCAATTTCAGTTCTTGTGCAGCTTGGCGTTGAGCTCAATTCCCACCTTGCGGTAGCGGGCTTCGATGCGGCCGTTCACCGAGTTGCGGATAAACAGAATGTTGTCTTTGCCGGAGAGCTCAGCACCCTTGACCACTTCCAGCGGTTCGCCAGCGGCGGCCTTGGCCTTGTCCCAGATGGTGATCTTAGTGCCGGCGGTGATGTACAGACCGGCTTCGACGGTGCAGTTATCGCCCAGAGAGATGCCGATACCGGCGTTGGCGCCGAGCAGCGAGTGCTCGCCGATGGAATTGCGCAGCTTGCCGCCACCGGACAAGGTGCCCATGATGGAGGCACCGCCGCCGATGTCGGAACCGTCACCCACGACCACGCCTTGCGAAACACGGCCTTCGACCATGGAGACGCCGAGCGTGCCGGCATTGAAGTTCACGAATCCGGCGTGCATCACGGTGGTGCCGGAAGACAAGTAAGCGCCGAGGCGCACGCGGTCGGCGTCGCCGAGGCGCACGCCGGTGGGCCCGACGTAATCGATCATGCGCGGGACCTTATCCACACCGACAACGGTGACAGTGGCGGCAGGAGCTGCGGCAGGCCGTCCGGCCTGGGAGGCGAAAGCGAGAGCGGCTTCGGTGGAGGCGCGTTCGACGTCGGCCTTGCGCAGCGTGAAGTCTTCAACGGCGAAGGGGCCGTAGTTGGTCCACACCACATTGGCGAGCTGGGCGAAGATGCCGTCGAGGTTCAGCGTGTTCGGCTTGGCCATGCGCATGCTCATCAAATGGAGCTTCAGGTAAGCGTCCGCGGCATTACTGATCGGCTCGTCCAACTGGCTGACGACGAATACCGGCACGCGGCGAATGCCACGGGCGTCGGCCTCATCGTGAGCCAAAGTACCGAAATTGTGGTTCGGGCGATCGGACTCGGCCGGTGCCTCACCGAGATTCAGTTCGGGGTACCAGACGTCCAGGGTGGTGCCGGCGGCGTCTACGCTGGCCAGACCCCAGCCCCATGCGGTACGCTCTTCGCTCATAGTTGCTCCTTATTGTTGTACGCGCTAGTGCACGCTTGTGGACGCGCGATGCGATTAATGATTCCCACCTTAGCCTTATGTGCGCCTAGGTGAGGGACGATGCCCGCGAAATGGCTTGAAATCGTATTTCCCGGTAAAAAATTACCGAGTGTGATTGGCGATGGGATGATAGGTTCTCCGGTGAAAGTCGCTGGTGAACAACTCGACAAGGAGGTGTGCGATGTGATGTTGCATCATTCGGGAGCATAGGCTGTGGCCATGCGACGCCCGGCATCATAGAGTTTGCGCTTGAGCGAATCGGGCTCAAGAATCACTACGCGGCCATCCCAGGAATACTGCAATGCCCACCAGAACACAGCGCGTTCGGGAGCATCGACGATGACTTCGAACTGTGTGCCGTCCGGTGAATGTTTGATTTGAGGGTCGTCGAACCATTCGAACACGTTGTTGAGCATGGATTCGTCTCGTACGGCCATGCGGATGCGAATCGGGGCATCGGCTACGGGGTATGGACGGTGGCGCATGAAGTTCACTGCGTCAAATACAGATGGTGCTGGTTTTTCCAGTGGCACTGTGCCGTTCCTGCCTTTGGCGCTGACGTTGGCGATTCGGTTGACCACGAAAATGCGGAGGTTGTCTTCGCCATGCAGGTGGCAGATGAGGTAATAGCGTCCGTTCTTGTACACCATCTGGTAAGGGTCGGCGGTGTAGGTAATTCGGCCTGCACCCGTACGGCTTTTATGCGGTATCAAGGTGCCATCCGGTCCGTAATCACGGTATTGGAAGGTTACGCCGTGGCCTTCTTCGATGGCTTGATTCAGCTGGTCGATAGTGGATAGGAACTCACCGTTGATATGCGTGTAGGTGGCCACATGGTCCAGGTAGCCTACTGCCTGCCCGGCGGCGCCTGCGAGCTCGCGGATTTTACCGATGAGGTCGTCCATGGTGTCGAGGCTGATGCGAGATAGGGTAAGACTGTCTAGTAGCAGTCGCATTTCGGCAGTGGACAGGAATGCATCAAGATACCAGCCGGGTTGTGGATTCTTGCATTCGATGCCGGCAAGGTCGCTTTCGGTGAGATGCCCGATATGTCTGCCGAGAAATTCCGTGGAGGTCAGCTTTTTGAGCTGGTTTCGTATGGTCTTCTCGGTCGGCAGCTCGCTTGGATCTTCCAGCTGGTGTTTACGGGCAAGCTCATCGAGTATTTGCCGCACGGTCAGGCCATGCCCAAAGTAACTGTGACGCCACAGCACCTCGAAGATTTCGAGGGTGGTGTTCCCTGCATAGGATTTGCGTTGCGCCGGCTTGTCTGCATCCATACATTAAGGCTACCGCGCGCTTCGTCTAGGATGGAAACGTTGGGTTGAAATACATTCGCTGGAAAGGAGGCTCGCCCATGAGCAAAGGGTATGGTGTGTTTGGCCATGTTCCCGATAATGCGGATGACGATGGCCTCCTGCCTTATGAGGATGATGATTCCGGCGTTTCCTGGGGCCATGCGTTGCGTCGTCGCAATCCTTGGAAAAGAGGAGACGACGAAGATGCCGATTACGACGACGGTCGGTATGACATAGATGACACTGATGACACTAATGGGGGCAGGGGCATCTATGCCGGTAAAAGCGGCGGAGTAGGCGGCATTTCTGGTGAGACGGGTGGAATACTTGGTAGCTCAGGCGCGGCCGGCAGCAGAGACGTAACGTTTGGTGGAACGGACAGTTTGTCCGCCGCCGATGCGGTGATGCCCTATCGTTTCAGGCAAGGACGTTCCGTATGGTTCGACGATGAGGACGAAGGCCATTTCGCCGGGTCTGCGAAGCGTGCCGAAGCCCATGCCGTCCCTATCCTTGCGTTACGCAACGATGTGGAATCGTCATCGTCGAATGCCGTGCTCGCTCGTGCCCGTAGCATTGCGCGCAAAGCGGCCACCATGGTTATCAATCCGGTATACAGCGAAAATCATCGAACCGGGTATGCCGAGCTTGACGGTATTCTACGTGGCACCACCAGCCCATCGAGTAGGTATCGTACCAGCGTGCAATTCGACCTCGATACGGGAGAAGCCGTCGGTGGCAAGTGCTCATGCCCGGCTTACGGCCGTGGCTATGGCATGTGCAAGCACATGATTGCGCTCGCCTTCATATTCTGCGATGATCCGCAGCGTTTTGAAGGCTACCGTGCCGGGGCCGCACGACCGTCTCGGACGCTGATTGACTATATGGAGCACGCCGATAGGCAAGACGCTCAAGCCAAAATTCGTCGTCGCAATGCGGTTATGCGTCGGTTTGATGCCACGCAAGGGAAAAACGGTGCAAATGCTCGGCGTACAAAAAGCGGATACGGCTCTCGTGCCGGCACCCGAGGCGGCGGGTATCAGGGTGACAGCGAGACTGTGGGCTTGGGGCAGGTGCAGCTTGTCCCGATATTGAGTTTCATCGACGGCGTGTGGAGCGTGGAGTTCAAGATCGGCTCGGCTTCCAATGGGTCCAGCTATGAACTTAAATCAATTACTCAATTTCTTCTTGCAATGGCTAAAGACTACAATGCGGATTATGGGCAGAAGCTTGCCTTTATTCATACGCCGGATATGCTCGATGATGATTCGCGCCCCCTGCTGGACGTCCTTGATGATGCGATGGCCGTGCGTCGTGCGGCCGAGCAGCAGGACAGGTATTACGGGCATATCGCCATCGACCGTCATCTGACGCTTTCAGCACCGGAAGTGGCCCGGTTGCTGTCCGTACGTGAGGGCAGAGGCGTACAGCTCGTGCTGAACACATGGTTCTCCGGGCAGCCTGCATCGGTGCCAGTTGATGGTGGCGAGCCAGATTTTCTCATGCGCATTGCGCGGCGTGATTTCAATACGTATGGTCCGGATGCCGGATACCTGCTTACCGGAGTGCCAGCGGTGGAAACCGTGATTGACGGCGGCAAGAATGTATGGCTGTTGCTCGCCTCCACTAATCCGGCCGGTGCGGTATCCGCCATGGTGGCGGGCTCTCAGCGTAAAAGCGCAGCAGGATGCCGATTCGTCCGTTGCCCGAAACGATTGATTCCGTTGCGAGGACTATTGGGAGACCTGTTTGAACCCGATGGCGAGGGACAGGTCATTGCCGGCGATGACATCGCCCTATTCGCACGCACGCTATTGCCTCAGCTGGTTGGTGCCGGACTGTTGGAGGCCAGTGAGATTCCTCGCGAGCTGGCTGAATTAAGTCCTACGGAATGCAGCCTCCAGTTTTATCTGGATCGTGATGAGCATGGTGTGCAATGCGAGGTCAAGGCACGCTACGGCGATGCCATTGTCCCGTTGCTACCCGATGGCCCGACGGTGCATGCTGAGGGCGAGCGTTCCATCCCCTTGTCTCGGGGCGTGATTGGGCGTGATTTCGACGCTGAGCATCTTGCGATTGATGTAGTGCGTGAATTCTTTACCATGCCTGACCAGCGCAAGCGCGTTGCGGCCGCCACTCATCAGACGGTGAATGGGTTCCGAACGCCGGCCGCGCGAAAGGCCACCAAAAAATTCGTGTCTGATGCGGCCACTATCGATCGCGATGACACCACGCAGATCGTTCGTCTCTTTGACGAGGGATTGCCGGCACTAAAGGAAGTGGGGGAGGTCTTCACCACACCGGCTTTTGACCGGCTGATCGCGCCCAAGCCACCAAGCGTCAAAGTCGGATTGTCCATCAAAGGCAACTTGGTGGAGATATCACCCCTTGCTGATGAAGTGCCGCCGGACGAAGTGGGTGCCTTGCTATCTTCGTACCGTCGGCGTCAACGATTCCATCAGTTGAAGGACGGCACGCTTGTCAAACTCAGCGGCGCGAATCTCAGCACGTTGGACCGATTGGCCAGCGACCTCGATCTGAGCGAGCAGCAGCTCAACTCCGGACTGATCGAGTTGCCGGGCGGTCGAGCATTCCTACTGGATGGTGAGCTGCCGGATGACGGCTCCGATGTAGTCAAGGACGCTTCGTTCACCGAATACATCGACGATCTCAAGATCATCGACCCTAAGTCGTATGAAGTGCCGGATAGTCTCAAGCATATTCTGCGCCCTTATCAGGTCGAAGGCTTTCAATGGCTGAACACGTTGTGCGACAAGGGTTTTGGCGGCATTCTGGCCGATGAGATGGGCTTGGGTAAATCCGTGCAGCTTATCGCGTTGCTCCTGTCTCGATATCAGCGGAATACCGGCGAGATGGGCGACGGCAGCCTTGGCCCATCGCTGATCGTGTGCCCGGCGTCCTTGGTGTACAACTGGGGTGCCGAATTCACCAAGTTCGCCCCGAGCTTCAATGCCGTGGTGGTGGCCGGTACCAAAGCCGAGCGCCGTACCGCCATCGGCCGTGCGTTCCGGGCGGATGAACCCACCGTGCTCATCACCTCATACGACCTGCTGCGCCGAGATGTCGATGATTACACCGCCAATGAGCAACGTTTCAATGTCATGGCATTGGATGAAGCCCAGTACATCAAGAATCACACCACGAAAATAGCCAAAGCGGTCAAGGCCGTGGCCGCCGACCATCGTTTCGCCTTGACTGGCACGCCGATCGAAAACCGACTCTCCGAACTATGGAGCATTTTCGACTTCCTGATGCCGGGGCTGCTCGGCTCATATAAGCGATTCCATGAGCGTTATGAGTTGCCCATCTCCAATGCCCGGGCCGCGGATGGCAGCACGGCTGAAGGTCGGGCCGCCGCACAAGTCAATCCTGAGGCCGCTCGGGTATCTCGCCAATTGCAGTCGTTGGTGGGCGTGTTCATCAAGCGCAGGCTGAAGTCCCAGGTGTTGACCGATTTGCCGGACAAGCTAGAGACCACGCTGACCGTGCGGCTTGCCGGCGAACAGCGCAAACTGTATGCGGCTCACGAGCAGCGGCTCAGAATGCAGCTCGAACACAGCGAAGAAGCCGATTTCAACACGTCGAAGATTCGCATCCTCGCCGAGTTGACCAAGTTGCGCCAGATCTGCTGCGATCCGAGGCTGCTGTACGCCGATGCCAAGGATCAATCGGCCAAGCTTGCCGCCATCACCGAACTGGTGGAAACCTGTGTGAACGAAGGCAAGAAGGCGCTGATCTTCTCCCAGTTCACCAGCTTCCTTGATCTGATCGCCGAACGTTTCGACGCGCAAGGCCTGCGCTACTACACCATCACCGGCTCCACGCCCAAGAAGAAGCGTCTCGAACTCGTCGACCAGTTCAATGCGGACGATACGCCTGCCTTCCTGATTTCCCTGAAGGCCGGCAACACCGGACTGAACCTGACCGGTGCCAGCGTGGTCATCCACGCCGACCCATGGTGGAACGCCGCCGCACAGGATCAGGCCACCGACCGAGCACATCGTATCGGCCAGACCGAAGACGTCAACGTGTATCAGGTGGTGGCCAAGGACACCATCGAAGAACGTATCTTGGAGCTTCAGCATACTAAGAGCGAGCTCGCCCGCCAGTTCACCGACGCTTCCTTGCTTGCCGACGAAGCCGGCACCGGCGCCAGCGCCCTCACCGAAGCCCCCGCCTCCATCGCCACCCTCACCAAGGACGATCTCCTCAATCTGCTGGGGTGACAGAGCTTCTTTGTGCACTCCCCATCCCGATTAAGAACATGTGTATTCATGGGTTTGCGGATGTGTAGGTGAATGGTGAAAGTGTTTTTCGATATTTTTATATCGAT
>ENA-UONT01001576-UONT01001576.1-human-gut-metagenome-genome-assembly--contig:-CS20-NODE-1576-length-18886-cov-5.416229_pt1 | contig 18886 bp, 12 predicted proteins | sample MGYA00242459_ERZ724006 | MGnify/ENA metagenome assembly ERZ724006 | reverse complement strand
GACATAGATATTTTATATTCATCTCAATGTAAACATCAAATTTATATGCAGTTACATCCATATATCAAGATTAAATGAAAGAGCCGTGGATGAATACCAACCATAATTTAAAACAAATGCCATATCAAGACTAAAAATTTACCTTGATACAGCATTTGCTTTAAACTAATAAGAAATCTACAATATCCGTTGATACAATTTCTTTTCCTGAGGTTGTATGGAAGTAAGATCAGCTATTTTCACCGGTTGGCCGGTCGCAATGCTGTTACGTGCCGCAATACCGACTAGACAAGCCAAAGCTCCATCGCGAACACTAGCACACTGCTTATACGGATCTTTTATCCCAGGTAAAAAAATCTGATCCTTTAGCAATGCATCCCCTCCGCCATGGCCAGACGTTCCGAATGGAATCTGGATATACTCACGTTTTCCAAAATTCTTAAACAAAACAAGTTCATCAAAATTCACATCCGAAGTCGGACGGGATTCCTGTATCCAAGCCTCTAAACGCCCTTTCGTTCCGTTAAAGGCTATACGATAACCTTCATAAGGGCTGTAGGTTGTCAGGGAATAAGCGACCTGCACGCCATTTTTATAACGAATCGTTGCCGCCATTTTATCAAAGATATTGACATCATTCTTAAACACGCATCCATCACGAAGATAACCATCATATTTTTCGTTGGCTACATATAAATCCATATAATTCTGATTTCGCGTTATATCGTAATAGAATTTACATTTGGAAGTATGAGGACAAGTACGGCAATTCTCTGCCCGGAACGTTCCGTTCTTACCATAATGATCCAAACTGCCCAATGCATACACACTTTCCGGATCACTGTCAATCCACCAATTCAGAAGGTCAAAGTGGTGACTGGCTTTATGCACCCACAAAGAACCGCTGCATTCTACCAAACGATGCCAACGACGAAAATAATCGGCGCCATGAGAAGTGTCCAGATACCAATGAAAATCAACAGAAGTGATATCGCCAATCTCACCGGCACGGAGTAATTCCCATATTTTCGCACGATGTGGAGAATAACGATAATTAAATGTCACACGGCAATTCTTTCCTGTCCGTTTTTCTGCATCCAAAATTGCCTGGATCTTCTTTTCATCCGTTGTCATCGGCTTTTCCGTAATGATATCCGCGCCAAGTTCCATTCCACGGATAATAAAATGATGATGAGTACTATCCATAGTCGTTACAATCAGCACATCAGGCCTGGTTCCCTTCATCATCTTTTCAAAATCCGTATAAGTAGGACAGGAAGCCCCGATAATCTTCTTACCGGTTTCCACACGACCTTCATTCTTATCGCAAAGACCTACAAACTCAATGTAGTCAGGATAACTTTTCATTAAGTCATATCCCCACATGGAAGTACCTCTTCCGCCAGTACCAACAATAGCAAGGCGAAGTTTTTTCCCAGCAACATTCGGATTTTCAACAGCTTTTGCCGCTACTTCCGATAATGGATTCAATAAGGCTGCCCCAGTTATAGCGCCTGTCGCAGCTAAAAAGTGTCGTCGTGATATTTTATTCATAACCATCATATTTAATAGAATTATTTATAACCTTTATTTTGAACGAACACATCCAAGTTCGTCACTTCATACAATGCATCTTGAGGAAGAGGACGATAGATATGATAATCCTTGATCAACGTAATATCCGGATTATGCTCTTTCACCCATTCCACCATTTTGCCGGAACGTTTCAACATATACCAGCGGTTCAATTCACACCCCAGTTCACGTGCACCTTCTTCCAAGATAAAATCCATATCCACATCAGCAGCTGTTACCTTCAAGGCACTTTCATGTCCATCGATCAAAGCCCTTTTTCTCAGTTGAGTAATCACCTCTGCCGCTTTTTCCGGTTGGTTGGTTCTTACATACGCTTCAGCCAAAGTTATATAGACTTCTCCAAGGCGCATCAGAATCAAGTCTTTAAAACCTTCTTCCCGCTTAGCCTCATCACGGCTTGGATCCAGATATTTTGTCATTGTATGATGGCAGGATCTACCGTTGATAGTCGGAATTCCGGTGTTAATATCATAAAGATCCGTAATATTGTCGACAATGATTCCCCTGTCTTCATAGCTTTTTACATATTCATCCGAAACAACATCCAGTGTCCGGATAAGTAACGTATCCGAATAGTCGGGCTCGTTATTCCAGTTATCCGGGATTCTGCACCACGCAGTCTGGAAAGTCTGTTCCCTACGTTTATCAAATTTATCGAAAAGACTGATATAATAATAGGTAGGCATCGTACAACGATATTCACGACCATACACGCGGGAATGACTCCATAATCCATCAATATTGATATTCGGGTTTTTAGCAGACTTGTTATACCAACCTACGAAATACCGATGCATACTATTCGCATCAATATCCGTAAGATCCATTCCGTTATACACCAAATCGCTTGTATATTGTATTGACCAGATAATCTCGTCATTTATCTGGTTATTCACGTCAAACACAGATGCATAATTATCCAAGAGTTTATAATTATAGTCATTAATAATTGAATTACATAACCTCACCACTTCATCATAACACTGTTGTTTTGTATAACCGGCTCCTGTAATAATCGCATCATCATAAGCAGCCAATGCCATCAATACACGCATTTTCAATGTTTTAGCAACTCCGATATTCATACGGCCCCATTGAGTATTCTGAGGTATATCCAAATATTGGAAAGCAATATCCAAATCTTCCAATATTTTCTTGTAAAAGACAGCAATACCCGGTTGGTATCCTTCTGTTATTACCGATTGGGACGGAGTATCCGCATAATGGGACGCAGGACCATATGTCTCGACAATCATAAACAAGTAAAAAGCACGCAAAGCATGAACCTCCGATATCAGTTGGTTCTTTTTTTCCTCATGTGCAATAGGAGTTTCCTGTATATACTGAACTCCCAGATTTGCAACATTCAATCCCTTATAAAGATATTTCCAATACTGGGAATTCCAACGATTAGAGATCATGAGAGGGTCATTATAAATCATAGCCTCTTCATAAGGCCAACCGACACCATTGGTTGCATAAGTCGTCAAATCCGTTCCACAATCAGCAAACTTATACAAACGTTCTGTCAGATAACGATTCCGTTGATAGATACTCAAGATAAGTGATTCAACCCCTTCTTCTGTTTTCGCATACGTATCGCTGATCAACCCTTTTGGTTCTTCTTCCAGAAAATCACATGAAAAGGAACTTGCAGATAATACGATTAATAAAAAAATTGCTATGTTTTTCATAATACATGACTTATTAGAATGTTACATTAACTCCGAAATTATAACTACTGGGAACCGTATAATTAATATCAGGTTGTTCAGGTATAATATCAAACTCCGCTGCTCTATACAAATAACCTATATTTCTCATTTGCACATAGAAACGTAATTTCCTGATTGGAACCTTCTTTGACAGCAGATTCTCGAAACTATACCCTAATGTTATATCCTGAATTTTAATATGGTCGCCTTTCTGATAGCCATTAGAGGTACGATAGGTATCATAACCGCTCGCTTGATCCGCACGAGGATAACTATTTGTCGGATTATCCGGAGTCCAATAATCTACTGCCGGCAACCATCTCTGCCCGTCCATCGTGATATCATCATATGGAGCCGGCTTAACCAAATACCCCCATCTTGAGTTCAGATTGAAAGAAAAATCAAAATTCTTATATTGAACATTCGCACCTAATGAAGCAATCCACTTCGGACGAACCTGCCCCAAGATTATGCGATCATCCGCAGCACTAATCGAACCATCTCCATTTTGATCTTTAACCTTGATATCCCCTACCTTAGCATTATATTTAGCAGCAGCCTCTTCTTCACCCAACTGCCAGATACCAATTTTCTCATAATCATAGAACACACCTAAAGGTTCTCCGATAAACCATTTATTATTAGGTAAATCTTCTCCACTGATCAAAGCTGTAATCTTTTCCCAGTTTCTGGAAGCATTCAATGAAAAATCGACATTCAAATCTTTTGTCCTTACCGGATTATAATTTAGGTTAAACTCAACTCCTGAAGTTTCCGTCTCCCCGATATTCTGCCAAATATCATTGAAACCGGTAAATGAAGGAATCGTCCTCTTCATCAACAAATCACTCGTCTTTGTATTATAATACTCGACATAACCATTCAATTTATTATTGAATAATCCGAAATCAACCCCTGCATTTACAGTTTTGGATATTTCCCAGCCAAGATCAAGATTCACAATCGAAGTTGGGCTATATACATAGAACTTATTAGATGAATCTTCTCCAAACAGATAAGCATACTGTGACAAAGAAGCAAGTGTTTGATAGGGTGAAATAGCCGTATTACCAACAGTACCATAAGAGACACGAAGCTTAAGGCTATTAATCCAATTCACATTCTGCATAAAGCTTTCATCCTTCATGCTCCAACTGACTCCTCCTGAAGGGAAAACAGCCCATTGGTTTCCTTTTGCCAAACGAGACGAACCATCTGTTCTGAATGCTATATTGAAATAATATTTATTCTTATAATTATAGCGCAAACGGCCTAAGACAGATGCCAGAGCCCAGTTTTCAAAACTACTTCCGATTTTTATATTTTCCGTGTTGGAACCTAAATTATGATAAGATGTATACTCTACCGGCTGGTTATCTCCGGATAAAGTACCTTTATCATATCTCCGGCTCTGCATTTCACCAACACGGTCAACGACCAAATTATGATCTCCGAAACTATTATCATACGTAATAATATGGTTTAGTGTCCACTGATCATAATTATTATACTCTTTACCGGAGTTCGTCTTGACACCTTTGCCCTTGTATGAATCTTTACCATAAAAATACCCCCGCTTATAATCCGAGAAAATATAACCGAAGTTTGTATGCATACTCAGCCATTTATTTATCTTTATATGCGAAGTTAGATTAAGGTTCAATAAATTGCTTTGGGCATCATCTGCAAACTGTCCGGGTACATCATTTGCCAACGGGTTATAACCGGATGTGTTCAACGGATTCGGGAAATAATTAAGATCACCATTCTCCAAATACGGATCAGACAACGGTGTCATATACAATATTTCGTTATTGATTTTCTGGAATCCGGATATATTATTTCGTTTCAATCGAACAGTCGTACCCAATGTCCAGAAGTCTGCTAAATCATGATCAGCCGTCAATGTCAAATTATAGTTCTCAGCATCATTCGTTTTATAGTAGCCCTGTTCTTTATCATATTTAAATGATAACAGTAACCGAGTCTTCTCGCCACTATTGCTAATGCTCAGATGATAACTTTGTGTCAAAGCATTACGATACAATAAATCCTGCCAGTCAGTATAATTGCCATTTTTTATCATATCAAGTTCGGACTGAGTGAAAACATCCTCATCTGTGAACGGGGTATCCCATCCGTGAGCATACCTGTATCCGTCACGCCTGAACTGTACATATTCTTCCCCAGACTGCAAAGGCATCATATGAGGAACGTTCAAACCGATATAAGAGTTAAAATTCACTTCACGATTCACTCCTTTCTTTCCTCTTTTAGTCGTTACCAAAATGACACCATTTGCGCCCATAGAACCATAAATGGCGGAACTTGCTGCGTCTTTCAACACTTCAATTGATTCAATATCATAAGTATTTACACTCCCCAAGCTTCCGGGAATACCGTCCACTATGATCAGCGGATTATTTCCTGCATTTAAAGATCTTGCTCCACGGATATAAATTTGCTGATCATCTCCTGCATATCGTGCCGACTGAATATCCAGACCGGCTACTTTTCCCTGCAAGGCATCTTGGACATTGCTTGTTGAAGCAGCACTAATGGTCGATCCTTTGACTGTAGACATAGCACTTACAATATCTCTTTTTCTGGATGTACCATAACCGATTACAACAATTTCATCTAAATTCTCCGTATTCTCAGCCAAAGAAATATTCAATATGTTCTTCCCGTCCACCCTTATCTCTTTGGTATCTTAACCGATATAGGAAACCAAGAGAACAGCCGAAGGAGAAATATCCAGACTATATTGACCATTCAAATCGGTAACAGTACCATTCGTCGTCCCCTTCTCCACAACATTCGCGCCGATGATCGGTTCTCCTTTTTCATCTTTGACAATACCTGTGACTTTTTTTGTTTCGGAAGATGCCGGGGCTTTTCTGGAAATGATTACATGGCCGTTGCTGAATGTGACGGAACAGTTCATGCCTTCCAGCAATTGTTCCAGGACATTCTTGACGTTGTCGCCGACTGGTACTTTCTTGATCACGCGTGAATCGTTGACATCTTGCGTGTTGTAATCTACGAAGAGTTTCGTTTGTTGTTCGATTTGCTTGAAAGCCGCCTTTAAGGTTAAATTATTGCCAGACAAACGAACCTGTTGATTTTGAGCAAATACGAACGAGCTACCAAAAGACAGAGCTCCAATTATACATAGGCGGGAAAGCGTTTTTCCCGCTTTTATAGGTATTAGATTAGTTAATTTCATATATTTGTATGTTTGAAAATTGAATATTAATTATTTTCAACGTTTTACGTTGAGTCCCAAAAAGTCACAATTCGGTTTCAAACGCCGGAAAGAGGGATTTTCGCACTTTCGTTCTTTCCGGTTTTCTTTTGTTCATCCTGTTCCTCTCCTCTCCTTTTAATTTATAAATACAACATTTCCCTTTATCTTGAAACGAATGCCGATCAACTGCTGCAAAACAGCCAGCACATCCTCCAGGGTTTCATGCGGGGCAAACTTGACGTTGTAATGCTCGTCCGCATATTTCTGGGAATTATAATGGATCGTCACGTTAAACTTCCGTTCCAGCGAAGCCATCAGATGGCTGAAAGAAACATTCTCGTAAATCAGGTAGCCGCTACGCTCCATCTTATAAAGCAAAGCATCGACCGGCCGGACCGTTACCGTATGCGCCGCATGCGAATAAACCAGACGTTCGTTCGGCTTCAAGATAGTCGGCTGGTGTTCGCCTGCCTTTACATCCACTTTGACACTCCCCTCTTCCAGGATCGTGCTCGTGCAAGAATCAGCTGGATAGGAAGCTACTGTAAATACCGTACCCAAAGCCTGCACGTCCAGATAAGTCGTCTTCACAATAAAAGGTTTTTCCGTGTTTTTCCGAACCGTGAACGACGCTTCGCCAGTCAGGTAAACCGTACGGGTTTCCGTATCCGTAAAGTCTTTCGGGTAAACGAGCAGTGAACCGGCATCGACCCATACCTGCGAACCATCCGGCAAAATGACCTGCCGGCTCTCGCCATAAGGAACAAACAACTCTGCCATCTCTACATGCCGGACAGGTTGTAGGCGGTCCGTAACAAAAAAGGTCGCTGCTCCCGTCAATAGCATCAATGCAATTACCGCTGCATATTTGATCCACCCGCGATACATCGGGACAGTATTCCGACGGACCGGTTCAACCTGTAAATGTCTTTGCAGGGCATCCCAGTCTTCGCGGGTCTCAGCAGTCGCCTCTGCAGGCAAATGTTCCCAAAAGGCCTGCAACATATCGCTCTTTTCAGAAGCTCCGCCTTCCGCCCGTAGCCAGCGGCCGAACAGGACACGTCCCGAACGGGAGAAATGCTTTCCGAAATAAAGCTGTATGATTCGTTTTATATTATTATCATTTGTCATAAAATCCCATGCTTTATAATGGAGTCGGTTTGCTGTGGGAGTACACACAATCGAATATGCCTTTTTTCTCAACTTTCTTTCATTCTGTTTGGCTGATTTGATTTAAGTGTAGTTTGTTTTCGACAATGTCGAGATCATATTTGACAATACAGTCCAAGTGTGCAAAAGAAAAAATAGATAAAGGACTTTTCGAAGAATGGCAAGGGCAGCGGTCAAGTGATTTTCCACTGTCCGTTTACTGATATCGAGGCGCTTGGCGATTTCGTCATTAGACAAACCTTCCTCACGGCTCATCCGGTATATTTTGCTTCGCTGGGGAGACATGCGCTCGACCGTACGGTTGATGATCGATTGCAGCTCGCGGACGAACAAGGTTTCTTCCTCTGATTCGGCTTGGCAAGCATCCTGCAGGTATTCGTTCGTATATTTTTCCGAGACAATGAGACGGTCGAAATAGTCGTACACGGTAAAACGCGCCATCTGGAATAGATAGGAGGAAAAAGAACGGACATTTTTAAGTTTTTCACGGTCTTTCCACAACGAGAGAAACAAATCCTGGGCCATATCACGACTGACTTCCTTATCGTGTGTCAGACCGATAAGGAAATTTACCAACCGAGGTTGGTACTGGAAAAATAGATGCTCGAAAGCTTCCACATTTCCGGCAGCGATCTCCTTCAACTTATTTTGCTCCTCTGGTAATTCCATAATAGATGCGAAATAGCGAAAAATATCAGAATAATCAAAATAAAAGTTTGCAACTCAGTTGCATTAATTTTGTTGTACTTTTACCGTATCGAGAAAAAGAGTAAAGTCATGTCAACAAAACAATGCGAAGAGAAACTCAAAGATAAAGGCGTACGCCCGACAGCCGCCCGAATTCTTATATTGCAGAAACTGTCGGAACAAACATATCCCATTTCCTTGCTCGAATTGGAGGCACAACTGGAAACATTGGACAAATCAACCATTTCACGCTCTTTAGCGATCTTGTTGGAGCATCACGCCATCCACGCTTTCGAGGACGGAAGCGGGTCGATGAAATATGAAATCTGCCGGAGCGACACCGAGACGTGTTTTATTGAAAACAGGCATATCCATTTCTACTGTGAGGTTTGTCACAAGACCTATTGTATGGATCATATAAAAATCCCGGTCGTACAGTTGCCCGAAGGCTTCATCATGGATACGATCAACTACACGGTCAAAGGAATCTGCCCGGCATGCAAGTCCCCAAATCTGTAAAACGCAATCGAGTTGCAAAAATATCTTCGGTTCTTTGCATCGGAATAATAAAAACAGATTGAATCATGGAAGCTAAAACAACTTGCCACTCAGGATGCAGTTGCGGACATAATAAAGGAGAAGAACACCCGAACGTGGTATTGCCGATCCTGTCTTTCATCCTGCTCATTGTGGGGCTCATCTTAGACCATACCGGACAAGGCTGGTTCTCGCCGACAGTAAAACTCGTCTGGTATCTGGCTGCTTTCCTCCCAGTAGGACTGCCTGTCATACGGGAAGCTTATCACGAGGCTTTGCGAAAAGACTTCTTCACCGAGTTTACATTGATGTCGGTCGCTTCGACCGGAGCTTTCAGCATCGGCGAATATCCGGAGGCTGTAGCTGTCATGCTTTTTTATACGGTTGGAGAAATGCTGCAAAACAGGGCTGTCGAACGTGCTTCACAAAATATCAGCCGTCTGCTTGATGTCCGTCCCGAACGTACGGACGTATTTCGTGAAGGTAATTATATCAATGTCTCCCCGAAAGAGGTACGGACAGGTGAACGAATCGAGGTAAAACCGGGCGGACGCATACCGCTCGACGGGATTTTACAGGAAACCGAAGCATCGTTCGACACCTCCGCCCTGACAGGCGAAAGCATGCCCCGCATACTTCGGAAAGGGGATGAAGTCCTGGCGGGAATGATCGTACTGGGACAAACCGTCCGCATAGAAGTGAACCGTCCCTATGAACAAAGCGCATTAGCCCGCATTTTAGTGCTGGTGAAAGATGCAGCCGAGCGTAAAGCTCCAGCCGAACTGTTCATTCGTCGGTTCGCACGGTTCTATACGCCTGCCGTGATCGTGTTGGCTTTGCTGATCGTCACGGTTCCGGCATTTGCCGGATTGATGATGCCGTCTTTCCAATACGTTTTTCATGACTGGTTGTACCGGGGATTGGTCTTTTTAGTTATCTCCTGTCCGTGTGCCTTGGTAATCAGCGTACCGTTGGGATATTTCGGAGGTATCGGAGCGGCGTCACGTGCCGGTATCTTGTTCAAGGGTGGTAATTATCTGGATGCCATCACCCGGATAAATACCATTGTATTCGACAAAACAGGTACATTGACCACTGGCTGCTTCGACGTGACGGATATACAGGCGCATAGAATTTCCGAGTCGGAACTATTGACCTTGCTTTTATCCGTCGAACAGAAAAGTACCCACCCGATCGCACAAGCGATCGTCCGCTACGCAAAGAAACAGAATATCTCTGCAGCAAGCGTATCGGAGATGCATGAACTGGCCGGACACGGCGTGGAGGCCGTCATCGGTGGACAGGAAGTGCTTGTCGGGAATATCCGCTTAATGAAAGAGCGCGGGATTTCCATCCCCGAAGAGTTGTCCGACCAAGTAGCGACCGTAGTTATCTGCGCCATCGATAAAAAATATGCCGGCCATCTGCTATTGTCCGATACGTTGAAAGACGATGCCGTAGAGGCGATTGCCAAACTGAGGAAGTTAGGAGTGACGGATATCCGTCTACTGTCAGGTGACAAAAAAGAGATTGTCGCCTCTTTTGCCAGACGTTTAGGAATCGACCGGGCATACGGGAACCTGTTGCCGGAGGACAAGGCGGCACATATCCGGGAAATGGTTGAAGAGCCGGGCAAAACCGTGGCTTTTGTCGGAGACGGCATGAATGATGCTCCGGTATTGGCACTAAGCCATGTAGGGATTGCGATGGGCGGACTCGGTTCGGATGCGGCAATCGAGAGTGCCGACGTCGTTATCCAGAACGACCAGCCGTCCAAGGTGGCGACCGCTATCACGATCGGACGCAAGACGCGTACGATTGTCCGTCAGAATATCATAGGGGCACTTGTTGTAAAAGGGATTGTGCTGTCGGCAGGTGCATTGGGATACGCCACGTTGTGGGGGGCAGTCTTTGCTGATGTCGGTGTCGCTCTGCTGGCAGTCCTCAACTCGGTCCGCATACTGAACAGGAAGGTATGGTAAAACGGGGATGTGTCAATATCTCCTTGTCCCCTCACTTGATGCGGGGCCGCAAAAGGACAGACCTTATCAATCAGATTTTTATAAGGTCGGTTTTAATGCGATCCCGCGTCAAGCACGGGAACAGGACAGTTTTGACATACCCTCATACATTTTGACACGCAGCCTCGTTTATGATCGTTTTTCACTTTCCTTTCAGAAAAGGTTTTCCATTTTTCCAAATCACCTCTTCCTGTGTGATATACCAGGTTTTTCCGTTATCGTTATTTCCCTGATAGAACAGATAAGTTCGACCGTCCAAATCGGTAAAAATATGAGGATGGCCGGATTCGCTGGAATTCCATTCGCCGGGTTTGCCGTTCTTAAGGAAAGGTTCTTCCGAAAGACGTTTCCAGACAATGCCGTCTTCGCTTTCCGCCACTCCGATCTGTTGAGGGGCATTATTGTAAGCTCCGGCATAAAACATATAAAGTTTGTCACCTTTCTTTGCGATCGAAGCCCCTTCGATACATTTTCCTTCCCACGGATACACGGGATACAGGATAGAGGAATCCGTTACCTGTACCCAGTCTTCCCGGTTGAAATTGGTATTGCCCGGAGCAACAGCTACTCCCTGCATCTGGATGTCGTAGTTTTTATCGCGGGTTGCAAAATAGAGGAAATAGCGTCCTTTGAACTCACACACTTCCGCATCTATGGCACGCCCACAAGTCCAATCTCCGGCCGGGTGGAAAATCGGATTCGTCGGATTCCTTCTGAAATGAATGCCGTCATCCGATATGGCATGGCAGATGGCATCTTTCTTCCCATTCCCGTATGTCTGATAAAACAAATGCACCTTTCCATCCTTCACCAACGCACCGGGTGCACAAAGTCCTTTCTTCTCATAATCAGCTTCGGGAGCAGGCGTGATCTCGCCCACCTTCGTCCAGTTCATCAAATCCTTACTCTCCGCAATCCCAATATTCCATCCGGAATCAGGTTCCCCCTTCATCGGCGGAATGGAATGGTACATCAAATAGCGCCCCTGAAAATTAACCACATGCGGATCTTTCGAATAAGGAACCCCGACACGGGAGGTATCGCCGTATAGCATGAAGGGACGAGCAGAAGAGCCCTGTGATAAAACTAACTGAAAGTTTCCCCATAACAATAGAATAATCAAAACAAGTTGCTTCATAAATACTATCTGATCTTTTTTAATTGACAAATGTAACTAATATTCTTCTAAATAAATTCGTAAATCGGATTTACAATAAATGATACAGCCTATCCTTCTATCCTTTTACCATTAAACAGGGAAACAAAGGGCAAGCCATATACATTATTTATTTCAAGTAAGGTTTACCATCCTTCCATAAAACTTCTTGCTGTGTAATATACCAAGTCTTACCATGATCATTATTACCTTGATAGAACAAATAAGTCCGTCCGTCAAGATCGGTAAAAAGGTGAGGATGACCAGATTCACTTGAATTCCATTCTCCCGGTTTTCCATTTCGTAAAAAAGGTTCTTCCGACAGACGTTTCCAGTTCAAACCATCTTCACTGACAGCAACCCCGATCTGCTGAGGAGCATTATTATAAGCTCCGGCATAAAACATATACAGTTTATTATCCTTCTTAACAATCGAGGCACCTTCAATACATTCTCCCTCCCAATCACACTCTGGATACAAGATCGATTTATCACAAGCTTGTGTCCAGTCTTCCCTGTTAAAATCAGTATTCAAAGAAGCTGTTGCCACTCCTTGCATTTGTATTTTAAAATCCTTGTCACGAGTTGCAAAATAAAGAAAATACTTTCCATTGAATTCACAAACTTCAGCATCAATAGCCCGTCCACAGTTCCAATCACCCGTCGGATGAAAAACCGGATTACTCGGGTCGCGATCAAAGTGGATACCATCAGTTGACACAGCATGACAGATTGCATCATTTTTTCCATTTCCATAGGTTTGATAAAACAAATGAATTTTACCATCCCGAACTAAAGCAGCAGGTGCACAAAGCCCATTCTTTTCATAAACGGCATTCTTTTCCGGCGTTATTTCACCGACTTTCGACCAATTAACCAAATCTTTACTGGATGCGATGCCAATGTTAGCACCAGAACCAGATACATCCAACCTCGGTGGAAGCGTATAATACATCAAATAACGTCCCTGAAAATTCACAACATGCGGATCTTTTGAAAAAGGGACTCCACGACGAGAAGAATCTTCATACATCATCCTCGGTTGCTGGGGTTTACCCAGCAACGAGAAAAACAAACAAGTCAATAATAAAACATATACTCTCATTTTTATTGATTCTAAATGATTAATTGCCATAACCAGGATTCTGGGTAAATTCCTCCGGATTCGAAACATTTGTCAACTGATCACGCGGTATCGGGCGTAATACATGATAATCTTTAAATTTCCCTGCAGTCATAGGACTGATTTCAGGATCATTCATACGCTCCATCAATTTGTCCGTCCGTTTCAAATCATACCAACGATGCATTTCTCCCATCAATTCACGAGCTCTTTCATCCAAAATAAAGTCAATCGTCACATCGGAAGACTTAATCTCCATCTCCGCTTCATGCCCAGGTACAGCGGCACGGCGACGAACCACATTAATATATTCAGCTGCTTTCTGAGCATTTCCAGACAGGAATGCAGCTTCAGCAGCCAACAAATATGTATCAGCCAAACGATAAACAAAAACATTACGCGATCCGGCTGTCCAGTTAACTTCTGGACGCAGGGGATCCAAATGTTTCACCAAATAAGCATACATTTTATAAGAAGTAAAACGAGTATTCGACGGCCATTCCGCATTCGGATTCTGCTCAGACTGGACATCCATCAGAGGATCGATTTGTTCACGCATATATTCCGGAAGAAATACCAAAACAGGCCAAACTTCTTTAATCTGTTCCGGTGTCCAAGGTTCTCTTGGATCAATCATGGCCAACTCTCCTTTTGTCCAAACCTTTTCTTCCACTTTTTTGGTAAACGGACTGAAAACATTCTCCGTCACAGAATTTTCCGTTACATTCCACCGAGAAATAAAACAATCATCCCAACGTTGATCTTTCGTTTTGTCAAACAAACTTATTGCAAAATCAGAAGAACGCTCACGGCTCCAAGGTCTGCCATACTCAATAACTCTCTTTACAGCAGGATGTTCTTCCGAATAGGCTGAACAAAAGTACATATGGGCTGTATTACCATCTCCATTTAATTCCGCATTTTGCGTATACAAAACAGAGAAAAGGACTTCCGAATTATTTTTATTATTGATATCCCATAATTCTGCGTGCGATTTAACCAACGAATATTTACCAGAATTGATCACCTGCTCGGCATAATTCAAAGCTTTTTTCAAATCGTCATCACTCCGTTTCAAAGTAAGATACACTCTCGACAGATGGTGCATAGCTGCATATTTTGTTATATGCCCGAATTCAGATGCCTGGTAAGTTTCCGGCAAGTTTTCTACAGCAAATTCCAAGTCTGTAACAATTTGATTCCAAACTTCATCTACTTTTGTTTTATGTGCAGTAGTCTCTACTGAATTTGTCGGCTTCAACGGCATAGGAATATCACCAAACTGCTGTACCAGATGATAAAAATAGTGTGCTCTGATAAATAACGATTCTGCAAGAAAACGTGTTTTTAGATCTTCATCCAATCCAGGAATATCATTATTTTCCAGACTCTCAATAACTGCATTACACTGATTCACGGATTTATAACAACTATACCAGAAACTCCTGACATCAGCATTTGTCGCATCAATCGTCCAATTATACCATTGCTCATGTCCTTGATGACCGATCCATATATCCGAAGGACCTTCACACATATAAATCAAGTATTCCTGTATATACATTCCCCTTAAGGTTGAATACAATCCATTGACACCATTGGTTATACCATCTTTCGTCGTATAAAAATTACCAACAGTCACTTTATTATAAGCCGTCTCATCCAAGAAGTCGCAAGACGACAAACATAGCAGAGACAACGAACCTATCAATATTTTATTTAGTATTTTCATATTCTACTTTCAATTAATCAGATTATTAGAAACTTGCATTTACTCCAAATATAAACGAGGTTAACGGACGGTGGTCTGTATAGCTATTACAGTTTTCCGGATCCAGTCCTACATAATCACTCTTTGTCCATGTATATGGATTTTCAACCATAAAATATACCCTGAATTTTTCACTATAAAACTTTTTCGAAATCTCTTTCGGTAAAGTATATCCCAAATTAATATTTTTCAGACGTATAAATGACAGATCCCGATAAGCATAATCACTTGACACCAATAACTCCTGTGGATTAGTTATCGCAGGTTTCGGACAAGCATTAGAAGGATTATCCGGTGTCCAAAAATCAACATCCAGATGATTATAACGAGTTGATCCAGCCTCGTCAGTCAATACTCCTAATAGCTGTCCATACTTCTGACGTGTATAGAAATAAACATTCAAATCGAAATTCTTATAATAGAATCCTGTAGAAAGTCCTGCTGTCCATTTGGGTATTTTATTGAATGTATGCAAATCGCCTTCATCATAAACCCCATTATTATTTACATCTTCTATTTTAGGATTACCAGGTTCACGTCCATACTTTGCCGCTTCCTCTTCTTCTCCATATTGCCAAACTCCTATATATTTATACAGACGTTCAACGTAGAGAGGTTGCCCAATGAACCATTTATTTCCCGGACTATCTTCCTTTCCATTGAACAACTCGACAATTTCATTCTTGTTATAGCCAAAAGTCAAATCTACTGTCCATCTGAAATCTTTTGTCACAACAGGTACAGTGTTCAAGGCTATTTCAATACCCGAATTACGTGTCTTACCTACATTTTGCCAAGTAAATTCATACCCTGTATTGATCGGCAAATTGCGTTTCATCAATAGATCACGTGTATTACGAATATATCCGTCAATAGAACCACTGATCCTGTTATTCAAGAAACCAAAATCCACGCCGACATTATATTCTTCTGTACTTTCCCACCCCAATTGATTATTAGCCAACTCGGTAGGCAGATATCCCATTGCCGACTGCTCAGTTGTCCCGAAATAATACACATATTTACCTAAAGCTCCTTGTGTTGCATACTCAGAAATTGCTGTATTACCGGAATTACCCCAGCTCAAACGTAATTTCAGATTAGAAAGCCAATCAACTTCCCGAAGGAAAGACTCATCATTCATACGCCAAGCCAATGCAACAGACGGAAAGAAGTCCCATTTATTACCTTTTGCCAAACGAGAAGAGCCATCGTAACGTCCAGTCAATGTCAACAAATACCGATCCTTAAATGTATAATTAACTCTTCCCATAAATGACAACAAAGCCCATTTACGCACAGAAGAAAGACGTGTAAATACATCTGGTGCTTCATTCACATTAAACCACGAACCGTAATAAGGCATATCCTGTCCAGTCAAACCGACCAATTCTGCTTTATCTGTCTGCATATCATGCACCAACGATACATCCAAACTATGATCATTCAATACCTTCTTATAATTCAGGACATTCGTAAAAGTAATCTGTTGCTCGTTCGTTTTTTTGTTTTCAGCAGACGGAGAAGCCAACTGGCGAGTTTGAGAAGTAGAACTCTTATAAACTCCATTCTCGATTGACGACAAGCCATATGTCAAACTTGTTCGGAATTTCAAGCCTTTGATTATTTCCCAATCTGCAAATAAGTTCAAAAGGATACGGGTACGTTTTTCTTTATTGTCTACATTATTCTTATCAGTATCAAACAAAGGATTCGAATGCAATACCGTCTGATACCAACCGCTATTGTAAAAGCGCATATCTCCATTCTCGTCATAAACCTCCGTTAGTGGATCAATAACTGTTCCATATTTCCAGACACTATTATCTCCATTATTACGAGTTGTCAATGCTAAAAGAGAAGAATAGCCTACCGTCAAGTTCTTTGCTAATTCCATATCCCCGTTAATACGGGCTGAGAAACGTTCATATCCCATATTATCAATAATACTTTGGTCTTTATTATAGCCTAACACTAACATATTACGATTACGACCATTCGATTGATTGATACTGACATTATGATCCGTTTTATAGCCCGTACCGCTAAACATCAAATCTTGCCAATCTACAAACTGTCCGGAGTTCAAGGCTTTTAATTGAATATCATCAAATATTTCCTTATCTGTCTTTCCATAATTAGCCATTCTTTTCCAGTCTGCATATTTTTCACCGCTCATCATATCATAATTTTTGAATGACTTGGACACACCAACATATCCGTCATAACTAACAGACAGTTTAGCTTCCTTACGGGCACGTTTTGTCGTAATGATAACAACACCATTTGCTCCTCGAGAACCATAAATAGCAGTGGATGAAGCATCTTTCAAAACATCAATCGACTCGATTTCTGCCGGATTGATCTCATCGATCTTTCCTCCGAACGGAGCATCATCCACCACTATCAACGGATCATTGCCCGCATTGATCGAATTATATCCACGGATCACAATGGTAGAAGATGCTCCGGGAGAGTTTCCCATCGTAATATCCGCACCTGCAATTTTACCTTGCAATGCTTGCATAGGATCTTTCATCACAGCCTGATTCTGAATCGATGAAGAAGAAATCTGTGAAACAGATCCTGTTAGGTCACGTTTTTTGACAGAACCATAACCTACCACAACCACTTCATCCAAAGCTTGCGTATCTTCCTTCAATTGGATGTTCAATGTTGTCTTACCTTTACTAACCGCAACATCCTTGTCCAAATATCCGATGTACGTTATACTTAATTTGGAACCTTCGGATATCGACAAAGAGAAATTCCCATCCATATCCGTAATCGTACCATTAGACGTTCCCTTTTCAACAACATTCGCCCCAACAACTGGTTCGCCATTTTCATCTTTCACGATGCCTTTCACAATGATCTGCTTTTGCTGAGTGATAGATGATCCTGCGGCTTCCTTCTTGGAAATCACAATCATCTTGCCCTGGACGGAATAAGACAATCCATTATCCAATATGGCAGATAGCACTTCTTCCAAGGATGCATCTTTAAAATCTCGCGTAATCTGCTTCCGTTCATTTACCTCGTCTTTCTTGTAAATGATGGAATACTGTAGTTCTTTCTCTACTTCCGCTAATACTGTTTTTAAAGGAACATTTTTAAATTGCCGGGTGATCCGCTGTGCATTCATGGAGGTGGCTCCAGAAAGCATCAAGGCAAGGATTAACGCCCTTCCTACATGTTTTCTATACATAAACCAATAAATTAAAGAATTAGATTTAATAATATATTAACAATTGCGCTATTGTTTTCGAATATAAATATCCCGGCCCCGCCGCTCATAACGGATCGGAATAATCTCGGATAAAGCTTGAAAGACATCTCCGACAGTTTCTTCATTGCGAAGCGATACGCGGAAAGCCATATCTTTTTCCAAGTCGTCTCCCAAATGAATCTGAACATCATATTTACGGGATAGACGGATTGCCAGCTCATTGAGCGTGATTTTATCATATTCAACTCTGCCTTCGGTCCAGGATTTATATTGAGATGCCTGAACCCTCTGACGGGAAAAACTTCCATTTTGTTTGTCAAGACTAAGCAATTCTCCCGGTGCAACCGGAATATGTCTTCCTTTATATAAAATATCGATAGAGCCTTCCAATAATGTCGTTTTGGCAGAAATATCTTCAGGGTAAGAAGATACATTAAACTTTGTTCCTTTCACCAATACACTATACTGGTCCGTTTTAACCACAAAAGGAGTTCCATCCGACTGTTTGGTCACTTCAAAATAAGCTTCACCGGTTAAAAAGACTTCCCTGTTTTTAGAATTGAAATTACCGGCATACTGTAAGGAAGAACCGGCATTCAACCATACAACTGTTCCATCCGCCAGTATCAGC
>ENA-UONT01001565-UONT01001565.1-human-gut-metagenome-genome-assembly--contig:-CS20-NODE-1565-length-18983-cov-4.754596_pt1 | contig 18983 bp, 19 predicted proteins | sample MGYA00242459_ERZ724006 | MGnify/ENA metagenome assembly ERZ724006 | reverse complement strand
GATGCGAGTTCAAGTGTCCAGTACATAACGGTATCAAGTTTTTAGTTCTGCGGCCGGAAACGTCCGAAAGACGTCCCCAGCTGTTCGAAAGTGCAAAAATATAAAAAAAATCGAACCTGCAAACAAATCCTTGAAAAATCTTCGCGCGGGTATGAAAATGTTCTGTCGGGCCCTTTTTTCGTAGGAAACGACGACGGCACGGCGGAAGTTTCGGTGCCGACCTGCCTTACATGGCGTCCGGCGGTGCGTTACGGGCGCCAGAGTGTCTCTTCGACCTTGTAATACTCCGTGAGCGCGCGTCCCAGCAGGTAGAAGTAGTCCGACAGCCGGTTGAGGTAGGCCAGCGTGTTGGCACTGATCGTGGGGTGAAGTGCTGCTGCGCGCAGGCTGGCGCGTTCCGCGCGGCGGCAGACCGTGCGGCAGACGTGGCACAGCGAGACAGTTGGATGGCCGCCGGGAATCGTGAATTTGGTGATCGGCCGCACGCGGGACTGCATCGCGTCGATGCGCTCTTCCAGATACCCGATCGCCTCGGGACTTATGTCGGGCAGTTTCCCTTCGCCGCCGTGCCCTACGGCCAGCAGTGCGGCGACGCTCATCAGTTGCGATGCGACGCGGTCGAGGTCGCCGAGGTATTCGGCCAGCCCCTCGTCCGAGCGCAGATGGTCGCTCAGATAGGCCGTGAAACTGCCCAGCTCGTCCACCGTTCCGTAGGCTTCGACCCGCTCGTCGATCTTCGACACGCGCTCGCCGCCGACGAGCGACGTCGTTCCCTTGTCTCCTGTTTTCGTATATACTTTCGTCATAATTTGAAATGTTGTTTCGGCAATGTTCCGTTGAAAAGCAGCAGATAACCCCTGTTGTCGATCGACGTCGAGGGGTGTTCCGCCGTCAGATGCCTGCAACAGTTGCGGCGTTCGACGTCGGCATACGGCTCCATGATGCAGAGCGTCGCCCCCTCTCGTCGGGCGGCCTCCGCCAGCTGCGGCAGCCGGTCGGTCGGCGTGTCGGCGGTTGCGATGCACAGATCGGCTTCGGTTGCACGGTTCATGCCGAACCGGTTGTATCCGCAATGGATAAAGAGGTTCTGCAACTGCACGGCGCGGCGTTCGTTCACGTCCCGTTCGCGCAGGGCGGCGTAGAGCGAACGGTCGCCTTCGGCCAGTTCGGTTTTCATGAATACCTGCCGCACGATCGCGTAGACGAACGGCGAGTGCACGCCGTGTCCCCTGAAAAACCGTGCGCGCGCCAAGTGGCTGCGGAGTCGTTCGGCGTTGCGGCGGAAACGGTATCGGACGGCGAGTTTCATTGTTTGAGCTGTCCGGCCAGCCGTCCGGTCGAGAATGCAATCTGGAGGTTGTAGCCGCCGGTGTTGGCGTCCAGATCGAGCACCTCGCCGGCAAAATAGAGCCCCTTGACTTTGAGCGATTCCATCGTGTAGTGGTTCACTTCGTCGCAGCGGACGCCGCCGGCCGTCACGACGGCGTATTCGAACGGCGCATAGTCCGAGATCGGCAGCACGAATCCTTTGAGCAGTGAGATCAGGCGGTCGATCTCCTTGTCGCCGATCTTCTTGACGTAGGTCTTCGACTGAATGTCCAACTCTTTGCAGACGGGCATCACCAGGGGCTTGGGCAACAACTTGCGGAGCAGTTCGGCGAAAAACTCCTCTTCGGGCATCTCGGCGATTTCGCGGCGGATGCGTTCTTGCAGGATTTCGACCGTAAGTGCCGGTTTCAGGTCGAGCGAGAGTTTCACGCGCCGGCCGTCGATGAGTGCGTCGACGGCGTCGCGGCTCATCCGCAACGCCACGGCGCCTTCGATGCCGCGTTCCGAGAATCCGATCTCGCCGAACTCCTCGCGTACGGCTTCGCCGTCGATGAAGAGCGTCGCGCGGATGTTGCGCAGCAGCAACTTGTGCAACTCTCTCAACTGCGGGTGCGGCGAGACGAGCGGCGTGAGCGACGGACGCAGCGGTTCGATGTCGTGCCCCGTCTCGCTGGCGAACGTGTAGCCGTCGCCCGTCGAGCCGGTGGCGGGGTAGGAGACGCCGCCCGTGGCGACGATCACCCGTGCGGCCTCTTCCTTGCGTTCGAAGCCGCGGCGGTTCATGTAACGTACGCCGAAGATCTTGCCGCCGAGCGTCATCAGCCCTGTCACGCGCGTGTGGAACCAGAATTCCACGCCGTTGTCGCGGCACCACTCTTCCAGCGTGTTGGCCACGTCCCACGCCTTGCCGCTGTGGGGAAATACGCGGTCGCCGCGTTCGAAGTCGAGTTTCAGGCCCCGCCGTTCGAAGAAGCGGATGGTCGCGCGGTTGTTGAATTCGGCGAATGCCGTCGCGAAGAAATCGGCGTTGGTGCGCACCTGCTCGGCGAACTCCTCCGGCGGGCGGGCGTTGGTCAGGTTGCAGCGCCCCTTGCCCGTGATGCGGATCTTGCGGCCCGCCTTCTCCATCTTTTCGATTACGAGCACCTTCTTGCCGTTCTGTGCGGCCGTTCCTGCGGCCATCATGCCTGCGGCGCCGGCGCCTATGATGATTACGTCGTACACTTCTCTGTCGTTTTTTGTCTGCCAAAGATACGATTAAGCGAGGGTAATTGCAAACATTGTTTGCTTTTGCCGAGCGGGAGTATGAATAGGCAATTCATGTGGAACGGCGAAATTCCGTCCGTGAAACCTTGCGGATGGGATGATGCGGATTATCTCTTGCCGAAATCGATCGGCAGCGTATAGCGAAGCCGCACCGGCCGGCCCTGTTCGGTTGCGGGCTGCCATGCCGGCGACGAGGCGACGATACGGATCGCTTCGTCGCTCAGTGCCTTGTCGGGCGATTGGAAGATGTTGATGTCGCACACTTTTCCGACCGTATCCACGACGAAACTGAGGATGACTCGCCCTTCGCCGCCGAAGGCTGCGGCGCGGGTGTCAGCCCATTCCTTGAAATCTTGCAGTGTCCCAGAGTCTCCGAAGCGAGGCATCGTTTCGGCAACCAGATAAGGTGCGGAAGTATCGACTTCGGTTTGATCCGGTTTCAATGGGGTGTCGTCGGTCACGATTCCTTGAAGGACGACTTCGATATCGTCTTCTTTTTCAAGTTCGCTGAAATCCGTTTCGGACGGGATGGCGTTCATCTCCTCCTGTGGAATCTCTCCGATCACCATGATTTCCGTCTTGCGTTTCGGTGTGGGAAGTGAGTCTTCGATCGTCTCTTTCTCGGGTGCGATGTCGATGATTTTCGCGACATCGCCGTCCAATTCTACTAATTCTGCTTCGCCGAAAGTGATATGGGGTTTCAACGTAATTTCTTCGATTTCTTGTCCTTTCGCGGAATCTTCCTTGCCCGGATTCTCCTCCGCCGGACAGTCCGATGCCTCGCCCTGCAGTACCTTGCCTGCCAAGCGGAGTCCGATTTCCTCGCTGTCGGTGATTCTGGTTTCGGAAATCTCGACTTGTTCCACCGGTTTCGTCCCGTTTCGGCAGGCGGTCAGCGTGCCGGTTGCCAGCAGCGACGTAATGCCCATCGAGACGCCGACGACGGTCGCTGCCTTTCCTGCCAACCGGCGGCGTTCGAGCTGCTGTTCGAGATAACGCACTTCTGCTTCGCATTTGGGGCAGGTGCCGCGGCATTCGCCCCGGTAGTGGCACTCAGAGGTGACGAACTCGATGTCGTTGGCGCAGGCGATTTCGCGGCGGATCTCTTTGAGAATTTTGCAGGTCTGTTTTCCTCGGGTCATGGTCGGAACGATTTTAGGTGCGGTAGGTGAAACGATCGAAATGTGAGAACCCCAGCGAACGGAGATGTCCGATGCTTCGTTCGACGGCTTCCATCTCGTTGTATTGCGGGATGAGCGGTATGCGCAATTGCGTGCGGTCGGCGTATCCTTGTCGGGCGATCCGGCGCAGGTTGTCGATGACGCGGTCGTTGGGCCGGCCCGTGTAGCTGCGGTAGATCTCGGGATCCATATCCTTGATATCTATGATGAATTCGTCGACGACCGGAAGCAATGCTTCGATGTGCTCGCCGGCGACATTGAGTGAGGTTTCGACCGTGAGCCGCCACTCCGTGCCGCACAGGGCGCGGAATTCGGCGATCAGCCCGCTGCGCAACGCCGGTTCGCCGCCACCGAAAGTGATTCCACCTTGTGTGGCCAAGAAGTAGAGCGCATCGATGCGCACCGCGTCGTAGAGCCGCTGCGCATCGTAGAGCGGCCATGCTTGTTCGGTGTCGAGCGTGTGCGGATTGAGACAGTAGCGGCAGCGGAGCGGACAACCGGCGAAGGCGACGAGCGTGGTCACACCTTGCCCGTCGGTCGTCAGACGGTGTCGTGCTATCGCGGCGACGGGTGCGGTATGTACCGGTTTGTCCATGGAGGCGGAGAAGTTCGACTATGAGCAAATATAGCGGTTTTGCGTGCAATCTCCAAATTTGTCGGCCCCTTCGTTCGGAGCGGGGATGCTCAGCATTGCGGATTGTAAATTGTTTGCTATCTTTGACTGCGTCTTAGATACTCCCGTTCGGCAATGTTCAAATAAATTTGACATTGTACTCACTTATTCGTATCTTTGCCGCGTCAAAACGAAACGCAACCAGTTCTCAAAATATGTTAAGCCGCAGATTACTCCGAGTCAAGGTCATCAAAGCCCTTTTCGGACACCTGAAATCGGATTCGACCAATATGATCGCCTCCGAGAAAACACTGCTCGCATCGATCGACAAGACCTACGATCTCTATTTTCAGTTGATGGAGCTGATCGTCGAAGTCCGCCGCCATGCGGAGTCGCGGCTCGAAACGGCCCGCCGGAAGAAACTGCCGACCTACGAGGATCTGAATCCCAATACCAAATTCGTCGAGAACAAGGCCATCGCCCTGTTGGCGTCGAGCCAGACGGTCAACGACTATCTCTCGTCGCACAAACTCAACTGGGCGCGTTATCCCGAACTCATCAAATTGCTTTATACCCGGCTGCTGGCGTCGGACTACTATCGTCGTTACATGCAAAATCCGACGCGGACCTTCTCGGAGGACAAGCAGCTCGTCGAGGAGTTTTACCGCAACGAATTGGAGGATTGCGAGGAGCTGGAAGCCGCTTTGGAAGAGCAGTCGATCCTGTGGAGCGACGATCTGGGTTTCGCGCTGACGATGGTCGTGCGGACGCTCTCGAATCTGCGCGCCTCGTCGACCGACGTGAAGGTGCTGCCCAAGTTCAAGAGCGACGACGATCTGGCCTTCGTCAAGACGCTGTTCGAGAAGGTTTTGGTGAACTACGACCAGACGCAGCGCTATATCGAACGCTTCACGAGCAACTGGGACATTGAGCGCATCGCCTTCATGGACTATCTGATTCTGGCGACGGCCGTCGCCGAACTGACTTCGTGTCCCGAAATTCCGGTGAAAGTGACGCTCGACGAGTATATCGAGATTTCGAAATATTACTCGGGGCCGGGCAGCAGCGTCTTCATCAACGGCGTGCTCGACAAACTGGTCGCCGCGCTGACCGAGGAGGGGAAAATCCAGAAAACGGGGCGGGGCCTCATCTAGCCATGCGGAGGTTGCGGAGTGCTTTTGGGACTGGCTGCGCGGCCGTCGGCGTGGCGCTCGTGCTGCTTTGCGGCTGCGGCTCTCGCAGCGGGCATCGGACATTTTCGGGCCCCGTTATCGCAGTTTCGGCCGAATCGCTGCATACGGACATGTCGGATACCCTCCGTTTCGGACGCCTCCACAGCGGCGAAACGGCGCGGCTCGAAGCGGGTTTCTGCAATCGGTGCGGGGAGCCGCTCGTAGTCGTCCGGAGCGAATCGTCGTGCGGATGTACCTCGTTGGAATATGACGCTCAGCCGATTATGCCCGGAGATACGCTGCGTGTGGCCGTGCGTTTCGATACGAGCGGCCAGCGGGGCTGGCTCTTCAAGGTACTGCGCGTCTATTTCTCCGGCGGCGAACGTCCGCTGCGGCTCTACGTCGAGGCCGACGTGCAGTGATGTTGGAAAATCCGAAATAATCGTTATATTTGCTGTCGTAAACCGGATTGTTGCCGGCAAACGGAGCCGAACCGTCTGCGGGTGGCGTCGGTTGCCGGGGCGGTCGGGGCGAACGAAGGCCGAAGGCCGCCGTTTTCGATAAGCCGAATGCAGAGCTGAACTCGTTCGGGCTTTGCCGAGGCGGGAAAACGAAGAGAGAAGTTCAAACTTTAATTTTTGAAAATATGATGAATCTGTTACAGGCGGCTGCCGGTCAGCCGCAGCAGCCGTCTCCGTGGGGCTTCTATATTATGATCGGATTGATGATCCTCGTGTTGTGGCTCTTCATGTGGCGTCCCGAATCGAAGCGCCGCAAGGAGATGCAGAAATTCCGCGAAGGTCTCAAAAAAGGCGACAAGGTCATTACCGCCGGCGGTATTTACGGTACGGTCAAGGAGATCAAGGAGCGCACGCTGCTGATCGAGGTCGACGGCAACGTGACGCTGCGTGTCGACAAGAACATGGTCGTGGCCGATACGACCGATTTGCAGAAATAGCCGATCGCGCATCGAATGCCGACGGCCGGAGAAGGCGATCCCTCTCCGGCCGTCGAATTTTTATCCGGTTGCGGACGGGCTATTTCGTCGCGATGAAGAAGAGGTCGAAACATCCTTCGGCCGCCGGTGCGATGCGGTAGTCGTCCATGCGGATCGAAGTGGTCAGCGCCTCGTTCTGCCGCAGCAGCCGACGTCGGTTGATGCGGTTGAGCAGGTCGTAGGGGAGTTGCAGCAGCCGGCGCGGCAGGCGGTGCTGGAGGTCGAACAGGTCGAAGCGGGCGATGCGCTCCACGCTGCGGCGGTTGTGTTCGTAGTACTCCATCACGCGCTCGTTGCCGAAGACGCCGTGGGTCTCGACGGCGGAAAATGCTTCGGAGAGCAATCGCCGCAGTTCGTCGATCCGGTATTCACGCACGTGCCACGGGTTGCGTGTGAGCGACATCGGAGCGTTGGGCGTGGTGAGGATCATCCGTCCGCCCGGCCGCAGCACACGGGCGATTTCACGCACGAACGCTGCGTCGTCGTCGATGTGTTCGATCACCTGGAAGGTAATGACGAAATCGAACGATTCGTCCCCGAAGCCGAGCGGAGGCACGCACATCCGTCGGAATTCGACGTTGGCTGCGTGGCGGTCTCCGGTGGCGGCGTATTTGTCCACCGTGACGAAACGGTCGCAATGCGGCGCGACGAGTTCGATGCCGTATCCCGTTCCTGTCCCGATCTCCAACACATCGCCCGATACGATCTCTGCCGCGCGGTCGTAGGCCAGCAGCGACCGCTGGAAGACGAAGTTGTCGGATGCGTCGCGCGATACGCGCTCGGCGGTTGCGAGTTTGCCCATATCGCTACTGTTTCGTCAGTTTGATCCCCTCTGCGTCGGCCGCGACGATGCCGCGTTTGAGCAGGACGCCCAGCGAACGTTTGAACGCCTTCTTGCTGAGCTGCGTGCGGCGGTGAATCTCTTCCGGCGAGCTGTCGTCGCCGAGCGGCAGCCGCCCGCCCGCTTCGCGCAACATGCCGAGCAGCTGGTCGGCACCGTCCTGCACGCCGGCATAGCCCGGCTGTCGGAGCGACACGTCGATGCGGTGGTCGTCGGTGATTTTGGTCACGTAGCCGCGCAGGCGGTCGCCCACCTGCACGGGTCGGAAAAGCTGGTTGCGGTAGAGCATTCCCCAATGGCGGTTGTCGATCACTACGCGGTAACCGATCTCCGACTCCGAAGCCACCAGCAGATCGACCTCCTCGCGGGGACGGACGGTGAGCGTCTCGTTGTTGACGAAACTTTTGAGTTTGTTCGTCGCCACGCATCGTCCCGTCACATCGTCGACATAGACGTAGACCACATAGGAACGTCCGGCGAAGATCCCGCCCTGCTGGTTGCGGTTGGGCAGAAAGAGGTCTTTGCCCGCAAGCCCCCAGTCGAGGAACGCTCCGTGGAGGTTCTTGTCGACCACTTTCAGGACTGCGGCCTCGCCGGCGCGGGCCAGCGGCGTTTCGCGCGTGGCCACGAGCCGGTCTTCGGAGTCGTGATAGACGAAGACGTCGACCGTGTCGCCCACCTTGTCGGCGAGCGAAACGTAGCGGTTGGGCAGCAGTACCTCCTGCCCCTCCTGATCGGCGAGATAGAGACCGTAGTCCGAGATACGGGTCACGGTGAGCGTATGGTTTTGTCCGGCTTTCATAGTTAAAACGGTTCGACGGCGGAAACGGCGCAGGCAGGATGCAAAACAGACGGGGCCTGTTTGCCGGGATGCAGTCCGGTCGGCTGTCGGGATTCGTACCGTACAAAGGTACGAAAGATTTGCCGAACGCAGGCCGGATTTCCCGTTTTATTCGTAATTTTGTCGATATGAAAGTCGCCCTGTGTCAGTTCTCGATGGAGTGGGAGGCCGCAGCCCGCAACCTCCGCCGTGCCGAAGAGCTCGTCGCGCAGGCCGGTGCCGATCTGGCCCTCCTGCCCGAGATGTTCGCCACGGGGTTCATCACCGAACCGTGGCGAACGGCGCTGCCGGACGAGGAGGAACTCCTCGCGTGGATGCGCCGCACCGCACGAGGTTATGCGACGGCGTTGGCCGGCAGCGCCGTCGTCCGCAGCGGCGACCGTTTCGCCAATCGCTTTTTCTTCGTGCGGCCGGCGGGCGGTGCGGAGCGATACGACAAGCGGCATCTTTTTTCTATCGGCGGCGAAGATGCGCATTTTGTGGCGGGCCGGCGGCGCGTAGTGGTCGAATACGGCGGACTGCGGTTTTTGCCGCTCGTCTGTTACGACCTGCGTTTTCCGGTCTGGTGTCGTTGTCGCAGCGATTACGACGCGATTCTCTGCGTGGCCTCGTGGCCGGCGCCGCGTCGGGAGGTGTGGCGGACCCTGCTGCGGGCCCGGGCGATCGAGAACCAGTGTTATGTCGTCGGCGTCAACCGCACGGGCGACGATCCGTGGAACCATTATGTCGGCGATTCGGCGGTCGTCGATTTCAAGGGGACGCCGCTCTGCGAGGCGGACGCTTCGGAGGGGGTCTTCACGGCCCGGCTCGACAAGGAAGCGCTCGATCGGTTCCGGACGAAATTTCCCGCATGGCGCGACGCCGACGATTTCCTGCTGCGATGACTGTGCGCGGAATGCGGTTTGCGGAAAAATCGCTACCTTTGCCGGGAATTTATTCCGGTCCGGACGGGCAGCGTCCCGGCAGAGCCCGGCGGGGTTAGGCCTAACGCTCGGTTTGCATTGCCTTTGCACAATATTTCGGATGCAGGATGCGATTTAAGTAAGATGAAACGAGAGGAGACAATCGAGGTACTCGGCGCACGGGTACACAATCTGAAAAATATAGACGTAACGATTCCGCGCCACAAGCTGGTGGTTGTCACCGGCCTGTCGGGGTCGGGCAAATCGTCGCTGGCATTCGATACGATCTATGCCGAGGGGCAGCGGCGGTATATGGAGACCCTGTCGACCTACGCGCGTCAGTTCGTGGGGACGATGGAGCGTCCCGATGTGGACAAGATCACGGGACTGAGCCCCGTGGTGGCCATCGAGCAGAAGACGACCAACAAAAATCCGAGGTCGACGGTGGGTACCGTCACCGAGATCAACGACTTCCTGCGTCTGCTCTATGCGCACGCTTCGCGCGCCTATTCGCCGGCTACGGGCGAGGAGATGGTGCATTACTCCGACGAACAGATTCTCGACCTGATCCTGCGCGATTTCGCAGGCCGTCGCATCGCGCTGCTCGCACCGATCGTCAAGGGCCGCAAGGGACACTACCGCGAGCTGTTCGAGTCGCTGGTGAAGAAGGGCTATCTCCACGCCCGTATCGACGGCCAGATGTGCGAGTTCTCGACGGGCATGAAGCTCGACCGCTACAAGATCCACACGATCGACCTGGTGGTCGACCGCCTGCGCGTGAGCGAGGAGTCGCACGACCGGCTGATGACTTCGCTCAAGGAGTCGATGCGGCAGGGCAAGGGGACGATGGCGCTCTACGACTACGATACGGAGACGATGCGCTACTATTCGCGGCATCTGATGTGCCCCACCACGGGCGTCGCGTTCGAAGATCCTGCGCCGCACACCTTTTCGTTCAACTCGCCCAAGGGGGCCTGCCCCCGATGCAACGGGCTGGGCGTCGAGGCGGTCTTCGACCGCAGCAAGATCATTCCCGATCCGAAGAAGTCGCTGCGCGCCGGAGGGATCGAACCCTTCGGGCCGTACCGCAACAACATGCTTTTCGCGCTGTTGGAGATGCTGGGGCGCCGCTACGATTTCACGCTCGACGATCCGGTGCAGAGCATTTCGGAGGAGGGGATGAACGCCATCCTCTACGGCGATTCCGAGCCGCTGACGGTCGATCTGACGGAATTCGCCAACGCCGGCGGCAAGCGTCTGGTGTCGTGGGACGGCATGGCCGAGTGGATCGGCCGCAATTTCGACGAGGATTCCAAGCGCGGCGAGAAGTGGCGCGAGCAGTTTCTCGTCTACAAGCCGTGCAGCGTCTGCGGAGGATCGCGGTTGCGCAGCGAGGCATTGCAGTTCCGCATCGGCGGACGGAACATCGCCGAGGTGTCGGCCATGTCGATCTCCGATTTCGCCGACTGGATGTCCCGCATCGAGGAGCATTTCACCGAGAAGGAGCGCAAGATCGCGCAGGAGGTCGTCAAGGAGATCCGCGAACGGCTCCGGTTCCTGATCGAAGTGGGGTTGGGCTACCTCTCGCTGAGCCGCTCGTCGCGCTCGCTTTCGGGCGGCGAGTCGCAGCGCATCCGGTTGGCGACGCAGGTCGGATCGAAACTGGTGAATGTACTCTACATCCTCGACGAGCCGTCGATCGGCCTGCATCAGCGCGACAACCGGCGGCTGATCCGCAGTTTGCAGGAGTTGCGCGACGCCGGCAACTCGGTGATCGTCGTCGAACACGACGAGGAGATGATGCGCTCGGCCGACTGGATCGTCGACGTAGGCCCCAAGGCGGGGCGCAAGGGCGGCCACGTCGTTGCGTCGGGTACGTTCGACGATATCCTCCGCTCCGACTCCGTGACGGCCGACTATCTGACCGGCCGCCGGCGGATCGAGGTTCCGGCGACGCTGCGCGAGGGCAACGGCCGTCATATCGTCCTGCGGGGAGCGTCGGGCAATAACCTCAAACACATCGACGTCGATTTCCCGCTGGGCAAACTGATCCTCGTCACGGGTGTCAGCGGTTCGGGCAAGTCGACGCTCGTCAACGAAACGCTGCGCCCTATTCTGAGCCGCAAGCTCTACCGGTCGCTCGACCGCCCGCTGCCCTACGATTCGATCGAGGGAATCGAACACGTCGACAAGCTGGTCGTGGTCGACCAGTCGCCGATCGGCCGCACGCCGCGCAGCAATCCGGCGACCTACTCCAACGTCTTCGCCGACATCCGCAAACTCTTCGAGATGACGCCCGACGCGCAGGTGCGCGGCTTCAAGGCGGGACGCTTCTCCTTCAACGTCAAGGGCGGCCGCTGCGAGACGTGCCGCGGTGCGGGAGTGCAGACCATCGAGATGAACTTTCTGCCCGATGTCTATGTCACCTGCAAGAGTTGCGGCGGCCACCGCTACAACCGCGAGACGCTCGAAGTGAAATACAAGGGCAAGAATATCGACGACGTGTTGAACATGACGGTCAACATGGCCGTGGAGTTTTTCGAAAACATCCCGTCGATATACCAGAAGCTGCGTGCCATTCAGGAGGTGGGGTTGGGCTACCTGACGCTCGGCCAGCCCTGCACGACGCTCTCGGGCGGCGAGTCGCAGCGCATCAAGCTGGCCGCCGAACTCTCGAAACGCGATACGGGCAGCACGCTCTATATCCTCGACGAGCCGACTACGGGGCTCCATTTCGAGGATATCCGCCAGTTGATCGACGTGCTGAACAAGCTGGTCGACCGCGGAAACACGGTCGTCGTCATCGAACACAACCTCGACGTGGTGAAGGTCGCCGACTGGATCATCGATATCGGTCCCGAAGGCGGTGCGGCGGGCGGACGGGTGCTCGCGGCGGGTACGCCGCACGAGGTGGCCGCCGTCGAGCAGAGTTATACGGGACGTTTTCTGCGGCAAATGGGGCTTTAACGGGACTGTGACAGACGTTTTCGGGCGACTAACCGGTCGTAACCGATTTGCTGGTTGTATGTGGGACGAATGCATTGTCGTGAATTTTTCCGACGAACGATTCGCTGTGTCTCGAAGAAAATCACTTCTCTTGTCTTTCCGGCAGGATTGCGCTGCCGGTACGTCGGTAGCGAGTCGGGTTTCCAGCGAAGTCCCTCCCCGAGGGAAGGATTTAGGGTGGGGTATGATCGGTACCCACGGCGTGCCGCCGTGGAGCTACTGCCGGACGGAACGGGCGTGCAGCCGGAAATCCTATCGAACGGACGGGTTTGCAATATGTTGTGGCAAGGAGTTTGCGTTGACATTGGTCAAATGCAAACTCTTTTGCCTATGAAACGTATTATCGTATGGATGGCTGCCGCTGCCGTAGTGGTATCGGCTGTCGCAGTTACGGCCCAACAGCAGTCGAAGTCTCAGCGGGCCCAAACCAAATCTCAACGCACGGAGGTGCGCGAGCAGCGCCACGAAGAGCGTGTGAAGCGGCGCGCCGAACGGCTGGCCGCCTTCGAAAAGCACATGGACTCGATCATCCTGTCGCGCAATTTCCAGTTCAACCCTTCGAGTATGCAGCGTCAGCCGGCGGGTCCCGTGCGCCAGTTGATCAATCCCAACTTCACGGTCGGGTTCTGGGACGGCACGGTGGACGTCTGCCTTCCCTACATCAAGGGCTATGTTCCTCCCTATTACTACACGGTGCTCAACTACGTGCTTCCGTCGGTCGAGGGGTACCGTGCCGAACAGACCAACGAAGGCTGGATCGTGACCTTCTCCACCACGCTCTTCTCGGCCAACGATTACACCTTCACCTTCGACATCTACTCGTCGTCGGGAGGCGCCAACCTCACCATTTCGTCGGTCTGGTACAATCCCGTACAGTACTCCGGCACTATTACGCAGGTGTATTGATTCCTCCGCTTTTTGACGAGGTGCTGTCTGATTCTTTTTCAGACAGCACCTCGTGATTTTCGATCCGGATTGTCTAACTGCAAGTGTGCAGCAATAGCAGGATCGTCAGAATGACCGACGGATAACCCAGACATCCGAACCGATTTAAGTCGTCCGACAGGCTCGGCTCGCCGAATTCGGTACGGCAGTAGGGACATTTGCGGGCCTCCGCGGGGATGATCATTCCGCATTCGGGACATTTCTTCGTTTCGTTTCCGAAAAGAATACCCATTTTCAGTTGAAATAATAGGTCATCCCGTTGTCGGCCGTCGTCATATAGCGCGACGAAAGGCGTCTGTTGAGTACTCCGGTCAGTTTGCACGGATTGTAATCGGGATTGGATACGACTCGGCCTTTTTTGTAGCCGTTGTGGAAAATCTTGATCCAGGAATCTCCGGTGCTGGTGTCTTCGAAAATTTCCGCATTGCAATCGAACCAGGAGACCTGGTTGAAATAGTATGCGGTCGTGTGTCTTTTGTGCACCATCTCCGCCGAGGCGTTGTCGCTCGGAAGGACCGACGTGAGCGATGCCGGTGCATTCGCATCGTTTGTGGCGGCAGCCGCAGCGAGGAAATGAAGCGAGAACAAAGCGGCGGTTGCGAAACAGGTTAGAAGAGATGCTTTTTCCATAGAAAAATGATTGTTGCTCCGGTCTTTCGGCTTTCCGGTTTGCCTGCTTCGGAATTGAAGCGGACAAATTTACCCCCCCCCGTGACTTTTCCAAATTTTCAGATGGAAAATATCCGATTTGTCGATAGAATCGTCGTATTATCCGGTGAAAGAAAAGCAAACAAAAAAGCCACTGATCGCTCAGTGGCTCTGAAAGGAAGTTTGTCGGGATACCGAGATTCGAACTCGGGACCTCCAACTCCCGAAGCTGGCGCGCTAACCGGGCTGCGCTACATCCCGAAAACTTGTCGAACGGAGATCGTGCCGAAGCATCGAACGGGAACTCCGCCCGTGAAAGAACTTCCTTTTTCTGATCGTCGGGGTAACAAGATTCGAACTTGTGACCCCCTGCTCCCAAAGCAGGTGCGCTAACCGGACTGCGCCACACCCCGAGGTCGTTCGAAACCAATTTCCCAATCGATTTCGGTGTGCAAAGATACACGCTTTTTTGGTTATTACAAACTTTTCGGCAAGAAAAATCGTTCTCCCGGTCGGATGCTGCCGCCGTGCGGTACGGAATCGCCTATCGTCGTCGGCTCCGTACTCCTGCCGGGCGAAGCCCCGCTCCGAGACCGTTCAACGCTGGAAGCGGATCGTGAAGCGGCGGATACGGCGCGTCACGAAGTCGGGCATGTAGAAGAACAGCGGTACGAACAGGCGGTTCCACCAGTCGGGGACGATGCAGCGGCGGCCGCGCCATAGCGCGCGCAGCCCCCGCCGCGCACAACTGTCGGGTGAAATCAGCACGCCCAGCCGCCGGCCGATATGCTGCCATTTGGGCGAGAGCCCGTAGAGGTCGGTCGCCACGCCGGCGGGACACACGGCCGTCACGCGGACGCCTCGCTCGGCGACCTCTTTGGCGAAGGCTTTCGAGAAACAGCGCACGTAGGCCTTGGTGGCGGTGTAGAGCGCCATGCCCGGGAAGGGCATCCAGACCGAGTAGGAGGACATGTTTAGGATGTATCCGCTGCCGCGCTGCGCCATGTCGGCCCCGAAGGCGCGGCAGTTTTTCGAGAGCGTCAGGTCGTGCAGCAGGATCATCCGTTCGATCCGTTCGACGGGGGTGGCGAGGATGTCGAGATAGGAGAAGACGCCCGCGTTGTTGACGAGTACCTCCACCTCGGCGCCCAGCCGTGCGACGGCGGCGTACAGCTCCTCCGACGCCTCCATGCGCGCCATGTCCATGACAAGGGTATCGATCGTGACGCCGTGCGCCGCCGCCAACTCCTGCCGTGCGGTGTCGAGCGTGCCGCCGTCGCGGTCGACGAGAATCAGCCGGTAGCCTGCTGCCGCCAGCCGTTCGGCATAGCAGCGGCCGATGCCGTGGGCGGCGCCCGTCACGAGCGCCGTCTTCGAATCGGTTGCGATCGTGTGCTTTTTCATCGTTACGGGAGTTTTGCCAGTTCTTCGCGGATCTTGCGCGGCAGGTCGGGGCAGTGTTTGCAGCACTGCATGTCGAGCGAATACATGCGGGCGATGCAGTAGTTGCGATGGTCGCACGCGCTGCGTGTCGAGCGGTCGCCCTCGCGCAGTTTGTCGACGAAAGCCGGATCGTTGACCAGCGCGCGGGCCATCTGCACCAGTTCGAACCCGCTGTTGAGCGCACGTTCGATTCCTTCGCGGCTCACCAGCCCGCCCACGTAGACCAGCGGCAGTTTCAGCTCGGCGCGGAACTTTTTGGCGTTTTCCAGGAAGAAGCACTCTTCGAAAGGGTATTGTTTAATCATATACCGTCCGAAGAGCCGCACGAAGATGCGCAGCCACCACTGCATGTAGTAACTCATCGTGTAGAGCGGAATGATGCCCCGCATGACGGCCATCGGCGCCTTGCTCACGAAACCCGACGAGAGGACGATGCCGTCGACGCCGTAGGTTTCGATCGCGCGGGCGATTTCGAGGCTTTCGGGGATTTCGATGCCGCCCTTGAAACCGTCCTCCATATTGTGTTTCACCAGTACGGCCATGTTCCGGCGGGCGGCCGTTTCCATCACTTCGTCCAGACACATCCTGAGAAAGCGCATCCGATTCGGGAGCGAGCCGCCGTACTCGTCGCGGCGGCGGTTGGTGTAGGGTGAGAGGAACTGCGAGATGAGGTAGCCGTGGCCTGCGTGTACTTCCACGCAGTCGAATCCCGCTTCGTGCGCCGTATCCACCGCACGGCCGAAGTCGGCGGCCACCTGTCGGATTTCGTCGCGCCGCATGGCGCGCACGGGGGTGTAGGCATAGAGGTTGAAGCCCGACGATGCACCGATCGGAATCTGTCCGGCCGTGGTGTAGTGCGTCATGTTGCCGCAATGGCCGATCTGGATTGATGCGGCGGCTCCTTCGCGGTGGACGGCTTCGGTGATGTCGCGCAGTCCCGGGACGATTTCGGGTCGCAGCCACAGCTGTTTTTCGAATGACAGCCCGCTGCGACAGACGGCGGCGTAGGCCAGTGTGGTCATTCCCACGCCGCCGCGGGCGACGCTCACGTGGTAGTTTTTCAGTTGTTCGGTGGGGCCGTAGGCGCGGCCCATCGATTCGAATGCCGCCGAACGGATCGTGCGGTTGCGCAGCGTGACGGGACCTAATTTGTAGGGTGTGAACAACAGCGACTCTTTTTCCATGGAATCAATAGATGAAAGGAAGGATGCGTTTGCGGTGCAGCGAGGTGAACTCCTCGCCGAACTCCTGCTCGTAGCGTTTGTAGAGCGAGGCCGATCGCGGCGCCAGATTGGCGAACGTCCAGACGACGAATACCGCGCCGGCCCATGACCACGACGCGACGGCGAAACCGATCCATTCGAGCAGTTCGCCGAAGTAGTTGGCCGACGAGACATAGCGGAACATTCCGCCGTAGGGGATGTAGTGGCGCGTATCGCCCGGCCGGCGCAGGTGGCGGATGATGCGGTCGGAGCGGAGATTGATGACCATGCCGGCGATGAACAGCGCACCGCCGACCCAGATGTAGGGACGTGCGAACCAACCGTCGTAGTAGCCGGCGGGGGAGACGTAGAAGATCCAGCCGCCCTGCATCAGGGCGTTGAGCGTATTGAATACCATCCCCATCAGAACGATTCCCAGCGGCATCTGCGACCTCCCGCGGATCAGCAGCGGGAAGACGAAGGACCGTTGCAGGTAATGGCTCTGGAAGAGGATGAAAAGTGCCAGCGGTCCCGCTTCGAGTGCACGGTCGGAGCAGAGCCACAGGATGCACATGGCGATGAAGACGGGCGACTCCATCGCCATCCATCCGATACGGTTGGGGATGCCCGGCCCGAATTTTCGGTTGAAGAGGTAGCCGTATCCCGCTTCGACGAAATGGAGTGCGACGAACACCGCGAGTGCGAGTACGGTCATCGCCCAGAGGAAAAGAGAGAATGTTTCGTTCATAACGTTAGCCAAAGGTACGAATAAGCCGGATGCGAAGGCAGATTTATTTGCGTTTTTGCGGAGCGACCTATCTTCGGCGCAGTCAAAGATACGAAAAGTCGAGCGCAGAAGCAAACGCATGTTTGTTTCTGCCGAGACGGAGTATCTACGGCGCAAGCCAAAGTACGAAAAGTCGAGCGCAGAAGCAAACGCATGTTCGATTCTGTCGGGGCGAAGTGTTTAAGGTGCAGCCGAAGAGAGGTGTTTTCGGCGACGAGGTCCCTCCGGTCTTCGGAAATGGCCTCCGAGTGGCATAGTTTATGGATTTACGCACCTTGTAATTTTTAAACACATTACCGCTATGAACACGAAACAAGAGACACGGGCCAATGCTACGACGGCTGTCTTCGGATCGGAAAAGATGCTCACCCCCGCTCCGACGCAGAACATTCCGCAGCACAAAACCACACCTGAGATCGCCTACCAAATGGTGAAGGACGAGACCTATCCCCAGACGCAGCCGCGTCTGAATCTGGCGACTTTCGTCACCACCTACATGGACGAATACGCTACGCGCCTGATGAACGAGGCGATCAACGTCAACTACATCGACGAGACCGAGTATCCGCGTGTGGCGGTGATGTGCGGACGGTGCATCAACATCATCGCCAACATGTGGAATTCGCCCGAAAAGGCCGAGTGGAAGACCGGCGCGCTGGGAATCGGCTCGTCGGAGGCTTGTATGCTGGGCGGCGTCGCGGCCTGGCTGCGCTGGCGCGCGAAACGCAAGGCTGAGGGCAAACCCTTCGACAAACCCAATCTGGTGATGAGCTCCGCCTTCCAGGTGGTCTGGGAGAAGTTCTGCCAGTTGTGGCAGATCGAGATGCGCACGGTGCCCCTCACGCTCGAAAAGCCGACGCTCGATCCGAAGGACGCTCTGGCGATGTGCGACGAGAACACCATTTGTATCGTGCCGATCGCCGGCGTGACGTGGACGGGACTCAACGACGACATCGAGGCGCTCGACCGCGAGTTGGACGCCTACAACAAGAAGACGGGATACGATATTCCGATCCACGTCGATGCGGCGTCGGGAGGTTTCATCCTGCCGTTCCTCAATCCGGAGGTGAAGTGGGACTTCCGCCTCAAATGGGTGTGGTCGATCTCCACGTCGGGCCACAAGTACGGACTGGTCTATCCGGGCCTGGGCTGGGTCGTCTGGAAGGACAAGAAGTATCTGCCCGAAGAGATGTCATTCAGCGTCAACTATCTGGGTGCCAACATCACGCAGGTAGGGCTCAACTTCTCGCGTCCTGCGGCGCAGATTCTGGGTCAGTACTACAACTTCATCCGCCTGGGCTTCGACGGTTACAAGGAGGTGCAGCAGAATTCGATGGACGTAGCCTGCTACTGCCATGAACAGATCGGCAAGATGAAGTGTTTCGAAAATTATTCGAAGGAGCTGCAAAATCCGCTCTTCATCTGGTACATGAATCCCGAGTACGACAAGACGGCCAAATGGACGCTCTACGATTTGCAGGCCGTACTCCAACAGAGCGGCTGGATGGTTCCCGCCTACACGATGCCGAAGAACATCGATTCGCTGGTCGTCATGCGCGTGGTCGTTCGTCAGGGAATGTCGCGCGATATGGCCGACATGCTGCTGAGCGACATCGGCAACGCCGTCGCCGGCTTCGAAAAGCTGAAATATCCCACGCAGTCGCGTCTGGATTACGAAGCCAAGGTCAAGCAGAAGGGGCGTGTCTTCACGCACTGATCGAATTGGTTGCGCGGTCTTCAGCTCGGCCATTCGTCTATGAGGGGGAGAACGAAACGTATATAGAAGCATCGGCAGAGAACAGCGGTAGTA
>ENA-UONT01001564-UONT01001564.1-human-gut-metagenome-genome-assembly--contig:-CS20-NODE-1564-length-18984-cov-11.045327_pt1 | contig 18984 bp, 17 predicted proteins | sample MGYA00242459_ERZ724006 | MGnify/ENA metagenome assembly ERZ724006 | reverse complement strand
GCAGGCAGTTGCCTGCGGGGATGGTCTGTTTTTCATTAAGAGTTGCTGCAAAGAACCCATCTTATGTCCGATCCGGAAAAGTTCACTGCTCCTGGGCAGTCTCGGACAGCTTTTTCAGTTCTTCCTCCTCCAAGACCCGGTAGGCTACCTTGCCCACCAACGTCTTGGGCAGCTCCGCCCGGAACTCAATGTCATAGGGCAGGGCGTACTTGGCCACATTCTTCCGGATATAAGTCATCAGAATATCTTTCGTCTCCTCATTGGCGGCGACACCCGGCTTCAGCATGACGAAGGCCTTCACCTTCTGCATTTTCAGCTTGTCCGGCACGCCGATGACGCAGCTCATCTGCACCAGTTCGTGGGCATCGAAAATGTTCTCCATCTGGGAGGGATATACATTGTAGCCGCTGGTGACGATCATGCGCTTGAGCCGCTGCCGGAAGTACACAAAGCCGTCCGGGTCCATATAGCCAAGGTCGCCGGTGTGGACCCAGGCAAGACCGTCCTCATGGGTCTGGAGGGTCTGAGCCGTTTCCTCCGGGTGGTGGAGATAGCCCATCATCACCGTAGGCCCAGACAGGCAGATCTCGCCCTCAGTGCCGTAGGGAACCTCCTTTTGCGTCCCGTGCTCCACGATCTTATAGTAGGTGTCCGGGAAGGGGATGCCGATGGAGCCTTCCCGGGAGATGTGGTACGGCGTCAGGCAGGAGGCGGTAACGCACTCCGTCAGGCCGTAGCCCTCCCGCACCTGAATGGTGGCATGGTGATCAAAGAGGAACTGGTCGAACCGCTTTTTCAGCTCTACGGACAGGCTGTCACCTCCGGAATAGACACCCTTCAAACAGCTCAGGTCCGCGTTTTTCATTTTGGGCAGCCGCAGCAGCGCCTCGTACAGCGTAGGGACGCCGGCGATCAGGTTGCACCGGTATTTCAGCAGCAGCTTTGCGTAGCTGTCCGGGGTAAACCGGGGCACCAGAATACAGCAGCCGCCGCTGACCAGCATGGAATGGATAGACACGCCCAGACCGAAGCCATGGAACATGGGCATCACCGCCAGCATTTTGTCACCGGGGCGGAACATGGGGTTGGTGGCGATGATCTGTTTTCCCAGAGCGTTGAAGTTCAGATTCGTAAGCTGGATGCCCTTGGTGACGCCGGTGGTGCCGCCGGAATAGAGGATCACCGCCTCATCCCCGGCTCTCCGCTCTGCCCGGTACGTCCAATGGTAGCCGCGGCCCCGGCGCAGGAATTCGTTCCAGCGCAGCACAGGCGCGTCCTTGGGAATTTTTGCCTGCTTGCGGCCCTCGGTGAGCATATAGCCCACCCGCACCGGCTTGGAAAGGGCGTCCGGAATGGAGGCCAGAATGATGTTGTCCAGTGTCACATTCTGACGGATGGCTTCAAATTTATGGTAAAACTGATCCAGCGTCACCGCGAAGATGGAGCCGGATTCCTTTAAGTAAAACTCGATCTCCTTCTCGCCGGAGAGGGGATGGATCATATTGGCCGTGGCCCCCACCAGATTGATGGCGTAGAACATGATCACCGCCTGGGGGCAGTTGGGCATAGCCATGGTGATCCGGTCGCCGGGACGGACGCCGGTGGCCTTCAATGCCCGGGCGCAGAGGTCGATTTCCGCCGCCATAGCGCGGTAGGTGGTTTTCCGGCCCATGAACACATAGGCAGTGTGGTTGGGATAGGTTTCCGCACAGTGCTCCACGGCCTCATACATGGTGCAGTCCGGGTAATCCAGATGGGGCGGCACCACGCCGTAAACATTCAGCCACGGCGCTTTCACATGGGATTCCTCTGCGATTTTTGTCTGTTCAGCAGTCAAGGTCGATGGCCTCCTTCAAGGGTCTGTCCAGCAGCTCCGGGTGGCTCATCAGGTGCTGCACGATTTTCAGGGAACGGCCGAAATAGAAGCCGTCCGCCACCCGCTCGTCCAAGGTGATCCCCAGCTCCACCACGTCCCGCACCTGACGGGTGCCGTCAGCGGCGATCTTCTCCGCCTTGTGCATGGTGCCAATGGCGATCATGATGGAATTGGTGCCGTAATTGTTCAAATGGTGGTACACGCTGGGGCATTGGATACTCCCCAGGTTGGTGAGGAACACGCTGGCAAAGTTGGGGTCATCCTCCTTCAGCACAGCAGGCACCTTCCCATAGAAATCCAGGGTTTTCAGCCCCCAGAAGAAAAGCATCAGGAACCAGCGGGGCATGATCTTCAGGATATCCATGGCACCGTTGGCACCGCCGCTCTTCTCCGTTCGGGCCTTGTGGACCTTCCCCACCACCTGACGGGTCACAGCGGTCAGGGTCCAGTCCTCCGGGGCTGTGGCCACCACCAGCTTTTCCTCACTGTGGTCCTCAAACCGCTTTTTCGCCACAAAGCCAAGGGTGATCTCGTGGCGCTGGTAATACCGCCGTCCGGAGATGTAGCGGTTCAGATCCGGCCGCAGGTATACGGTTTTGGCAACGGCCATGAGGATACAGTGGAACAGGGTGGTCTTGTATTCGTCCTCTCCCCGGTTCTTTTCCTCGATATAGCGCAGGGCCTCCGTCAAGTCAAATTCCATATTGACGTAGACCTCGGCGTCGGTGCGCTTATTCATCAGATGGGGCATGATGGCGTGAAGCCCGTCCAGATCCCGGATCCAGTAGGCATCCGGCCGGTCACCCCATCGTTTTGTTCGTTTTTCCATAATTCGCTCCCTTTTTGCCATGCAAAAGCATAGCAAAATAAGAAATGTGCTTTTCCCGCGCCCCTGCGGGGCAACCGGAATGCTGCGCGAAAACTTCATGCACTGGCATTTGTGCATTTTGTAGCGCACTGCTTATACACGAAATTTCATGCGGTTTCCTGCCATTTGCCGGAAAATCCAAGCAAACGGGATACCGTGCACAGTATAGCACACCGCATCCCGTTTGTCAGCAATTTTATAGGTTCTTACAGATACCGGTCCAGCTTCTGCCAGAGGGCTTCGCCCTTCTGCTTCAGCTCCGTGCGGAAGGCCCGCCGGCCTTCTCTGTGTTCTTCCAGGCGCTCCTGAAATTCCTCCCGGAACTCATCCCGGCGCGCCTGGATGCCTTCCCGGTGCTCATCCCAGCCCTCACGGTACCGCTCTGCCAGGCCATCGCCCAGATCCCGGAGCTTTGCCAGCGCGTCCATCATGCTGCCCTGAGCATTCAAAACACCGTCCATGGGCCTATGGTGATCGTCATACCGGCCCATGCGGTAGTTCTCCATTACAATGCCATAGCGCTCTCTGGCCCGCTTTACCGCGTCGCCCCAGGAGAGATACAGCCGGTCCCCGGCCTGACAGCCCACCTGAGCCATACATTCCGGGCGCTTGCAGATCTCCTGCAATTTTGCGGCCATGGACCCGGCGTTTTCGTCAATGAGGAAGCCGTCCACCCCATCGGTCACGCCCTCCGCCGCGCAGCTGCCGTCGATCAGCACCGCCGCAAGATCGCAGGCCGCCGCCTCCCGCACCACCAGCCCGTTGGTGTCATAGCTGGAGGGAAACAGGAACAGATCCGCCCGGCAGTACCACGTCCGCAGCGTCTCCCGTTGGGAGATGGCCCCGGTAAAAATGCACTTGCCGCCCAAGGGCTTTGCGTACTCCTGCACCTCCGCCGCGTCAGCGCCGCTGCCGATGAACACCATGCGGAAATCCTGACCCCCAGCCTGAAGCAGCTTCAGCGCGTCCAGAATGATCCGCAGTCCCTTGTACCACATCATGCGGCCCACGAACAGGAATACCGGCACGCCCTCCGGCAGATCGTAGTCCGTTGTGGCGGCGGTGATCGCCTCCTCGCTGACCCGGCCCCGGGGCATATCCACGCCGTTTTCCATCACATGATAGTCCCCCTGATAGCCGATGGACCGGAGGTTTTCCCCCGCGCCGTGGCTCACCACCCACACCTCGTCGCAGGCGGAGATATTGGAGGCCAGTACATACAGCGCACTCTCCTGCAGCAGCCGCCCCCGGAGGAGCTTGGCTACGTCCACATCAAACTTCGTGTGGTATGTAAACACCAGCGGCGCATCCACCACGTCCCGGATGGACCGGGCCAGGATCGTGGACATCACAGGGCAATGGCTGTGGAGCAGATCTACCTTTTGCTCCTTCAGCTGCCGCAGGGTCTCCGGGGAAAAGGGATAGCCCGCCAGATAGCCGAACAGCCGCCGGGTATCCACGCTTGGATAGCGGGCCACTGGAAAGGGAAAGCGGCTGTCATCGGCGTCCGGATGCTCCGGCGTCACCACGATGGCCCGGTCTCCCAGCTTTGTCAGCTCCCGGGCGTAGTTTACAACAGTATTGGCCACGCCGTCGATCAGCGGCGGGAAGGAATCATTTAAAAGTGAAATGCTGTATGGTTCCGGCATAGTATGTCCTCCGTTCTATCTATCAGCTTCATTGCGTGTCCCCTAACAGTTTCAGAACGGAAACCGCCGGGACGCGACACACTTCATCAAAATGACAGCAGTCCCAAATGCTCCAGCAGGATTTTACAGCCAAGCAGCACTAAGATCACACCGCCGGTGATCTCCGCCCGCTGCTTGTACCGGGCGCCGAACCAGCACCCCACCGCCACGCCGGCCACGGAGATGCAGAAGGTCGTCACGCCGATCAGGCTGACAGCCGAGAGGATCGGCGTTTCCAGAAAGGCGAAGGTCACGCCTACCGCCAGTGCGTCGATGCTGGTGGCAATGGCCATGAGAAAAAGCTTTTTATGGTCCAGTCTTCCGCTGGCAGCAGCGTCCTCCGCCTCGTCCTCCTCGCCGGAGAGGGCCTCCCGGATCATGTTGCCGCCGATAAGCAGCAGCAAAATAAAGGCAACCCAGTGGTCATACTGCTGGATATAACCCGAAAACTGAGAACCAAGTACCCACCCCAGAAGGGGCATCAATGCCTGAAAGCCGCCGAAATACAATCCCACCGTCAAGGCATGGCCCCATTTGATCCTCGTCATGGACAGGCCCTGACAGATCGCCACGGCGAAGGCGTCCATCGACAGTCCCACTCCGATGAGGAACAGCTCAAGAAATCCCATATTGATTAAGCCTCCTACAGGATCACCGGAACTTCTCTGCGAATTTTAAGGCTGTCCGGCGTCACATCGCAGTCATAGGCCAGCACCCGGACCCCGTGGGCCGCCGCCTCCCGCAGGGCTTCTCCGAATGCGGGATGGGTTACGTCATTGGGTGCGACGCTGTGAATATCTCTTATTTGTACCACAAAGAACAGGACTGCGTCAAGGCCGGTTTCCGCCGCCCGCTGCAGCTCCCGGATGTGCTTGACGCCCCGCTCCGTGGGGGCGTCCGGGAACAGGGCATTTCCGTTTTCCTCCAGTGTGACGCCCTTCACCTCCACCAGATGAAGCCGCTCCTTTGTCTCTATGCAAAAGTCCAGCCGGGACCCGCCGTAAGCATACTCCGGACGGATGGCGGTGACGTCCGGCAGAAAGCCTCCGGCCGCCGCCCACTCCGCAAACACCTTATTGGGAGCCTGCGCGTCCATATTGATAAGGCTGCTACCCTTTTCCACCGCAATCAGATCGTATGCGGTTTTTCGGTTGGGATTCGTTCCCTTTTCCAGATAGACCGTGCAGCCCGGCACCAGCAGTTCCCGGCACCGGCCCGTATTCTTCACATGGACGGTCTCCACGCTGCCGTCCAGTTCCACATGGGCGATAAAGCGGTTGGGGCGGTCGATGAATTTCGCCGCCCGGACATTCTGATAGTGCATTGCTGTCTCCTTCGTATCATTCGCCATCCGCAGGCGCGGCTGACAGCAGGGGGCTATACATCATAATGGCATCGTTGGTGCAGAGGTACTGCTCCTCCAAAAGCGCGCCGGACAGGCCATACACCTCCCGCCAAAGCTGGTTGTGCCGGATATAGCCGCCCCAGGATGCCTGATCGATCCGGGCGTCCTTTTCTATGACCCGGAATTGCAGCGCCGGCGGCTCTGTCGAGCGCCACGCCCCCTCCAGATGGGTCTCCCCCACCCGCAGGCACAGCTGATACGGCCGATCCGTGTCATTGCGGATCATGAGGTCCCGATGGGGATAGGCGCAGGTGGCCCCGCTGCCGAAGGGCTGGGTACGGTTGGCGTCCGGGAACACGTCATGGGAGTGGCGGTAGCGCTCCGTCACCGTCAGGGGCGTGTGGAGGGTCATCCAGAAAATCAGATTGGACAGCTGGCACAGCCCGCCGCCGATGTCCCCACCGATCTGTCCCAGAAACAGCACCATGCCCTCCTTGTAACCCTTCCGGGCGGTGGGTTTTCCGATGCGTTTCCAGTAGCTGAAGGTCTCGCCGGGATACAGGATCAGACCGTCCAGCCGCTTTACGGCCAGCCTCAGGTTCGTTACCTTATTCTCCTGCCAGACCATTTCTTCTCCCCGGAGGTGGCGCATAAGCGGCGTGGCGTGGGAGAACTGGACACATGGGAGCCGCTCTTCCTTCCGGGTCTTTGCCCAACGGTACTTGGGCGAGCACCACAGCAGATAGCGCTTTCCTGTGTAATATGCCTTTCCCAGCCGCAGGCGCAGCCAGCTGCGTCGGATGGGCGGGCGCAGATCCATCTTCGTATCCACAACGTCTCCCCCTTTCATTTTTCTTAGTATGCCACAGGATCTGCCGTAAATCTACATCAAAACGGTAACATTTCCCACGGATAGCCGCGGTCTCCCGGTCTGTTTCCTGTCAGGAAGGCGGCCAACCGCGGGTATGGATTGCCGCCGAGACCGCCTTTCCCGGAACTTATCTGAAAAAAGCGGCAAAAATTTCAATCAACCTCGTCTCAAGTATGAAATCAACCGCTTTTCGTTCACAAATTGTTTTCTGGACAGTCCTTCCACACGGTGCTAAAATTGCTGTTATCCATAGAATACATACCAATTCAGAAGCGGAATTTCTGTCGGTTTCCGCTCCAAGAGAAAGAAGGAACGATCCATGAATGAGGTCCATTCCCCGAAAAAGCCTCTGATCTTCTACTACATGGTGGCCATGCTGCTGGTGATGCTGTTCAACTTCATCGCCATGCCCTGGCTGTCCCAGTATCAGATTCAGGAGGTGGACTACAACACCTTTGTGTCGATGACGGAAAAGGGTGAGATCGGCCGGGCGGAGATTCAGGAGGCCGACAACCGGATCCTGTTCACCAGCAAGGATGAAAAAACCATCTACAAGACCGCTATGATCTCCACGGACAGCCAGCTTGTCCAGCGACTGCTGGACGCCGGTGTTTCCACCAGCGGCGAGGAGATCGAGCAGACCTCCCTGCTCATGAATATTCTGAGCTGGGTGGCCCCCATTCTGATCTTCATCGCCCTGGGGCAGTTCATGTCCCGGAAGCTGATGCAGAAAATGGGCGGCGGCAATTCCATGATGTTCAATATGGGCAAGTCCAATGCCAAGGTGTATGTGAAGTCCGCCGAGGGAATTCGCTTTGACGACGTGGCCGGTGAGGACGAGGCCAAGGAGAATCTGACGGAGATCGTCAATTATCTCCATGACCCCAGTAAGTATCAGGAGATCGGTGCTTCCATGCCCAAGGGCGTCCTGCTGGTTGGCCCTCCGGGTACCGGCAAGACCATGCTGGCTAAGGCCGTGGCCGGTGAAGCCAATGTGCCCTTCTTCTCCATGTCCGGCTCCGAATTCGTAGAGATGTTCGTGGGCATGGGTGCTTCCAAGGTCCGTGACCTTTTCAAGCAGGCTAAGGAGAAGGCTCCCTGCATCGTATTCATCGACGAGATCGACGCCATCGGCAAAAAGCGTGACGGTCAGATCGGCGGAAATGACGAACGGGAGCAGACCCTGAACCAGCTCCTGACGGAGATGGACGGCTTCGAGGGCAATACCGGCGTCATCATTCTGGCAGCCACCAATCGTCCGGAGTCTCTGGACCCCGCCCTGACCCGTCCCGGACGGTTCGACCGTCGGGTGCCGGTTGAGCTGCCGGACCTGAAGGGCCGGGAGGAAATTCTGAAGGTCCACGCCAAGAAGATCAAGGTGGCTGAGGATGTTGATTTCAACAAGGTCGCCCGTATGGCCTCCGGCGCATCCGGCGCAGAGCTTGCCAACATTGTGAACGAGGCCGCTCTGCGGGCCGTCCGGGACGGGCGGAAATTCGCCACCCAAGCGGATCTGGAGGAGAGCATTGAGGTGGTCATCGCCGGTTATCAGAAGAAGAACGCCATTATGACGGACCACGAAAAGCGCATCGTGGCTTATCACGAGATCGGCCATGCGCTGGTGGCGGCGAAGCAGACCAATTCCGCACCGGTGCAGAAGATCACCATTGTTCCCCGGACCTCCGGCGCGCTGGGCTACACCATGCAGGTGGATGAGGGCAACCACGTTCTGATGAGCAAGGAGGAGATTGAAAACAAGATTGCCACCTTCACCGGCGGACGGGCTGCGGAGGAAGTGGTCTTCGGTTCCGTCACCACCGGTGCCTCTAACGATATTGAGCAGGCCACCAAGCTGGCCCGTGCCATGATCACCCGGTACGGCATGAGCGACGATTTCGACATGGTGGCGCTGGAGACCGTTACCAATCAGTATCTGGGCGGCGACGCCTCTCTGGCCTGCTCCGCCGAGACCCAGACTAAGATCGACCAGCAGGTAGTGGCGCTGGTGAAGCGGGAGCACCAGAAGGCGCTGGATATTCTCCGGGAAAACCGGACGAAGCTGGATGAGCTGGCCAACTTCCTCTATGAAAAGGAAACCATCACCGGCGAGGAATTCATGGGGATTTTGAACGGATAAGCCGGGGCGGTTGTTTGAAGCGACAATCAGGCCGCTTTTATGTGATTCACCCAGCAGAATTGGAATTTTAGGAGGAAGGTGTTTATGAAGAAGCCTTTTCCCAAAATGATCCTGCGGATTCTTCTTGTTTGCGTTCTGCTTCTTGGGTTTCTTTATATGGATGACGATATTGGCACATCTGCTGCCAATCTGGAATCAGATATTCGCAATTTACAGAAGATTCCAGAGGATTGGATCGTTGAGGGAGATGTTTCCGATACGATGGCAGCCTATATCTCCTATCCCCAAGATCGGAGCGATCATACTTTTTCTGTCTACGTAAATCGTCCCGGACTTTCCTTCGGATATTTCTTTCGCGGCGGCGGAAGTCTTTCCGGAGTTGAAAGGGGAATCGCGGAATTCACGGTCGATGGGTATAACGAGCGGGCCTTCATCTCTATGAATCAACCGAAGGCGGCGCGATTGGAAATCGATGATGGCAACACAGTTCAAATCATCGATCTTAACAGCGATCAGCCGTTTGCGATCGTCTTACCCGCAAATGCTGGCGTTATCCATTTTTATGACGGAGACGAAAATCCTGTAAAGTATCAAAAGAACCCTCTTTGACAAGCACCGGTTTTCAAACAATAAAAATCTCCGGTTGCGGCGGTAAGATGCAAAAAAGAGTGCCATCCTTCGGATGGCACTCTTTTATTGCTTTAGGAAGCTCTTACTTCGCGGCCTTGGCAGCCTTGATGGCCTCGATCAGCATGGGAGTGACCTTGAACAGGTCGCCGCAGATGCCGTAGTCAGCGATCTCGAAGATGGGAGCGGTGTCGTTCTTGTTGACGGCGATGATGCACTCGGAATCCTGCATGCCAGCCTTGTGCTGGATGGCGCCGGAGATACCCAGAGCAACGTACACCTTGGGATGCACGGTCTTGCCGGTCTGGCCAACCTGATGGTCGGCAGACAGCCAGCCGGAGTCGATGGTGGCACGAGAGCCGCCAACAACGCCGCCCAGGACCTCAGCCAGCTCCTCAGCCAGCTTGATGCCGCCCTCGACGTCCTTGCTGATGCCGCGGCCCACAGACACGATGAAGTCGGCGCCGATCAGGTCCACCAGCTTCTTAGCGGCCTTCACCACCTCGGTGACGTCGGTGTGGATGTCCTCAGCAGTCAGAGTGAAGTTGGGCTTCACGATCTCCACAGCGTTGGCCTTGGCCTCGTCAAAGGCGTTCTTCTTCATCACGCCGGGACGGACGGTAGCCATGCAGGGACGGAAACGGGGGCAGATGATGGTAGCCATCAGGTGACCGCCGAAAGCAGGACGGGTCATCTTCAGGTTGCGGTCCTCCATATCCCACTTCATGGAGTCAACGTCCAGAGTGGAGGACTCACGCAGGAACTGGATGTAGTTGGGCACATCCACGTCCAGGTGGGTGCAGTCAGCGCACAGGCCGGTGTGCAGACGGGCTGCGCAGCGGGGGCCCAGGTCACGGCCGATGTTGGTGGCGCCGATCAGGAAAGCCTCGGGCTTCAGGTCCTCGATCACGTCGCAGATGACCTTGGCATAGCCGTCGGTGGTGTAGGTGGCCAGCAGGGGGCTCTCGCAGACAATGACCTTGTCGGCACCGTAGCCGCCCAGCTCCTTAGCGGCGGACTCAATGCCCTCGCCGCCCAGCAGCAGACCGCACAGGTTCACGCCCAGCTCGTTGGCCAGGTCGCGGCCCTTGGAGATCAGCTCGAAATCGGTGGGCATCAGCTTGCCCTCGCGCTGCTCGCAGAACACCCATACATCCTTGAAAGCAGCGATATCAGCACTATTGAAATTAGACATGATTTTCTATCCCCTTTCTTAGATGATGTGCTTAGCGGCCAGAATACCGGCCAGCTTCTCGCAGGTTTCCTTACCGTCGCCCTCCAGCATCATGCCGACGCCCTTCTGAGGAGGCGTGAAGCTCTTGAAGATGTTGGTGGGAGAGCCCTTCAGGCCGATGGTGGTGGCATCGATCAGGGGATCGTCCTTCAGGTCCTCATAGCCCAGAGTGGTCAGGGGCTTGCCGTAAGCCTCGAACACGCCGCCAACGCTCATGTAACGGGGCTCGTTGAGCTCCTTGATGCAGGTCAGCAGGCAGGGAGTCTGGACCTTGATGGTCATGTAGCCGTCCTCCAGCATACGCTTGACGGTGACCTCGTCACCATTCTTGGTGATCTCGGCAGCGTAAGTGATCTGGGGCAGGTGCAGCTTCTCAGCGATCTGGGGACCGACCTGAGCGGTATCGCCGTCGATAGCCTGACGGCCGCACAGCACGATGTCGTCCTTCTCCACGCCGATCTTGTTGATGGCAGCGGCCAGGATCTGGGAAGTAGCATAGGTATCGGAACCGCCGAACTCACGGGCGGAAACCAGATAAGCCTCGTCAGCGCCCATGGCCAGAGCCTCACGCAGCATACCGGCAGCGGGAGGAGGACCCATGGTAACAACAGTGACCTTGCAGCCGGTGGCGTCCTTGATCTTCAGGGCTGCCTCCAGAGCGTTCATATCGTCGGGGTTGGTGATGGTCTGCATGGAAGCGCGGTTCAGAGTACCATCGGGATTGACAGCCACCTTGCCGGAGGTATCGGGTACCTGCTTAATAGAAACAATGATTTTCATTTTAACCTTTACCTCCTATCCTTATTTCACGCCCAGGTGGCTGGAAATGACCATACGCTGGACCTCAGAAGTACCCTCATAGATCTCGGTGATCTTGGCGTCGCGCATCATGCGCTCCACGGGATACTCACGGGTGTAGCCGTAACCGCCGAAGAGCTGAACAGCGCGGCGGGTCACGTCGGAAGCGGCCTCAGCAGCGAACAGCTTAGCCATGGAAGCGTCCATGGAGTAATCCTCATGGAGCTGCTTCTTCATAGCGGCAGCGTACACCAGGTACTGAGCAGCCTGCATACGGGTGTGCATATCAGCCAGCTGGAACTGAGTGTTCTGGAACTGGCTCAGGCGGCGGCCGAACTGGACGCGCTCCTGGGTGTACTTGACAGCCTCGTTGACAGCGCCCTCGCCCAGGCCCAGAGCCTGAGAAGCGATACCGATACGGCCGCCGTCCAGAGTCTGCATAGCGATCTTGAAGCCCTTGCCTTCCTTGCCCAGCAGGTTCTCCTTGGGCACGATGCAATCCTCAAAGATCAGGTCGCAGGTGGAGCTGCCGCGGATACCCATCTTCTTCTCGTGCTTACCGGTGGAGAAACCGGGGAAGCTCTTCTCAACGATGAAGGCAGAAATGCCGTGGTTGCCCTTGGACTTGTCGGTCATGGCGAACACCACAAAGGTATCGGCCACGTTGCCGTTGGTGATGAAGCACTTGCTGCCGTTGAGGACGTAGTCGCCGTTCTCGTTCTTGACAGCGGTGGTCTGCTGGCCGGAAGCGTCGGTACCGGCGTTGGGCTCGGTCAGACCGAAAGCGCCGATCTTGCGGCCGCTCAGCAGGTCGGGCAGGTACTTCCGCTTCTGCTCCTCGGTGCCGTTCTCATAAATGGGAGCGCAGCACAGAGAGGTGTGAGCGGAAACGATAACAGCAGTGGTGCCGCAGACCTTGGCCAACTCTTCCACGCACATGGCATAGGACAGGACGTCGCCGCCGGCGCCGCCGTATTCCTTGGGGAAGTAAATGCCCATCATGCCCAGCTTCGCCATCTTCTCGACGGTCTCCATGGGGAAGCGCTCTTCCTCATCGATCTCCTCAGCCAGAGGCTTGACCTCGTTCTCGGCGAATTCCCGGTACATCTTGCGGAGCATCTGCTGCTCGTTTGTCAGATGAAAATCCATGATTCGATCCTCCTACAATTTCTTGTTCGGTTATTACAATCTCCCGTCAGCATTTGAAGAATTTCATGACCTTCGGGACAAGCAATACGAGATAGTTTCGGTAAAAAAGCGATTACTTTGTTACATTTTTAACACCGAAAACTCAAAGAAATCGCAACAGCGGCAACGCCCCTGTTGCAACCCATTGCCCACTTTTCACCTTTACTATGTGAAAATTATAACGCAGCCGTGATAGAAAGGCAAGGAAAAGCGCTTCGTGAAAATTGCCAAACTTTTAACGCTAAAACTGTCTCATATGTCGGAAGGTCCAGTATCCTTGTAAAATTTACGTTTTATTGTCTGAAAATGTAAAAAACCGGGCCGCTTTTCAGCGGCCCGGTCATGGGATGATTTACTTGCTGTAATCGTAGAAGCCCTTGCCGGACTTGCGGCCCAGCAGGCCGCCGCGGACCATCTTCTTCAGCAGCAGAGCGGGACGATACTTGCCGTCGCCGGTCTCGTTGAAGAGGGTCTCCATGATAGCCAGGCACACGTCCAGACCGATGAAGTCGCCCAGAGCGAGGGGGCCCATGGGATGGTTTGCGCCCAGCTGCATAGCCTTGTCGATATCCTCCACAGAGGCAACGCCGGTCTCAACCAGGCCGATGGCCTCGTTGATCATGGGGATCAGGATCTTGTTGACCACAAAGCCGGGAGCCTCAGCAACCTCAACGGGATCCTTGCCGATCTCCTGAGACAGCTTGTAGATGACGTCGAAGGTCTCCTGAGTGGTGTTGGCACCGCGGATGATCTCCACCAGCTTCATGCTGGGAACGGGATTGAAGAAGTGCATACCGATGACGGGGTGTTTGAGGCCGTTGCCCATCTCGGTGATAGACAGAGAGGAGGTGTTGGAAGCGAAGATAGCCTCGGGCTTGCACAGCTCGTCCAGCTCGCAGAGCAGCTCCTTTTTGGTAGCCATGTCTTCCTTGACGCACTCGATGATCAGATCGGCGTCAGCGCAGGCGGACTTCTCCTCCACCAGGATGTTGGCCAGCAGAGCATCCACAGCCTCCTGGGTCATCTTGCCCTTGGCCACGCGCTTGGCCAGAGAAGCAGCCAGCTTATCCTTGTGCTTCTGAGCGGAAGCCACAGAGCTTGCATACATCAGGGCAGTGTGGCCCTTAGCCGCGAAAACCTGAGCAATGCCGCTGCCCATGGTGCCGGCGCCGAAAATCGCTACTTTCATGTGATTGTCCTCCTGTAATTTATGTGATTATGGGGGGCCGCTGACCGGAAAGCATTCCGTCAGGGCCAGTTTCACCTGCTTAGTATTATACGGTCTCCCCCACTATTAAGCAAGGACATTTTCCCCTTCCGGCGGATTTTCTGCACTTCCCACAAAGGGATCGTTAAATTTTTTACATATCCGTTAAATAATTAACGTTAAAATAATCACGCAGCCCATAAGTCCTCATAAGCTCCCATAAGTTCTTAAAATTCAGTCACCTGCAGAGTTTTCAGAACCTCACTTCTTATAAGTGATTATAAGTTTTTATACCCGAAAGGTTACGAGAAAGCTATTACCAATACCACCAGGGAATGACACACAAGCGAAGCAGAAGCAACATAAGCACCATTGGAGACGAAAAAAGGCTATCGACCTGCTCCCCGTGAGGGAGAGATCGGTGGCCTGTCGGTTTGTTCTTTTTTGAAGCCCTGCGTTCGAGTCACACCAGTTCATAAAAACGACCGGCTGCATCTCTAAAATGTCGCCTGTTGCGGAGAAAAACTGACTTTTTGATAAAACCTGTTTTTCTAACTTTTTTCAGCGAAAAAGCTAATAAATATGTAAAAACTCCACACTTTCGTGCGGAGTTTTCTGTACTGCATCTTTCATCAACGCATTCTGGTACGCCCGACTGGATTCGAACCAGCAGTCTTTAGAGTCGGAGTTATCAGGCCGTCAAACCGGAAAGCCTTGCGGCGCAAGGGTTTGATTGGTATCGCACAAATTTTTGGCATTTTGAAGAAAAACCTCAGAAGCCTTGCAGGGCAGGTCTTCTGAGATTTTTCGTGGTAGTAGTCAAATAGTAGTCTGAGCAGGTCACACGTCACGCAGCTCGATTCAACTGAGCGACCCTATCGATAAACTCCTTCATGTCTTCAATGTAGGTGTATGGGGCATACTCAGAGTAAATTTCAGGAGAATCCAGAATAACGATTTGAACCCCATCCGCTCGGAGTGCTTCCAAGGTTCCCGGCAGGCATCGCGCCTCATTAGGAGTCTTACAGAGGTAGGCAATACACCCTGCTGATCAAATATCTTTGCGACGATAAATATCTTTCTATCATCCATTGTCAGTCACCTCCAATTCTTGCAACCGCTTCTGGAACTCCCGCTCGCAACCGCTTCTGGAACTCCCGCTCGCAACCGCTTCTGGAACTCCCGCTCGGTCTTGACCTCACCCGCAGCATATTCCAGATAGAGTTGTCGACCAATCTCGGGACTTTTGTACTTATAGACATATTGATGGCTCCAGAGGTTGAAGTAATAATCTTTACCACACCACAACTGTACTTCTATCGGATAGGCCAAATTATCCCTCTGATAATAGAGATAAATCGCACGGTATCCATCATCTACCTGTAGTAGTCCAAAAGGTAAACACCGATTAGAGAATCGACTTGCTGTGAAGATAGCATTCCACCTCTAAAATAAATTGAGATGCCTGCATAAACACATCAGGAGCCTCTTCCTGTGTTGCCTCATAGAAGTCCTCATAGTCCGCCTGTTCACGCAACTCCGACGCATTGCGGATAATTTTTGATGTCCCCTTCTCAACACGCCAGTTTTGACATATTCCTGATTGAAGTGTGCAATTACGCCGCTGTTTGCAATTCTTCTTTGGCCCGACCAAAGCGATGCGCGGATAGTGCCGTTAAGCTGCCTGCCATAAAACAACACCATCCTTTCGAATGTTTTTATAAAACGGAAGAACATCTTTCCACTCCGCAAATTTATCATAATCAATGCAGAGGACAGATAGCACCTTTCCACACTCGAGTTCCAAATCAACTACAAGGTCGAGCATTTGGTCTCGCATCACTTTTGTTGCTCCTGCACGGAGAAGAATTGCCACATCAACATCTGAGTCCGCTGTTCGCGTTCCACGCACGGTAGAGCCATACAGGATAACGCTGTCAATCAAATCTCCATATATCTCTTGCAACCCCGGAATCAGCTTCTCTAACGCCAGATCGATCGTCATCCGTATCCCCTCCTCATCGCAGATTTTCTATTTGCAGTATAGCACGAAGCGGCCAAAATAAGAGCGATTTTTATGGCAGTTTCTATCAGACTCCTCGATGACTCCTGAACACCGATGCAACTCAATTCAACTGTACTCAAGAATATTGCCGTGCTCTATGTTCCTTACGGCGAACTCTTATGAGCGACTGCAACGCTCCACAATGGTTTCCACTGCGGCATCCACGCCCCAGCGGGATACATTGATGCACAGGTCATAGTTTGCCGCCGCACCCCAGGTCTGGTCGCACCGGAAGCGATAGTAGGCCGCCCGGGACCGGTCCATTCTTTGCAGCTTTTCCTCTGCTTCGGCAGTGGTCACGCTGTCCCGGCGGCAGATCCGCTGGATGCGGTCACCATGGTCCGCAGTGAGAAACACCCTCAGAAGTCCCTGTTCATTCCGCAGAACATGGTCGGCGCAGCGGCCAACGATGACGCAGCTGCCTTCTCCAGCCACCGCCAGAATAGCGTCCCGCTGGGCATTGGCAGCCAGCTGCTCCACCGTTGTTTCGGTGCTGTCAGGAAACAGTCCCCGCTGACCCATGACCAGGGAATAGAGGAAACTGCGGGTGGGCTTTTCATCATAGGTATTCATGAATTGGCTGCTGAGGCCACTTTTTTTCGCTGCTACCGCCAGCAGTTCTTTGTCATAGTAGGCGATATGCAGAGCCTGCGCAACCTTTTGCCCCACCTCGCGGCCGCCGCTTCCGAACTGGCGGCCAATGGTAATAATTTTTTTCATAGGTCAAACCTCCATTTTCAGCTTGCCCATTACGCGGGTCAGAATGACCACGGTAATGGTGCAGGATATAACATCCGCCACGGGGGCGGAATACAGGGTGCCCGTAACGCCGGAAAACATGGGCAGAAGGATTGCCAAGGGAATGCTGAGCACGATCTCCCGCAGCAGGGACAGGCTCATGGCCTCCAGGGGCCGTCCCAGGGACTGGAGGAAGATACTTCCCGCCTTTTGCACACAACACAGAGGAATGGTACACAGGAAGATACGGAAAGCCATCACCGCAAATTCTTCATACAAGGCGTCGCCAGAACCAAACAACGCAGTGATCTGCCGGGGAAACATCTGGAAGCAAAGCAGGGAGACCAGCCCCACCGCGATCTCGGCAGCCATCATGGTCTTCAGAATCTGCCGGACCCGGTCAATGTGGCCAGCGCCGTAGTTATAACCCACCAGAGGCTGGCATCCAGCGGCAATTCCTACCACGATGGCTACAACGATTTGAAACACCTTCATCACGATGCCGACTACAGTCATGGGGATGTCCGCACCATAGGGAGACTTGGCACCGTAAATGACCAGCACGTTATTCATAGCCGCCATGATGGCCACGATGGATACCTGGGTGATGAAGCTGCTAATGCCCAGGGGCAGGAAGCGCCTCAGCAGGTGGCCGCTAAGATGGAAGCTGGCTCTTTTCAGCCGGCATGCCTTGCTCTTCTTCGCCAGATACCAGATAGCCATCAGGGCTGTGACGATCTGACCGCTGATGGTGGCCAGCGCCGCGCCCTTCATGCCCATTTGCAATGCAAAAATGGCAATAGGGTCCAGAACCACATTCATCAAGCAACCTACCAAGGTTGACAGCATAGCAAAGGCAGGGGAACCGTCCGCCCGGATCACGGAGTTCATGGCTGTGCCGAACATATAAAAGGGAATACCGGGCAGCAGGTAGATGAAATATTCCACCGCATAGGCCCGGTTGGCCTCGGTAGCGCCGAAGGCCGCCAGACAGCCATCCCGACCTACCGCAAAGATTGCCGTCAGCAGCAGGCTTACCAGCACCGTCAGCGTAACAGCGTTGCCCACACTGCGGTGGGCATTTTCCGTGTCCTGCTGTCCTTGGCACAAGGAGAGGAAAGCGGCGCAGCTGTCACCGATGGCCAAGGCAAAGGCCAGGGTGATGACAGTTACGGGGAAGACCACATTGGTGGCTCCGTTGCCCAGATATCCCACACCCCGGCCCACAAAAATTTGGTCCACGATGTTGTACAGGGCTGAGACCAGCAAAGACATGATGCATGGGATGGCGAAACGGGCCATCAGTTTTCCTACAGGAGCCTGGCCAAGCTCCTGGTTTGCAGTTTCGTTCATGCAGAGAACCTCCTGAAAAAAATAAAAAGCATGACCGTTCTTCCCTGCCGAAGCGATTCGGCTTCACAGGTAAGTTACGGCCATGCTGTTGTCGCAAGGCGTATTATAACACAGATCAGCGGTAGCGGTGTGTACGAAAATCAAAAACTTTTTAGCGTCTCAGAAAGGGCAATCTGCATAAATTTTATATTGTAAAATTGTTGGAATGTAATAATAGCAAGAGTCAGATGAGTTGGAAAAAACGTTTCTTCCGGTATTTTTAATGAGTTACTTAACAGGACGTTCTCCAAGTATTTTTTATATGGTTCGCTTCTGTGTCCAATTTTCCTACACATACCGTGCTGCAGCAAACAAGAACTCCTCCATACCATCGTCACGCCTGTTTACAAGGAAACGGGAGAGCTGATGCGTGACATCCTTTTGAAGCTGATGCTGGCTGATTTGGAGCCGGTATAAAACTTCATGCGTCGGAGGCACACCCATTTTTGATTTGTGTTCGTGCATGAAGTTTTTGTGCATCATTTTCGGTTGCCCCAACGGGGCGAGAAAATGGCACATTACGGATTGCTATGCCAGCATAGCAATCCCCATCGACATCCTTAACATGGGCGGTCGGGCGAGGTATAATATAGATAGAATAAAGAACCTCTTGCTTGACTGCCAGAGAGGAGGTTTATATGAAACAGTCAAGCAAAAAACACGAACTCGGCACAGCCGCTCTTTACTGCCGACTGAGCCGTGATGATAATATGGACAGCGAGTCCAACAGCATCCAAAATCAGCGGAAGATACTCCAAAAGGCCGCCAAGGACAAGGGCTATACCGACACAATCTTTTTCGTGGATGACGGTATCACGGGTACGACGATGAAGCGTCCCGGCTTTCAGAAAATGTTGACCGCTATCGAGGCCGGGTATATCTCGGCGGTGTTCGTCAAAGATTATTGTGCGATAATAGGACTAAATCAGAAAGACCTTGAAAATCAAGGC
>ENA-UONT01001563-UONT01001563.1-human-gut-metagenome-genome-assembly--contig:-CS20-NODE-1563-length-18986-cov-40.057842_pt1 | contig 18986 bp, 13 predicted proteins | sample MGYA00242459_ERZ724006 | MGnify/ENA metagenome assembly ERZ724006 | reverse complement strand
TATGTAATTTTCCTGTCTGCTGCGGCCATGAATTCTCCTCCCAAAAGCAACTTTAACCTGCCTTTATTATACCATAAAGGCAGGTTAAAGTACAGAAATATATGCAATTTTCAGAACATTTTTGTCAGAATAGATCCCTTGGTTTTCCTTTGCGGATAGCCGTTTTCTGCTCGATCCGAAGCCCTTCCATGAGCCAGCGGAAGCTCTGGGGATCCAGTAACCGCAGTTCTGCTTCTGACCTGGGCCATTGAAATCTCCCGTTGGATAACCGTTTGTACAGAAGGATATATCCGTCGCCGCACCAGTACAGAGCCTTGATTCGATCCGTTCGTCTGCCGCAGAACAGGAACAGACTTTCTTCGTCAAAATGACTGCCATACTGCTGCTTCACTACTGCGGCAAGGCCGTCGATCCCAAGACGGAGATCTGTATAGCCGCAGGCAATATAGAAATTCCGGACTTTTGTCAGATCTATCATAGCGATTGAATGGACCGAAGCAGTGCAGCGACAGCCGCAATATCCACATCGGCCGGCAGCTTCAATTCTGCACCCCGGTAGTGGATCTGAAGAATCTCCGTTGAAGTCACAGAAGATTCCAGCTGCACGATCTGAGGCCCGGCAGCTTCTGCCATCTGACTGCGGAGTTTCCGGAGCCAGTAGTAAAAGCTTTTCTCGGAAATCCCACGCCGCCGGCAAAATTCCCGTTTTGTCAGTCCACTGTTGCTGCATTCCTGAATAAGCATTCTCCATGTCTGCGCCCGATAGTCGTCCCGCACTGCCAATACATCTGCCATTTGATAGCATCTCTCCCTCCTTCTCGAAAAACTCACCGTGCGTTTTTCAAGTTTTGGGATATTATCTCACATCGTTGGCCGGGATTCTAGGCGGGTGATTATTGTGCACTTACGGAACATCTTCTTCCATAATAGACCTCTCACTTGCTTAAAACTTTTGTTTAGAAGTCTTTTTGAGCATTTGATAGCCTTCTGTTCCGCTAATTTCAAGCATCGAATATTTCTTTAGCATTTTCTCTAAACTTATACGAATTTGGACAGGGGTATAAGAAGTTAATGCCCCTTGGTTAATGATAGACTTCGTCCAAATTCTTTGCTGATTATAGAGGCTCCAAAAACGATTCATATCAAAATTGGGATTCTGTGCCGCTATTTGTTGCACCATTGCGTTAAGCGTATTTCGATCTGCTTCCGAAACGCCTTGCGGAATCATATTTCCCATAGCAGAAGTGATATTTTGCGCTGTAACTCCGGTACAAGCATTATTAAGATCGGCCACAATAAACTGCGATTCTATATTTGCCAAAACATTTTGTGTTATCTGAAAGGAATTCTTTTGGAAAGCCTTCATGAGCATCTGCTGTTCCTGAATCTCTGACACATACTCATATAGTTGATTCAGTGCTGTATAGCTGGTCGCGTCCATTTTTCGGACAAAGTAATGTTTGTACTTGTTCCAATAATCCGTATCCATCAAGGGTAGTGATTCATAGAACGCCGTTTCGTTTAATTGTCCGTCAACAATGAACGTAGAGATTTCCCTTAATCGCTCCTGGAATTCATCGATTTGAAGGACGATAAGAGAAGCTGCATCAATCTTTTTCTTCCGTTCCTGCAATATGTAAGTTGCAAGGGCAAAGCTACCTACGATAATAAGCAAAATGTTTGCCCAGTTTTCTGAAATGAATTTTACCATCTATCAAGACTCCTCACTGCAAATCAAGCACCCGTTCAATTTTTTTCTTCTTTTTATCAATTAGTGCAGCAATAAATTGTTCGTAAGATTCTTCAGGATACAAAGGATTTTTTTCTGTTTCATACTCGTATCCGCCTGTAATTCCTCGCGCCAACTCTGCAAATGTTTTTAAGGCCTGCACAAATGGAATGTTTTCGGGATTTTTTATCTTGGAAATTGTTGGTTCTATATGATTATATAAGATTTTAAGTTGCTCAAGATGTTCTTCCAAAACTAACGGTTTCCCAGTTACAGGAAAAATATGTTTCATTCGCCGTTCAAGAATATAAGATAATTCTTCTTCTGTAACTTGCTCATCGGATGTTCCACGTCGTATATAAATAGTAGCAGGCTTAATATTAGAACCTTCTTTTCGAGAGATGAACGGCAAAAATTGAGGAGTATCTTCAACAAAAAGCATTTGGAATTGTTTTCCCTTCAATGCCTCGTACTCAGATGTTTGATAGCTAAAATCATATACATCATACTTCAGGCTGGAAGAAAGATACGGCTTTATCCATGCCCCTATCTGCTCTTTTGCTTGTAACTCTTTCAACCCATCACATGAAAATGTCTTATCATCGTTTTCATGTACGCCAAAAACGACAATTCCACCGCCGTAATTTGCTAAAGCGAGCATTAATTTTGCCAGCTTATCTTTCTCAATCCACTCTTGTTTAAAATCGATGGCATTGTGTTCGCCAGTTTGATCCTGTAAAAATTCACGAAAGTGATCCAATGTTGGTTCTTGAAGAAGTCTATATACAGTATCTTTTATTTGTTTAGGGAATTCCATATGTTTTACCTCATCCAAAGTATTCCTGCATCAGAGCCTTTTTCAACGGTTCCAGTTTTTCGAGGCTGTGGCTGATGATAATCTTTGTTTTTTCTGTTTGCTCCACAAAGGCGGCAAACTGTTCCTGTAATTCTATCGGTGGCATAGGGACCCGCAGTGTGAGGATGTCTTTATTAGAAATATTCGCCTGTCGAATACCTCTACTGATTCCTGTCAATCGCTTTTTGATTCTGGGAAATTTTAGCAACTCTGAGAAGTAACACTTGTTAAGAGATATCTCAATGGACAGTTTGGCATTCCGTTGGTTTAAATAGTATTCGTCATAATCAGCCCCAAGAATGCAAACATTTCCATAATCATCTTTGCCGACCGTTCCAGTGAGTGACATAACCAAATCTCCAGGGAATACCTTGTAACGTGCAAGCGCTAAATCATCTGGCCAATAAACCATATTAACCGGGAGAAAATGCCCCGAATTGATGTTTCCAATTCGTAAGACAGGAATGCCTTCGTCAGTAAATCCATCACTCTTAAAAGCGTATCCTCCTATAACTTTAAGATGATGACTCAATTCATCTTCTTGCCAATGCTTTGGATTTTCATCCGGTTCCCCAAATATCTCCACAAACCTTGCCTTGACCGCTTCATCCAGCTTATCCAGCTGCTGTTGACGTTTCGCAATCAGGTCGCTCACTTTGTCCAGAATCGCCGCGATTTTGCGCTGTTCGTCAATGGGTGGAAGGGGAATTTCTGTTTCAGAAAGTGTTTTTTTATTGATGGCCTTGAATGTACTTCCAGTACCTTTGGAATTTAGTTCGTCAACCTTACCTGATAACGCATGCCATAAATATTCCTGAGCACAAATATCCTCGTTTACCGTTAAAGCAGCTAACCCTCGGCCTATACAGCATTCACAATTTGCAATATTCAACGCGCCAATTGGTGCACGAACAGAGATTAAAATATCTTTTTCCCGTGCTATTTTGGTTGGCTCAGAGCACCACATACGAACCGCAGGATAAATCTCTCCAAAATCTGCATTTCCCTGAAAAAACGGAAGGCCGTTACCATCTTCGTTGTATGTGGAAGAATCTGGAGACTGTCCCATATTTATCGCACAAATTTCTTCTAACCTCGCCATCATAGCATCTCCTCCAATTCCGCCAGCCCTGCGGTAATCTCCAGTTCCAGCTCATGCAGGTCTGCCATCAGTTCTGTGGTAGAGGGGTCCTCCACCGGCACATACTCCACCTCTTTGTACTTGTTGATGGACAGGTCATAGTCGTTGTCTGCGATTTCCTGTTTCGGCACAAGAAAGCTCTGCTCTGTGCGCTGGCGGTCAGCTTCCTGGTCCAGATGGTGGAACCGCTCGATGATGTCGGGAATGTCATTTTCCGCAATTTCGCTGCGCTTGTCGTCCAAGGAAAAACCGTCGGCTTTCATATCATAGAACCACACATTTTCCGTGCCGCCCGCTCCGGTCTTGGTGAACACCAGCACCGCCGTGGACACGCCCGCATAAGGCTTGAACACGCCGGAGGGCATAGAGATCACCGCCCGCAGCTGATGGTTCTCCACCAGTTCTTTGCGAATAGCTTTGTGCGCCTTGGAGGAGCCGAAAAGCACGCCGTCCGGCACGATGCAGGCGCACTGACCACCCTTTCTCAGCATCCGCAGGAACAGGGCCAGAAACAACAGCTCGGTCTTTTTGGTGTTGGTCACGGCTTTCAGGTTGTCGTTGATGCTTTCCGCGTCCACGGTGCCCTTGAAAGGCGGATTTGCCAGACACATGGTAAACTTGTCGCTGATCTGGTTCTGCTTGGAAACGCTGTCCTTGTAGTCAATCTCCGGGTGGCTGATGGAGTGCAGCATCAGGTTCATCGCAGAAATGCGCAGCATGGTGCGGTCTGTGTCAAAGCCGGTGAAGGCATCCCCAGCAAAGTGCTCCCACTGCTCGGAAGTCATGGTATCCTCGTAGTGGTTGCGAATGTACTCCGCGGCGGAGACCAGAAAGCCTGCCGTGCCGCAGGCCGGGTCGCAGATGGTGTCGTTCGGGGTGGGTTGCAACAACTCCACCATCATTTCCCGGATGTGCTTGGGAGTGCGAAACTGGCCGTTCTGCCCAGCGGTAGCCAGTTTGCCCAACATGTACTCGTACAAGTCGCCCTGCATATCCAAATCGGCAATGTCATGCTCATACAGGTCATCCAACCCTGTGATGATTTTTTGCAACACCTGCGGCGTAGGAATCAGGAACATCGCATCGCTCATGTACCGGGCAAAGGCCGTCTCATTCTGCACATCACTGCTGGAATCGTCGGCGATTTCCACCAGTTCCCCCTGCTCGGTGAAGTCCGGCAGGCGGCCATGTTTCATGTTTTTGATGGCAGGGAAGACCCGCTGGGAAATTACATTGAAAATATCGCGGGGATCGTTGTTCTTGAATTTACTCCAGCGCATGGACTGTCCAACGGTAGACTGGGGGAAAATCTTCTCCATCTTCTCGCCAGTCATATGCTCAAATTCTTCCGTTTCCAGCTCTTTTTCGTCCAGAGAGCGGATAAACATAAGATAGGTCAGCTGTTCGATGACGGTTAGAGGATTGGTAATGTCGCCCGCCCAGATGTCCGTCCAGATTTTATCTACTTTATTTTTAATCACACCTGTAATCATGCATCTATTCCTCCGTTTTCTGTATCAGGGATAAATTCCATCACGTCTCCGATATTGCATCCCAGCATGGTGCAGATTTTTTCCATGCTGTCCATGGAGACAGGCTCACCTTTACTTAATCGTGCTAAAACATTGGTGCTGATTTTTGCACGGTGCATCATGTCGGTTTTGCTCAAACCATGATCGATCAACTGTTTCCACAGCCGATTGTAACTGATTGCCATCCCGCACCTCCTGATTTTTTCCTATTTACTAGTATAACGGATATTGTGCTAAAAGACAAATAAAATTCACGAAATCGTGAGCTATTGATTGGCAAAAACGTGGTCTGGATATTGGAATCCCAGACCACGTTTTGCTTTGAGCAAGACAGGCTTGCCATCAAATCATTTGAAAATGCTTTAGTGCATCCATAATTGCAGCTTCCTTTTCCGGCGGGCACTGTGGTACTTTCGCGTCTTCTTTCTTTGACAGATTATAATTCTGCCCCACATCTAGCCCGCACTTCCGCTTAACCTGGGAGATATACAGGCTGGACACCTTCAGGCCGTGCTTTTCCAGCACATAGGCTTTGATCTCATCATAGGTGGCTTTACTCTCCGCCGATGTCAAATCCAGCTCGTCCATCTTCACTTCGATCTCGATATGTTCTTTACTTTGAAGTTTGGACAACAAGCATACCGTCTCCACATGTGCCGTTCTTGGGAACAGATCCACAGCGGCGGCGCGGACGGCGGTATAGCCGTGCTCCGCAAAGCGCTTCACGTCCCGGCCCAGCGTGGCCGGGTCACAGGACACATACACGATCCGCCGGGGCGACATGGCGGCGGCCGCCTCCACCACCTCCGGAGCAAGCCCCTTTCGGGGCGGGTCGACGCAGATCACGTCAGGCCGCAGCCCACGGCGAGCCAATTCCGCCGCCGTTTCCTTGGCATCGCCGCAGAAGAACTCCACGTTCTCCACGCCGTTGGACTTGGCGTTCTGCCATGCGTCGTCAATGGCCTCCGGCACGATCTCCGCGCCGATGGCCTGCTTGCAGTGCCGGGCCATGCACAGGGTGATGGTGCCCGCCCCGCAATAGAGGTCAAGCACCGTCTCCTCCCCCGTCAGGGCGGCGAACTCCACCGCCTTGCGGTACAGCACCTCCGCCTGTGCCCGGTTCACCTGATAGAAGGACGGCACGCTGAGCCGGAACGTCAGTCCCCATAGGGTGTCCCGCAGGGTGTTCTCCCCCCACAGGGTTCGGTAGCTGTCGCCCAGGATCACATTGCCCTTTTTGCGGTTGACGCCCCAGACGATACCCACCGCGCTGGGGACAGCCTGTCGCAGCAGCTCCACCAGCTCCGGTTCACGGGGCGCACGTTCTCCGTTGCCCAACAGGCAGATCAGGCTCTCCCCCGCCCCGTTGGTACGGACATACAGATGCCGCAGCAGGCCCCGGCCCGTTTTCTCGTCATAGCAGGGCACCCGGAACTGCCGGATGTACTGCCGCACCGCCTGAGCCGCCGCATCAGCCTGCGGCATTTGCAGACGGCACCGCTCCACACCGATGACCTCGTGGCTGCGGGCGCGGTAAAAGCCCACCGTACCGTTGGGCGCGATGGGATACTGGCTCTTGTTGCGGTAGCAGTCCGTGTCCGGCGCGCCCAGGATCTCCTCCACCTGTACATCGCTGCCGCCGAGACGGGTCAGGGCGTCCTGCACCCGCTGGCGTTTGGCGGCCAGCTCCTCGGCATAGTCCATGTGGCGGAAGTCGCAGCCGCCGCACCTGCCGTAGTAGGGGCAGTCCGGCTCCTGCCGGTGCTCGGACGGCGTATGGATGGCCGTCACCTTGCCGAAGGCGGCGTGCTTCAGCACCTTCATGATGAGGATATCGCAATCCTCGCCCCGGATGGCCCGGTGGACGAACACCACCTGCCCGTTGACACGGGCGATGCCCAGTCCCTCGGAGGAATAGCCCTCGATGACCGCCCGGACGGTCTGGTTTTTTTGCAGCGTTTCCATGTGACCTCTTTCTCAAAAATAGGGGAAGCCACCGGCTTCCCCTATTTTCATGTTCTATTAAAACTCGAATTTCTCTGTGACCTTGCGGATGGCCTCGGCCATGGTGCCAAGGGTCTTGTTGTCCCGGCCCTTGCTGCGGCGCACCAGTGCCTGCAGGGCGTCCAGCGCCTGCAAAAGCTTCTGATAGACCACACCGGCCCGGCTGCCCTGACCGTCGAACACGGTTTTCTTCCGCTCCGGCAGGAAGCCCTTTGCCAGCTGGGTGCAGGTGATCAGGTCGTACTCCTCCGTATACTGGGGCGCGTGGGCGTTGAAGCCCATGGCGCTGACCGTCTCGGCAAACAGGGGCGCTACCTCCCGGTCGCCGTGGACGATGAACACGTGCTGGGGCTTGGGCTCCTTGAAGTGGGAGATCCAGTCCAGCAGATGATCCCGGTCAGCATGGGAGCTGAGGCCCTGGAAATTGACGATCTTGGCCCGGACAGCCACATCCTCGCCGAACAGCTTCACGCTGGCGGCGCCGTCCAGCAGAGTACGGCCCAGCGTACCGGGGGACTGGAAGCCCACGAACACCACGGCGCTGTCGGCACGCCACAGGTTGTACTTCAGGTGATGGCGGATACGGCCCGCGTCGCACATGCCGCTGGCGGAGATGATGACCTTGGGGGTGCCGTCCATGTTCAGCAGCTTGGACTCCTCCACCGATTCCGTCAGGTGCAGGCCAGGGAAGCTGAACATATGGGTGCCGTCCTGCACCAGTGCCAGCGCTTCCTCGTCCAGATAGCCCCGGAGATCGCCGCAGAAAATGCGGGTGGCGGACTTGGCCAGCGGCGAGTCCACATACACCGGGAAGTCCTGCACGGAGGTCACCAAATGACGATCCTTGATCTCCCGAATGAAGTACAAAAGCTCCTGAGTGCGGCCTACGGCGAAGGAGGGGATCACCACATTGCCGCCCCGGCCCAGCGTCTCGTCGATGATCTGGGCCAGATCGTCGGTATAGCTCCACACCTCGGTGTGGTTGCGGTTGCCGTAGGTGCTCTCCATCACCACATAGTCCGCCCCGCCGAAGAACTGAGGATCCCGGATGATGGGCTGATCCACGTTGCCGATATCGCCGGAGAACACGATGTTGCGCTTCTCGCCGCCCTCGGTCAGCTCCATGAGGATGGAGGCGCTGCCCAGCAGATGGCCCGCGTCGATAAACGTGGCCTTCACGCCCTCGCACACGTCCACGGTCTGGTGATACTCGCAGGTCTGCAAAAATTCCGGCACACGCATGGCGTCCGCCACGGTGTACAGCGGCTCCACGTTGGGGCGGCCGGCGCGCTGGTTCTTGCGGTTCTGATACTCGGCGTCGCTCTCCTGAATGTGGGCAGAGTCTGCCAGCATGATATTCAGCAGATTGGCCGTCAGCCGGGTGGTGATGATCTTCCCCTGAAAGCCGTTCTTGATCAGCATGGGGATACGGCCGGAGTGGTCGATATGGGCGTGTGTCACCAGCACGGCGTCGATGCTGCCGGGGTGGAAGGGCAGCGTGGCGTTGTCCACCTCGTCCCGTCCCTGCTGCAAGCCGCAGTCGATGAGAATGTGCTTCCCGTTGACCTCCAGACAATGGCAGCTGCCGGTGACGCACTGGTCAGCGCCGAAAAAGCTCAGCTTCATGGCGTACATCCTTTCCAAAAAGTTCACAGATTTGGTCAAATTTTCTGCTATGATAAATTACTTGTTATCATACCACGTTTCCCCGCCGTAGGCAAGCTGTAATTCACCTTAAACAGCACTGGGGCGGCGGTTCGTCAAATTTCCTTTGCATCTGGCACGTAAGTATGATATACTGATATTTGTATTACTATGTGATGCATGAATTCTTTTCACAGAAAGGATCAAAATACATGGGACTGATTACCAAGATCTTCGGAACCTATTCCGAGCGTGAGCTGAAATCCATCTGGCCCATCGTCCACAAGATTGAGGGCATGGAAGCCGAGTACAAGGCCATGACCGACGCGCAGCTTCAGGCCAAGACGCCGGAGTTCAAAGAGCGTCTGGCCAACGGCGAAACGCTGGACGACATTCTGCCGGAGGCCTTTGCCACCGTCCGCGAAGCGGCGGACCGCGTGCTGGGCCTGCGCCCCTATCCGGTACAGCTGGTGGGCGGCATTGTGCTGCATCAGGGCCGCATCGCCGAGATGAAGACCGGTGAAGGCAAAACGCTGGTGGCCACGCTGCCCGCCTACCTGAACGCGCTGACCGGCAAGGGCGTGCACATCGTCACCGTCAACGACTATCTGGCCAAGCGTGACTCTGAATGGATGGGCAAGGTACACCGCTTCCTGGGTCTGACCGTGGGGCTTATCATCCACGACCTCACCAAGGAGGAGCGGCAGAAGGCCTACAACGCCGACATCACCTACGGCACCAACAACGAGATGGGCTTCGACTATCTGCGTGACAATATGGCCATCTACTCCAGTGAGCTGGTGCAGCGGGGCCACAACTTCGCCATCGTGGACGAGGTGGACTCCATCCTGATCGATGAAGCCCGTACCCCCCTGATCATTTCCGGTCAGGGCGACAAGTCCACCCAGCTGTACGACATGGCCGACGCCTTCGCCCGCAAGCTGAAGCGCTTCGTCATCGTGGAGACGGACAGCAAGGAGGAGGAAGACCCCAACATCGACGCCGACTACATCGTGGATGAAAAGGCCAAGAGCGTCACCCTGACCGCCCGCGGCATCGCCAAGGCGGAGGAATTCTTCCATCTGGACAATCTGGGCGACCCGGAAAACAGCACTATCTCCCACCACATCAATCAGGCCATCCGCGCCTACGGCATCATGAAGCGCGATGTTGACTACGTGGTGAAGGACGGCGAGATCGTCATCGTGGACGAGTTCACCGGCCGTCTGATGTTCGGCCGCCGCTACAGCGAGGGTCTGCATCAGGCCATCGAGGCCAAGGAAAAGGTGCAGGTGCAGCGGGAGAGCAAGACGCTGGCCACCATCACCTTCCAGAACTACTTCCGTATGTACACCAAGCTGTCCGGTATGACCGGTACGGCCATGACGGAGGAGGAGGAATTCGCCACCATCTACAAGCTGGATATCGTGGAGATCCCCACCAACCGCCCCATCGCCCGTATCGACTACGACGACAGCGTGTATAAGACCGAGAACGGCAAATACCGCGCCGTCATCAAGCAGGTAAAGGAGTGCCACGCCAAGGGCCAGCCTGTGCTGGTGGGTACGGTCTCCATTGAGAAGAACGAGCTGCTGGGCCATATGCTGCAGCGTGAGGGTATCCCCTGCAATCTGCTGAACGCCAAGAACCACGAGAAGGAAGCCGAGATCGTGGCGCAGGCCGGTAAGTTCGGCGCCGTCACCGTGGCCACCAACATGGCCGGCCGTGGTACGGATATCATGCTGGGCGGCAACGCCGAGTATCTGGCCAAGAACGACCTGCGGAAAGCCGGCATGGACGACGAGCTGATCGCCGAAGCCACCGGCTACGCCGACACCGACAATCAGGAGATTCTGGATGCCCGCCAGCTGTTTGCCGAGCGGCTGCAGAAGCACAAGGACGAGATCGCCGGCGAGGCCGAGCGCGTCCGCCAGGCCGGTGGTCTGTTCATCATCGGCACCGAGCGGCACGACTCCCGCCGTATCGATAACCAGCTGCGCGGTCGTGCCGGCCGTCAGGGCGACCCCGGCGAGACCCGGTTCTATATCTCGCTGGAGGACGATTTGATGCGTCTGTTCGGCGGCGAGCGGATCACCAATATGATGGATCGCCTTCAGGTGGACGAGGATATGCCCATTGAGAACAAGCTCCTCACCAAGTCCATCCAGCAGGCTCAGACCACTGTGGAGAGCCGCAACTTCCAGACCCGTAAGTCGGTGCTGGAGTACGACGACGTGATGAACAAGCAGCGCGAGATCATCTACGGTCAGCGCAAGCAGGTGCTGGACGGTCTGGACGTGAAGGAGACCATCATGAACATGATGTCCACCTCCATCACCAATCAGGTGAACTCCGTCTTCCTGTCCCAGCCCCACATCGACGCGGCACAGTGCAAGGAGCTGCTGCGGGGCGTGGAGGGTCTCTACTTCCCCAAGTATGCCGTGAAGATCACCGAGGAGGAGCTGCCTTCCCTGACCGCCGACGAGCTGGCCCAGCGGTTCATCACCGCCGCCGCCGACTTCTACGAGAAGAAGGAGCAGGAATTCACCTCCCCCGTCATGCGTGAGGTGGAGCGCGTGGTGCTGCTGCGAGTGGTCGACGAGTACTGGATGGAGCACATCGACGCCATGGACGATCTGCGTCAGGGCATCCGCCTGCGTGCCTACGCCCAGACCAACCCCGTTGACGCCTATAAGAAGGAAAGCCTTGAGATGTTCGAGGAGATGATCTCCGCCATTCAGGAGGAGACTGTCCGGCGTCTGTACAGCGTCCGCATCCAGCGCAACGAGGAGATCAAGCGCGAGCGGGTGGCCAAGGGCATGACCGAGAACGTGGGCGGCGACGGCACCGTGAAGAAGCAGCCCAAGAAGGTGGTCAAGATCGGCCGCAACGACCTGTGCCCCTGCGGCAGCGGGTTGAAGTGGAAGAAGTGCGACTGCAAGGAGTATCACTCCTGATTTCATACGAGCCAAAACGGGCGGCGGCAGATGCCGCCGCCCGATATTTCCCTCAGGCGAGAAACGCACCCAAAGCCTCCCCTGTGTAAGGGGAGGTGTCGCCGTAGGCGACGGAGGGGTTGTCAAATACCCCGACAATCCCCCAGTCTCGGCTTACGCCGAGCCAGCCCCCTTTACACAAGGGGGCCTTTGATGCCGCTCTCCGATGTATTTTCCCCACCCCGAAAGGAGCCCTCTATGTTCCACACCAACACCAAAAACGGTCTTACCATCCTGACCGCCGATACCCTCTCTGGCGTGTGCCACGGCTTTTCCACCCGCCCCGGCGGCGTGTCTCCTGCGCCGTGGGACAGTCTGAACCTAGGGGTAGGCCGGGGCGATGAAATCGCCCGCGTACAGGAGAACTACCGCCGCTTTTGCGCCGCGCTGGGCACAGATGTGAACCGTGTGGTGCTGTCCAAGCAGATCCACGAGGATGTGGTGCGCCACGTGACGGAGGCCGACGCAGGAAAGGGTCTGTGGCGTGACCGGGACTATCCCTCCGTGGACGGCATGGTGACCGACGTGCTCCATCTGCCGCTGGTGGTGTTCTCCGCCGACTGCAATGTGGTGCTGCTCCACGACCCCGTCCGCAAAGCCATCGGCGCCTGCCACGCCGGATGGCGGGGCACGGCGCTGGGCATCGCCGCCAAGACGGTGCGGGAGATGCAGCGGATCTTCGGCTGCGACCCGGCGGATATCCGGGCCGCCATCGGCCCCGCTATCGGCCAGTGCTGCTTCGAGACGGACGGCGACGTTCCGGCGGCGCTCCATGCCGCGCTGGGCGACGAGACCGAGCCCTATATTACCTGGAACGGCCGCAAATACCACATCGACCTGAAAGCCATCAACGCCCTGTGGCTGCGGAAGTCCGGCGTCACCCAAATCGACGTCAGCGGCGACTGCACCGCCTGCCGCACCGACCTCTACTGGAGCCACCGGAAGCACGGCGGCGAGCGGGGCAGTCAGATCGCCATGATCTCGCTGGAGGATACGCTATGAAACGACGCATTGCGGCGCTGCTGCTGGCGGCGCTGTCGCTCCTGTCCCTGTCCGGCTGCGCCAACTGGGACGAGGGCACCTATACCGATAATCCCCTGGGCGAGCTGTCCCAATACTACCAGACCGACACCGTGGAGGAAACTCCCGCCCTGACCGCCTTTGCCCTGCCCTATCTCAGCGGCGAGACACTGGATCCCATCACCTGCGGCGACGGCATTCAGCTGACGCTGACCACCCTGCTGTACGAGCCGCTGTACCGCCTGTCCCCGCAGTTTGAGACGGAGCGGGTGCTGGCCCAGAGCGAGAGCTACGACCCGGAGTCCTTCACCTACACCATCCGTCTGCGCGGCGGCGTCCATTTCAGTGACGGCACGGCGCTGACAGCGCAGGATGTAGCCGCCACGCTGCTTCGGGCCCAGCAGTCCTCCCGCTACGCCGCCCGCCTGGCGGATGTGACCGCCATCAAGGCGGCCGGCAGCGACACCGTGACCATCCAGCTGGCCCAGGATCGCCGGGACTTCACCGCGCTGCTGGATATCCCCATCGTCAAGGCCGGTACGGAAAACGACCCCTTCCCCACCGGCACCGGGCCTTACACCAAGTCCGGCAGCGCCGAGCTGCTGGCGCGCAATTCCCACTGGCGGCGCAGCGTAACGCTGCCCTTTGATCAGATCAATCTGCTGTCCTATAAGAGTCAGGAGGCCGCCGCCTACGCCTTTTCCTCCCACGACGTGCACCTGCTGGCCTACGACATGACCGGCTCCAGGGGCGACGTGGCCTCCACCAGCGGCAGCTATACCGACGCGGACACCACCATTCTGCAATTTCTGGGCTTCAACCACTCCCGCAGCCTGTTCCAGAAGGCGGAAATGCGGCTGGCCATCAGCATGGCCATGGATCGCGCCACCTATGTCAGCGCCTATCTGATGGGCCACGGCGAGGAGACGCAGTTCCCCGTCAGCCCCGTCAGCAGCCTGTATCCCCAAGCACTGGAGCAGACCTATACCGCCGACGACTGCGCCGCCGCCATGGCGGAGCTGAGCATGGCCGACGGCGAGTGGATCTACAGCATGACGCTGCTGGTCAACAACGAAAACAGCTTCCGTGTCGCCATTGCGCAGGAGATCGCCAAGGCGCTGGAGCAGTATGACTTCAAGGTCACGGTGCAGGCGCTGCCATGGGATCAGTACCTTACCGCGCTGGCGGAGGGCCGGTACGACATGTATTACGGCGAGTGCAAGCTGACGGCGGATTGGGACGCCACGGCGCTGGTAGGCACCGGAGGAAGCCTGAACTACGGCGGCTTCTCCGATCCCGCCACGGACGTTCTGCTGGCGGCGTATCTCTCCGCCGATGACGACGGCCGGGCCGCCGCCATGGAGCGGCTGTGCCGCCGCCTGCAAAACGAAATGCCCATCATCCCCCTTTGCTTCAAGCGCACCTCAGTGCTGCTGCCCTACGACGCGGTGGAGCACGTCACCCCCACCGCCGCCGATCCCTTTTACCGTCTGGAGAACTGGACGATCCACTGGGGAACCGAGAAATAAGCGCAAGAGAGGAACCCATATGACTGACCGTGACTATACCCGGCTGGTGCAGACCATCGAGGAACAGCTTCAACAGAAAGGGCGGCTCATTGTCGCCATCGACGGGCGGTGCGGCTCCGGCAAAAGCACATTGGCAGCGCGGCTGGAGCGTGAGCTGCGGTGCAGCGTGTTCCACATGGACGATTTCTTTCCCCGCCCTGAGCAGCGGACGGCGGAGCGGCTGTCCCAGCCCGGCGAAAATGTGGATCACGAGCGTTTTCTGGCGGAGGTGCTGCTGCCGCTCCACAATGCGCAGCCCGTCACCTATCGTCCCTACCTCTGCGCCCGGCAGCAGTTGGGCGCGCCCGTGACCGTCCCGCCAACGCCCCTGACCATGGTGGAGGGCTCCTACGCCTGCCATCCCACCCTGCGTGAATACTACGGCCTGCGGGTGTTCCTAACCGTTGCGCCGGAGGAGCAGCTACGGCGCATCGAAAGCCGCAACGGCCCGGAGAAGGCGCAGATGTTCCGTGACCGCTGGATCCCCTTTGAGGAGATGTATTTTCAGGCTTTTGACGTACAGGCGCGGTGCGATATTGTGATAGAGGGGTAATCGAAACGATAAAAGAGACGGCGCAGGCCGTCTCTTTTGTTGCTTTATTGAGCAGGGCGGACAGAGTCGTCCGCCCCTACTGACGTTGTTAACGCCAAACCGCTGTAGGGGCCGACGACTCTGTCGGCCCCTGTTGGTCACTTGTGCACAGTGAATCCCGCTCTTAATACTTGTCCTGATATGCCGTGTCCTCCACGCCGCTTTGCCTCGCCGCATAAAAAACGGTCAGCAGCGCTCGGCTGCTGACCGGGGAAATTTTATATTTTTTCTCTGTCCTCTTGACGGGGTGCGGTTCACTCTTTCGGTGGCTGCCTTGTGTTTCACTCAGATATTCAGTTGTGACTCTCCAATGAGAGCGTATAAATTATACCACACAGAACACTTGTTCGTCAAGTGCTTTCGGCATATTGTGACAGGAAAGGCGACTGCCGTTTCCGACAGCCACCTTTGGGTTAATCATTTGATCTTACTTTACACTGCGCTTGTTCTTTCTGCCGTAAATGGTTGTTGCGGTTACTGCGCCGCCACTGGCAAGCAGCAGAACAAACCATAAGGCAAGGTTGCTATTATCACCGGTTTTCGGAGAATCAATTGGTTTGGCTGTTCCGTTTGTACCAGTGCCAGCGCTACCACTGTTTTTGCTCCACTGAGCATAAAGCACGGTATCTTTGTCAGTCAATGTAAAACTATCGCCCGGTTTGTAAGCAGTACCCCTGCCATTTGCCTGTGTATTCCAGCCGGTAAAGTTGTAGTTGCTGCGGGTAAAAACATTTTCTGCAACGGTCACCCTTTCTCCTGCCGCACCAGTTGCTGGATCTATTGCTCCTTTGCCGCCATTTGCATCATAAGTTAACTTAACTTGAAGTTGCGTGATATTTTCCTGATATCCACAATACTTGCATTTTTTTGTTACAGTACGGCTTATCGTGCCATCAGCATTCGTAGTCCATTCACTTGCCGTAGTATCAAACGCATTATCCTTATAACCTTCGGCATACAGACTAAAATTGGAACCATTAACATGATTGTCGTACGTAACGCCATCTGCCGTCACACCGCTGTTATGGTATCCCTTGGCATCAACCATTTTGCCACCCTGCCAAACGGTAGTGTTACCGAAGTTTACAATAGTTCTGCCTGTATTATTGCCGGATTTACCGCCATAGCCAAAGAAACGAGAGCAGGTTATCTTATCTGTATCTACCCCGTTTACAGCATTGCTGCCGGAAATATTGATGACATACTTATAATCTCCCATGTTACTGTCGTTGATGTTCAGCACCGGCTTCAGAGACTGATCGGAATTATTGACTGTACAACCGTTGAAATTTACTGTGATGTCATGCTTTCCTGCACTATAATCGGTGTAGACATTGATGACTTTGCCAGAGGAATTAAACGTGCAGTTATCGAAAGTCATCACGGGAGAGCTGTATGTCCAGATGGCGTAATCTTTATTTGGGCAGTTGAATGTGGTATTTCTGAATATTGCAGTCTGATAACCCCAGTAGAAAGTCTTGCCGTTGATCACGCAGTTTTCAACAATAGTATTGTTGGCACGGATAAAGCCAAGGTAATCTGCTTTACCCGAACGGAGCGTCATATTTTCAAATGCAATCGTTTTTGCCCCGTCAAAACTGTAATCGCCGTTGTACTCTGTACCGAAATTAGCTGGATCAGGAACTGCTGCACCGATATTCCAACCTGTTTGATCCGTTCCCTGACCTACAAATGTCAGGTCTTTACCCTTAGTGTGTCCCTCGCTGGAAACACCGTACAGTGTGTAGTTGCCTTCACTCAGTTGGATGGTATCGCCACTTTCTGCAGCAGCCACAGCCGCAGCTACCGTCTTATAAGCTGTGTCACTGGTTGTGCCGACTCCCTCCTGCGTATCATCACCATTCATCGCATCCACGTAGATTGTTGTGCCGCCAACAGACTCCTCCGCAAATACGCTCGGTGTGATTGAAAGTGCCAACACCAACGCCAACAGACACGAGAGAACCCCTTTCGTCTTCGTTTCTCTTTTCATTGCATTTCAGGCACAGGCTCCCAATCCGTCATAAGAGCTTTACCCATTCCCTCCTTTTGAATTTTGATAAAGTGTACCTTTACAAAGGTCGAAAAGAAGTGAAATTTTGCCTTAGAATAATCGTGTTTCCCCTTGCAACTCCTGAAGTTTGGTGTATAATCTAAAGTATATCGTTGCAAATTGAATCTTCATAAAAATTTGCAAAGCTACACCTTTCCAAAATTTTCCCCGTTTTGTTTAAGGGGAGTTTACATATTCCGTACAGAAAAATACCCCCGCCTGTCCACTCGGACAGGCGGGGGTATTTCAATTTTCAGTTCTTCTTACCGTGCTGGGCCTTCATGCGGCGCTCGTGGTTCAGGATGGTCTTGCGGATGCGGAGGTTCTTGGGGGTGACCTCCAGCAGCTCGTCATCCGCCAGGAACTCCAGACACTGCTCCAGGCTCATCTTCCGGGGCGGCACCAGACGCAAAGCGTCGTCGCTGCCGGCGGCACGGGTATTGGTCAGCTGCTTCTTCTTGCAGACGTTCACCACGATGTCCTCCTGCTTGGGGCTGACGCCCACCACCATGCCCTCGTACACGCCCACGTTGGCGCCGATAAACAGCACGCCGCGCTCCTGAGCGTTGAACAGGCCGTAGGTGATGGATTCGCCGGTCTCGCTGGCCACCAAAGAGCCGGTATTGCGGCGGCTCAGCTCGCCCTTGAAGGGCGCGTAGCTGTCAAACACGCTGGCCATGATACCCTCGCCGCGGGTATCGGTCAGGAACTCGTTGCGATAGCCGAACAGGCCGCGGCTGGGCACCAGGAACTCCACCTTCATGCGATTGCCGATGGGGGTCATCTCCGTCAGGTCGGCCTTGCGGGCGCCCAGCTTCTCGATGACGGCGCCCACGCTCTCGCTGGGCACGTCCACCACCAGACGCTCGATGGGCTCGCACTTCTTGCCGTCGATGGTCTGGTACAGCACGCGGGGAGGCGACACCTGGAACTCGTAGCCCTCGCGGCGCATGGTCTCGATCAGAATGGACAGGCTCATTTCGCCGCGGCCCGCCACGTTGAAGGCGTCCATAGCGCCCTCGATCTCGCTGACCCGGAGGGACACGTCCTTCAGCGTCTCGCGGAACAGGCGGTCACGGAGCTGGCGGGAGGTGACGAACTTACCCTCGCGGCCGGCAAAGGGACTGTCGTTGACAGAGAAGGTCATTTCCACGGTGGGCGCGCTGATCTTCACGAAGGGCAGCGGCTCCACGCAGTCGGGCGCACAGATGGTATCGCCGATGGTGATATCGCCGATGCCGCTGAGGGCGATGATGTTGCCGGCGGTCGCCTCGGTGATGGGCACCTTGCCCAGACCGGCAAACTCGTACATGCTGACGGCCTTTGCCTTCTTGGCGGGCGCGTCGGGATCGTGATAGTTGCACACCGCGATCTCCTGATTCTGCTTCAGCACGCCCCGCTCGATACGGCCGATGGCGATACGGCCCACGAAATCGTTATAATCGATGGCAGACACCAGCATCTGGAAGGGCTGGTCAAGATCAGCCTCCGGCGCGGGGATATAGTCCAGAATGGTGTCGAACAGCGGCTTCAGGTCTGTGCCCACGGTATCGGGAGAGTAGCTGGCGGTGCCGTTGCGGGCGGAGCAGAACAGCATGGGGCTGTCCAGCTGGTCGTCGGTGGCGTCCAGCTCCAGCAGCAGCTCCAGCACCTCGTCGATGACCTCGTGAATGCGCTGGTCGGGACGGTCGATCTTGTTGATGACCACGATGACACGGTGGCCCAGCTCCAGCGCACGGCTCAGCACGAAGCGGGTCTGAGGCATGGGGCCCTCGGCGGCGTCCACCAGCAGGATAACGCCGTTGACCATCTTCAGGATACGCTCCACCTCGCCGCCGAAGTCGGCGTGGC
>ENA-UONT01001546-UONT01001546.1-human-gut-metagenome-genome-assembly--contig:-CS20-NODE-1546-length-19180-cov-16.416314_pt1 | contig 19180 bp, 20 predicted proteins | sample MGYA00242459_ERZ724006 | MGnify/ENA metagenome assembly ERZ724006 | reverse complement strand
ACAGCACAACGCCCGAGGCGTTGTAGCTGCAGTAGTCGCAGACGTAGGTACTCTCGCTGCCTGCGACCGTCGACGGGTACAATGCGTACTCGAAGCCGGAAACGCTCGGGATGCTCCACGCGCTGATCCAGCCGCCCGAAGTCGGTCTCGTGCCGATGTTCGTGCCGCCGGAGGTGTCGCTGAAGTTGGTGGGGTTCTTGATGCAGTAGACATTCGCGCCGGAGAAGTAGATGCCGTCGCACCAGTCGAGCACGTTGGACCACAGGCCCTCGATGTGGCGGTATTGGATGCCCGCCGCATAGGTCGTGCGGCTTGCGGCCGTCGTGCCGGTGTGGTAGGTCATGGCGTCCGTCGCGCCCATGTTCTCGGTGCCCGAATTGTTGCCGCAGCCGTAGCCGATCTTCGCCTGACTGTTCCAGTCGGCGTACTCCACGAGGTAGAGCATCATGATCGTCCAGTACATCGCGAAGTCGTACTGCCATACATCGCTCCCGAGCGCGTGGATCGAGCTTCTTGCCGCCGCGCGCGTGATGTTTCCGACAGGCTTCACGCCGCTGGTGCTCTTGTAGGTGCTCGCGCAATGGTAGCGGCCCACATGCACATAGTCGCGCTCGCCCTTGCCGTCTCCGCGGTCCGCGTGGGCAGGGGAGACGAGGAAGCCCGTCTGTGCCGCGTCGGAGATCTGGAGCTTCATCTGGTTGCCCGTCTTGGTCCACCTGTACCAGTATTTCGGGATTTTGACGAGCTTGCCGCAGGTCGCGTCGTCCACGACCACCATGCCGCTCCACGGCATACAGCTGTCAAAGGGAGAGGAACCGTCGCCGTTGTTTACCGCCGCAACAGGGTCGGCAAAGCCCGCCGCGTCGTCCGTGCGGCTCCACGCGGTCGTGGCGGTGCCGTCCCAGATCGCGCCGTAGGTCTTGGCGTACTTGAGCGTCACGGCGTACTGCTTCACCTGGTCCACCGTCACCGTCTGCGTGTCGGTCTTGCCGTTGAGCGTGCCGGTCACGTTCCAGGTACCGTAGGAGGGGATGTCGAAGTAACACACGCCCGTCGTCGCGGTCTGCTGGAGCGTCGTTGAGCCAGAGACGACCTTCACGATGGAGTTGATCGGCGCCGTCACCTTGATCTGCGGGTAGAAGGCCGTGCCGCCGGTCGGACCCGTGGCTCCGGTGGGTCCGGTTGGACCCGTGGGACCCGTCGCGCCCTTCGCGCCGTCTGCGCCCTTTGCGCCGTCCGCGCCCTGCGTGCCGGCAGGACCAGTCGGGCCGGTGGGTCCGGTAGGACCCGTCGGACCGGTCGCACCCTGCGCGCCGTCCTTGCCTGTGGGACCGGTGGGACCGACGTTGCCCTGCGCGCCGCCCGGACCGGTGGGGCCGATGCTGCCCTGCGCGCCGGTCGGGCCTGTCGGTCCCGTTGGGCCGGTCGCGCCCTTGGCGCCCGTGTCGCCCTTGGACCCCGCAGGGCCGGTGGGACCTTGCTGAAGCACGAAGTTGAAAACGGCCTGCTGCTGCGTGCCGGCGTTCGTCACGCTCGGCGAGCCGGTCGGGCCGACGCTCGTGACCGTGCCGATCTCGACCGTTGCCGCAACGCCCTGTGCTCCTGCCGCGCCCTGCGCGCCGGCCGGTCCTGTCGGGCCTGTTGGACCGGTTGGGCCGGTGGGACCCGTAGGACCTTTCGCGCCCTGCAAGGGGCCGTTGTTGATGAACTGGCTCGTGATGCCGTCGAAGATGTAGATGTCGTAAGGCTCCGCCGAGCCGACACCGTAGGCATCGCCTGCCTCTGCTGTGGCCTTCTTCGCGCTGTCCAGCGCCGCCTTCGTTGCGTAATAGCCGAGCACGGTGAATCCGGCGCCGGTGTCGCCCTTGCTGCCGGTCGGTCCCGTGGGACCTGTCGGACCTGTCGGACCCGTCGGACCGGAAGGACCGGTGGGGCCTTTCGGCCCGGTCTCACCCTTGCCGGTGGGACCGGTTGGCCCCTGTGCGCCGGTTGGGCCTGTGGGACCCGTGGGGCCGGAGGGACCCGCGGGGCCTTCGGGACCCTGGCTGCCCTGCGCGCCCTGCTTGCCCTCGGGACCCGCCGGACCGACGGGACCCTGGCTGCCGGTCTGCCCCTGCGGGCCTTCGGGACCCTGGCTGCCTGTCGGTCCGGTCGGACCCGTGGGACCTGTGGGGCCGGTGGGGCCGGTCTCGCCCTTTCCGGTGGGACCCGTGGGGCCTTCGGGACCGACAGGGCCTTGCGGACCGGTGGGGCCTTCGGGACCGATCTGCCCCTGCGGGCCTTCGGGACCCTGCGGGCCGGTCGGACCCATCACCTGCAGGCTGTCCCAGTCGTTCTTCTCCACGTTCCACCAGTAGGCGAGGTAGTCCGTCTCGGTGCCGACCTTGTAGCACTCGCCCTCGTTGCCGGTCGGATGCGCCGCGCGCAGCGCCTCCTCCGTCGGATAGGTGCCGAGGAAAATGAGGCCGCTGCCCTGCGGGCCGGTGGGGCCGCGCAGGCTCTTGAGCCACTCTTCCTCCGTTCCGGTAAAGCCTCGCTTGACGGCGAGGCCGTATGCTGTGATGTAATACGGGGGGTTCTCGTACATCGCTTATGCCTCCTTCTTGTATCCCTGCACCGGGTCGTAGGTGCCCGCGAACCAGCGCAGGAAATTCCCGTATGCGTTGTTGTAGAGCTGGAGAGAGTTCTGGTACTTGTTGTACTCGCCGTTCTCCGCGTCGATCTTCGCTTCGAGGTAGAGCACATACAGCTCGTCGTAAGGCGGCCTCACCAGCAGCTCCGTGTCCAGTCCGTCCGGATAGGAGTAGTCGAACTGCTCCGTCTCCGCCGGCGCCATGAGGAACACATCCGCCGCGATCTGACCCTCCAGCGCGGTCAGCCACAAAAACTTCAGCTCCTCTTCAAAGGCGTTCGGCTTGGCGAGGTCCGTCCGCCGGATCGCTTCTTTGATCTTCATGCTTCTCCCAGCCTTTCTTGGAATAGCCGCAGATTCGCTTCGATCCGCTCGCTTCGGCACAGCGAGAGAGCCGTGCTTGCCGCCTCCGCCGCGCCGCGGATGTCGCCCGTGTGCCACAGTCCGATCGAGAGGAGGTCCCACGGGGCCGCGCCCCATGCCTCCGCCTCATTGATGGCGCTCCGGCTCTTGGTCGTGATGCGCAGCGCCTTCCGGCCGTAGTAGACGACGCCCTCCCAGTTTTCCGCGCGGTAGGCGGCCTTCTCGGCCTCGTACCAGTTTTCGCGCTGCTCGGGCACTTCCGCGATGGCGCGCATCGCCCAGCACATCGCGCTCCGCTCGTCGCCCAGCGCGTGCATACACGCCGATAGATAGCGCATGGACGCGGCTCTTTCCTCGTCCCACACCGCAGAAGGCAGCGTGAGGTGCCTTTTCAGCTCCTCTGCGGCTTTCCGGAACATCCCGCGGTAAAGATACTCCCTGCCGAGATAATGCGCACAGCGCGCATCCTGCGGCGCTTCCTGTGCCGCCAGCTCCAGCAGCGGGAGATACTGCGCACGGCTCTTGCGCTCGTCGGGCAGGTGCTCCGCCGCCATGCCCTCCACGTTCACGCAGCGGAAGAAGGGCCTGCCGTCGGAGGGAACGAGGACCTCATGCACGGGATACCTCCACGTTGCGCACTTCGGCCGGTGGATCTTCTCGCGCAGGAATACGGTGCCCTCGCTTCCGTCCGCGTTGCGCGAGCAGATGCAGCGATAGGTGCCCGTCTCGGCGTCCTCGGTCCACGCTTTCTCCAATGCCGCGCGCCACCCGGGCAGCAGCACCTCGTCGAGATCCACGCACACGCAGAGGTCCGTGTCGCGCGGGATCAGAAGCAGGGACAGGTTGCGCGCCACGTCGAAGCGCCACGGCTCAATGGTCGTCTGACGGACGATCACGCCGCGGTCGGAGAGCTTTTCCACGGTTCGGTCGGTCGATCCGGTGTCCAGCACCGCGATGTAGTCGGCCTCCGCCGCCGCGTCGCAGAATCGATCCACGAACTGCTCTTCGTTCCTGGCGATGGCATAAATGCAGATCTTATGCTTCATGGTTGCCTCCAAAAGAGAGAGGGCAGGGCGCAGCGCCCCGCCCTCTTCGGTCGTATCAGGTTGCCTTGCCGGTGGCGAGCTGCTTCACCAGCTTGTTATGCTTGGCCTTCAGCTCGTTCACAAGCGTCACGACGGCATCGAACTCGGCCTTGGTCGGAGCCGCTCCGGCCGCGGCAGCGGCATCCGCCGCCGTGACCTTGAAATCGGCCTCCTTCATGCTGCCGTTTTTCGTCGCGCCGTGGACCTCAAGGTCGCCCAGGACCTCAAGGTTTTGCAGTCTCGTCGCGTTTTCCATGCGGCACCTCCGTTAAGGAAGATCGTTGCCGCTTGCGATGCCGCCCGCGGCAAACGCGCGCCAGTCGTTGAAGGTGGCATTGAAGCGGGAGCGTCCGCGCCACACGTTCGCGTCGGTGTTCTCGTCGATGGTCGAGCGCACCGCGAGCTGGATGCGGTCGTTCCACACCGCGCCGCCGTAGGTCTTGTTGTACTTGCTGTCGAGCAGCAGCCAGGGCTTCGTGCCGGCCGTGATGAACTGGTTGAGGTAGCTCCAGACAATCACGGTCCAGCGGCCGTACTGGTAGTTGAAGGCGTTGTTGGCCGTCACGGGATCCTTGTCCGCGCCGATGGCCGCGAATACCGCCTTCTTCAGATCCGCGTTTTCGGGGATCACGATGGTGTCGGGCGCCACGTCGAGGATCTCGTCGTTGTCGCCGCGGAACAGATGCATCGCGGTCTCCAGCTTGCCGAGCGCGTCCACGCTGAACTCGTCCTTGAAGCTGTTGCACTGGTTGTCGCCGGCGACCTTCGGGGGATGCGCCGTGTGGAACAGCGTCACGCCGTCCGCCGCGTTGATGTCGAAGCTCTTGCCGTGGTACTGCGCCGTCGCGTTGCCGCGGATGGCGTTGCCCAGCAGAGCCGCGCCGAACATCTCGCGCGTGCGGTTGTAGCCGGTGAGGAAGGCGGCGGGCTGCTTCTTGAGGTCCATGAGCTTGGAGTCTTCGATCATCTCCGCGGAGATGGCGAAAGAGTCCTTCCAGGTGTCATAGACCAACAGCTTGCGGTAGCCCTCCTGCATACCGTCCGCGGGATAGGCGCCGTTCTCGCCGACCGGCTCGAAGCCGCTCATGGCAGTCGTGGTGGTGAGCATATCGCCGTAGTTGTCGGAGGTGCCCATCAGGAACAGGTCCTTCAGGACGCTCTGCTGCTCGAACTGCTCGCCGCGCTGTTCAAGGAACATACGGATCGGAGCCTGACACTTGCCGTATACGGAGTCGTTCAGGCCCGAGCCTTCGGAAAATACGATCTTCATAGTCTGTTCTCCTTTCTCGGCTTAGAAGCGGACGTGGACGGTGCCGCCCGCGCCGCTCTTGGCCTTGTCGTCGAAGTCCACGATCTCGGCGACGCCGCTGGCCGTGGTCGCGGTCACCTGCAAACCGTCGGTGTGCAGCGTGACCTTCTGGCCGATCTTCGCGCTGGAAAATGCGGCGCTGTTGGTCGTTTCATAAATGCGGTCCTTGTCCACGCGGACAACGGGGATGATGGTGCCCGCCGTGACCGCCGCGTCCGCATCCTTCATGCAGATGTAGGTCGGCGCGGTGGCACCGGTCGCAAGCGCGAGCAGGCCGTTCGTCAGGACGAGCGCAAGGCCCGCCTTCGGCGTGATCGCGCCGCAGGGGAGATACTCGAACGGAGTAACTGCCCCGTGGTCGGACTGATCGGGAAAGAAACCTTTCATGGTCTTTTAACCTCCTGTTTTCTTTTTCATGTAGGCTTGCACCTGTGCCTCGGTGCAGTCCGGATTGAACAGGCGGAACATCGCCATGTCCTCCGCCGAAACGCTCGGCTGTGCGTCGGAGCGCCCCGTGCCGGAGGCGGTGAGATGGTCCTTACTCCTCGCGTTGGCGAGGGCCTGCTGGCGTCCGGCTTCTGCCATCTTGGCTTCGCGCTCGCCTCTGGTTGCAAGGTAATAGGCGTCGAGGTAGTTGTTGCCGCGTTTCACATATTCGTAAAACTCCTTGGCTTTCGGCATCGTGAGCAGGTCGCGCACGGTCTTGATGCTCGGATCGAGCTTTCCGATCTCGCTGATCTGCTCATTGATCTCAGCCTGGGCCTTCGCTTCCTCGGCTGCCCGTTCGGCTTCTTCGCTGCGGCGAAGGATCTCCTCCGCCTTCTGTACGGCAGGGCTTTTCTGGATCGCAGCATCCAGGCTTTCCGGCGTCAGCCGTCCGGCCTTGAGGTCCTCCTGCAGCTTGGCGGCGTCATACGACTCCTTCCAGCTGCGGAACTCCTCAATGTTGCGGATCGGCTCGCCCGTGATGGTGTTCTTCAGGCCGGCCTTGGAGAAAAAGTCGTCCATTTCCGCTTTGGACCTCTGCTGTTCCTCCTCGCGTGCCTTCTGCACGGCCGCGTCGATGGCGGCCTTCTGCTCCTCACGGCGGCGCTGTGCCGCCATTTCGCGGCGCTGCTCCTCGGTCTGCTGTCCTGCCGGCGCAGTCTCCTCCGGTTCCGCTTTCGCTCCCGTCGGTTCCTGCGCCTCGGTCCCTTCCTCTGCCGGTTCGGCGGTCTCCGGCTCTCTCGCGCCTTCTTCGGTCGGTTCCTGCGCCGCTTTTGCCGGTTCGGCGACTTCCGGCTCTTTCGCGCCTACGCCCAAAGCGTCACAAAGCTGCTGTTCGGTGAAGCTCATATACTTCTCCTGCGTCCTTTCGGACGGTGGATTTTCCCGCTATTCCATGCGATTTGTGCGGCCCCGTGGCCGCGTGGTTCGGCTCTTACTTCTTGCCGCTGCGGAGGTCGCCGCCCGTCTTGACCGTGCCCTTCTTGGCGTCCGTGGTCTGCTTGGGAGCCTTGACGACCTGTGTACCGCCGTTCTTGATCTTGCCGGCGTAGCCGTTGTCCTGCATGACGCATCCTCCTTTCCTCTGTCGTCGCGGCAGATTCGCCGCGCGATCTATCAAACGCGCGTCCGCGTATTGACCCCATTCAGCGCGTCCTGCCGCGCCTGCTGTTCGGCCTGTTGCACGGCCTGCATCTGCTGCATTTGCAGCTGCATCTGCATTTGCTGGGCCTGCATCTGCTGCTCGCGTGAGAGCTTCTCTTCGAGGTATTTCTTCGTGCTCGCGGCCCCCGGGTAGTGCAGCTCCTCCATCTTCGACCAGAACAAAATGAGCGTCTCGGTCTGCCCCGGATCGCCGAAGGCTCCGGTCTGAAGGTTCTGCCGCGTCTCCTGCCACATCGCCTCACGGTTCGAGGCCAGCGGTGCAGAGGTGTCGCAGCTGAAGAGGAACTGGTCGTTCCAATGCCAGCCGCCGTCGGCGTCCTGCTCCAGAAAGTCGTAACGGTTGAACTCCTCGTACACCGTCTCGCCGCGGCTGTCCTTGTAGGTCACGCTGCGCGGCTCGTCCGAGTAGGCGAGGGCATACTTGAACATCATCTCGAACAGCTCCGCGTAGGCTGCGTCCTTCATCACGCGCTTGCTCTCCAGTCGGCCCGCCGCCTGCGCGGCCGAGAACTCTTTGGCCTTGCCGCTCGTCGCGGTGGAGTCCTGCCGGCCCTGGAAGCTGTCCGTGATGCCGAGGATCTGCCGCGCCTCCTCGTAGACGTTGGCGAGGTAGAGCAGCTCGTACTGAAGGTCGCCCTTGAAGTCGTAGACGCCAATGAGCGCCTTGTCCGCAGGCGAGCCGATGTACCAGCGCTCGCCGTCCTCGGGATCGGTGCGCAGTTTGGCGTTGTCCGGCAGCGTGATCCTCGTGCCGGCCTTCACGAGTCGGTCGATGATCTTCTGCTCGATGCGGTTGATGGTGTTCTGCTGGTCCGCGATCACGTCAACATCGCTGTTGCCGAGGAGCTTGCCGTATACGCTCACGCTCTTCTGCAGAACGATGGGGTAAAGATCCGGCTTGTAGAACGGCACCATCGTCGGCTTCATCACCGGGTTCCCGTTCTCGTCCAGCCCGGGCGCCGCGCCGTCGATGTGATTGCCGAGCGCCGTTTCGACCGGCAGAAGGATCTGCTCGTATTCCTGCTCCTTCGTCGTCCAGTCGTCCGCGCCGCACCACGGGCACGGCCCGCCGTCGTAGCGCTCCGGCTTCGGCTCCTGCGCGTTCACGGGGATCGCGTCCAGCGGCACGCCGCCGGCCATTTCCTCGGCCATCAGCCCGCCTGCGATCTCCTGCTCGGTCAGCTCCTGCGGGATCAATCCGCCGGCAAAGCCGCGCGTCGGGTCGGGCAGAAGGTTCCCCTCCTGCGTCTCCGCGCCGAGCACCTGCCCGCGCAGCGGCCGGACTCTGCCGCACTTCCTGCACACCGGCTGACGCCGTGCCTGATAGTCTGTCAGGTCCAAAAGCTCGACGTCGTTCACCCACTCGAAGCGGTTGATGCCGCCGCGCTCATTGATCTCAAAGCCGATGTAGAGCGTCAGGCTGTCGTCGGTCTGGTTCTCGCCGTCCGCCGAGCGGATGTCCGGCTCGCTCTCGCCCTCGTCCGTGAGGTCCACGCCGTACTTCCGCCGGACGGCCTCCTTCGTCGTCGGCATCTTCGTGATGAACCAGTCCATGTCGCGGATGCCCGTATAAACACCGGGCTGCGGGCCGAACTGCTTCGGATGCAGCAGCGTCACCGCGATCTCGCCCACGGTGGAGTGCGTGCGCTTCGTGTTGTCCCACTCCACGAGAAAGCCCGTGCCGCCCTGGATGGGCACCGTGCGCTCAGCCATGTCGTTGATCGTCTCAAATGGCAGGCGGTCCAGCTCATTGCGCAGGAAGTGCTCGATGATGTTGGCGAGCCGCTCGTCCTTCTTCCGCCGCGGCGTCACCTTCGGCTGCGGGATGGTCGAGGAGACCTGACTTTCGATGTTCTCGAAGATGATGTTGCGCACATGGCTCGTTTTCTTCGGCTGTCCGTTGCGCTTCGTGTCGCCCTCGACAAGCGGAGAGAGCGTCCGGTCGCCGTTGTAGCGCTTCTCGCGCTTGTCCATGTCGGCTACTTCACTTTTCCACTCGTTGTCGCTCTGCTGCAATCTCTGTTGCCAGCGCGCGAGCTTTTCGCTGATCTTCTTTTCCATGTTTCACTCCTATTCCGGCCTGCCCCATAGGCGGATCATCGCTTCGCGCTCCGCCGGCGTAGCCTTGTTGTAGTCGTCCCACAGGTCCTGCGACCATCTCACGCGCTCGCCCCTTGGCCGCGTGACCTCCATCGTCTGCTGCGGCCGGATGTAGTGCGCGATGGCGAGGGCCAGCACGCAGTCGTCGTGCGCGCCGCTCTCGGCTTCGCCTTGCAGATCTTTCTCCCGCCGCACGAAGGTGAGCATCTCCAAAAGCGTGTCGCGGTCGTTGATGCTCGCCATGCTCTCGCGCAAAATGCGGATCAGCTCCGAGAGGATCACCGGCCGCGTGGTCCGGTTCGTCTGGAAGCCGTAGGCCTGCTTGATCCGTCCGGTGTAGTCGTCCTCCACCTCGCGGACGTAGAGCTTCGGGTAGCCCATCAGGGCGAGCAGCTTGACGGGGTAGGTGGAGAAGTTGGTCTCGATGCCGAGCAGGGCGTCGTTGTAATAGCGGCCGAGGCAGTACATCTGCCGCGCGTAGGTGTCCTCGTCGTAGCGATGGCGCAGCACGCACACCTGTCGGCCCGTGATGTTGTCGAGCACCTGCCCGACGAAATAATCGCTGCCGTCGCCCGCCGTGTCGCCGCCGACGACGTAGGGCCTTCCCTCGGTCGGCTCGGCGTAGAGGATCACAGGGCCGTTCTCGTCGTCCTCCCAATGCCACTCGCTGATGTGGATATCATCAGGGGAGAGCGTGTAGGCGAAATAGCCGCGCTTGCGCCAGCCCTGCTTTTCGACGTAGGTGAGCCGCTCGGCGACCGCCTTGCCGTTGAATACCGTCTTGCCGGTCACGCCCCATTGGCCGAGGCAGTAGACCATGTAGTAATACTCGTCCGTCTCGCGGAAGGCTTCGAGCGTGATGCGCGCCTCCGGCGTGAGGAAGCGGTTGTCCTTGTAGGTGCTCTCGTGGACCGTTGCGCGCGGGTCCTTCGTGTCGAAGAACCGCTTTTTGAGCCAATGCGTGATCGAGATCGGGTTGAAGGTCAGGATCATCTGGAGGTAGAAGGGGAACTCCGTGCGGAGTCGGATGTCGAGCTGGTTGAAGTCTCCCTCCTCCAGCTCGCTCGCCTCCTCGATCCAGATGCCCGTGATATCGAAGATGGATTTGAGCTTCTCTACGTCGTCGAGACCTGCGAACAGGATCTCGCTGCCGTTTTTGAAGCGGATATACATGTCGCTGCCTTTGCCCTTGGGGATAAAGGCGATCTGGTCGGCGTAGTATTCGTAGGCCTGCTTCTTGAGCTGCTCGAAGCAGCTCTCGCGCAGCGTCTTTGCGACCTTTCGCACCACCAGATAGCGGTGCCCAGGCTCATTCGTGACGCGCTCTAAGATCTTGCGGCCGGCGAAGATGGACTTGCCGGAGCCGCCGCCGCCCTTGAGCACCAGAAAGCGGTGCTTGTCGAACAGGAGAGGGAGGAAGCGCGCGTTGTTCGTCTCGCGCATTTGCTTCCACCACAGCGCCACATCCAGCTTTTGCTCAAGCGTCGCCATCGTTTTCGCTGAACTCACGCATCAGCTCCTCCAGCACGCTCTGTCGCTCTTCGAGCGGCATGGAGGCCGCCGTCACGGCTTTCGCCGCTCTGCCGCCCAGCTCGATCTCCTTCTTGTCGTGGTAGCCGTAGTTGTTTTGCAGGTCGAATACGATGCCTTTCACATCCTTGCGCGTGAGCAGCTGTTCCTCCAGCCACGCGCGCATACGCCCCCGCGCGTGCGTTGTCGTGTCGGAAAACTCCGGATGCAGCTGCGCGTCGCAGTAGTCCGCCCAGGTCGAGCGGTGGATGCCGAGGTGCTCGCACAGCCCGCCGACCGTCGGCGGCACGAGGTATTCGAGTACCGTCGCCTGCACGCCGAGGCGGTTGAGGACGGGGACTTCCTCGTAGATCACATGGCCGTCGCTGTCCTTGCGCCCCGTGTTCCTTTTCTCTGTGAGCGGGACGAGGCGGGAAATGCTGTCGAAGTAGCCGTTCACGGCCTTTTTCAGCGTGTTCGGCGTGTATTTTCTCGGTCTGCTCATGCCGCAGCCCTCCTTTCCGGCCGCTTTTTGCCTCTTCTTTCCGTTACCGTACCAAAAAAGCCGTGTCACGAACCGTCAACTTTTCCAAAATCGGCAGATTTTTTCATTTTCCCTCTTGACAAACGAAAAAAGCAGGCTCCAAGCCTGCTTTCCGGTATGCCGAGGGCGCTCCCGCCGTCATGGCGCGAGCGTTCCGTGCGTCTTATTCTCTCGTTTTCTCCGGCGGCGCTTCGCCGCGGCGGATCTTGCCGACCTCCGGCACGATGTAGCGGATGTATTGCGGCATCCCGGGCATCCAGCCGGCGCGCAGGAGCAGCTGCCCGCCGCGCGGCACCTGCAGCTCGGCGCCCGAAACGGCGATGCGATCCTTCGGCTGCGGAACGATCAGGTTGCGGCTCGGCGAGTATTTCTTCTCGTTCGGACGGTGGCGCACCTGCGCGAGCAGATAGTGGGCCAGAGGCGTCTGGTCCACCTGATCGTACAGATGCTCGCGGTGCGTGCTGCCCGCGCTCCACTTTTCCAGCGCGATCTCCGCCGCCTCCGCGTTGACGATGATGTGATGATGCACGCGCACCACCTCGCCCGTCTTGCCGTCGAGGTCCGAGGTGAAGGGTATGTACCGGAAGGGGACGCCGAGCGCCTTGCACGCCCTGCGCGTCCGCTTCGACCACAGCTTGAGCTGATGATCCGCCGCCTCAAACAGTTCCTCCTCCGTCAGCTCTCCCGCGCGGAGCTTTTCCAGCGCCTCCTCGGTGTAGCTGAATTGCAGCAGGTAGTCCCGCGGCGTGAAGTTGGCATGGATCAATCGTGCCAGCGCCTTCTCCGCGTTCGCCTCGTTGCGCTGCACCTGCTTGATGTCGCTTTTGATCTTCCGCTCCGATTTCGTCGGCTTCTCTCCGGGCACCCAGTATTTGATTTTCTCGCCCACGGCGCCCGCCGTGTACGTTCGGATCACCCAATACCCGTTTGCCATGAAAAAACCGCCCTCCATTTTCTCCGAATGGGGAGAATGGTCGTAAACCTAACGCTCTAAGAACTCCGATAACGCGCACGCGCGCGTTATTGATATATGTGTATCCGGTTTTCTATGGAGGAGCTGCCGCACAGCTCCTCCATACAGAACCGGATGGCTCTGTATCCCTGCTCACCAGAATTGCACTGGAGCACCGCTTGCGGCCGGCCTGGCGTCCGGCGCGTTCCCTTCGGCGGCGTGATGCTTTGCAGGGGAGGCACATCATATATTATGGAGGAGAAAACAGCCGGCCACCGGCTCATGCACCGGTAATGAAAAGGGCCGGCAGGTCAAAGGTTCTGTGGAAAACTTTCGTAATACCGCCGCACGGCTCGCTCCAGCGTAGAGCGAGAGAGGAAGTGCTTCATGCACACGGCCGTCGCGCCGGCGTCCGTCGTCACGAACTCGAAGAGCGCCTGGTAGTGCTCGCCGCCGCATTGCAGGCACAGGTTCAGCAGCTTGCGCTGCTGCTCCTCCGTCAGCTCGCGGTAGAGGCGCGAGGCGAAATAGATATACCCCTGCCGCTCGTAGCTCACCGGCACGCTTTTCTTGTATCGGAACATTTGCTCACTTCCTCTCTCGCTGTTTTCGTTTAGGCGAAGATCTCCCAATCCTCGGCCAGCATATCGGTCTGGCTCGCCAACCACGGCACGCGGCTCTTCGGCGCCTCGGTGTTCTGCGTCTGCAAGCCGGTCGTGTCGATGTAGATGTAGGGGCTTGTCATTTTGCTGTAGGCGTCCGGCGTCTGAAGCTCGATGAAGATGCCCTTGCCGTTCCAGCCCCTTCTACGCACACGGAAGCCCTTGCGCAGAGCTTCGATGGCAAGGCCGAAGCTCATGCCGTTTATGGGATGGTAGGCGTCGTCGAACGCGCCCTTCGGGCTGAAGCTCTCGTAGCCGTCCGGATAGCGGACCTTGTAGCCGAGGTCCACGGTGCCGCAGCGCTTCGCCTCCGCCGCTTCTGTGACGACGCGGACGTTCCCCTCCGCGTCCACCACGCGGTAGGCAGGCTCCGCTTCGATGATCTTGGTGCCGATGTACTTTTTCATGTCAATTCTCCTTTCTTTTTTCAGGCTCCGCGGCCTGTCACGCACTCTTTGCCGTTCCCTTCAGCTCTACGGTCCGCTCGCCGCTCTCGTAGATGCGTAGCGTGCTGTGTACGTCGAGCCAGAGGTCGGCGAACGCAGTCCCCTCCACGAGCACCGCGCACTCCCCGAGGCCGTCCCGGCAAGCATCCTCCAGCAGGGCGCGCAGCTCCTCCACCGTCACCGTCCGCGGCTCCGGCGCAGCGCTCTTTGTAAAGTCCGGCTCCGTAACCTCGACCGCCTCCCCGACGACGGGGATCTTCTGCACGTCCGGTTCCGCTTCCGACGGCTTCGTGCTCGGCACATCCACTTGCTTTTTCATTCTCGGTTTCCTCGCTTTCTTCCGCAGCCCGTTCCTGCTGCGCCATTTGGCGACCGTGTGCGCCGTCATGCCTGTCGCCTTCGCGATGGCCGCATCGTCCAGACCCTCCTCATAAAGCATCCTCGCGGTCTCCTCGTCAAAGCGCTTCTTTGCCGCTTTCTTCGGCTCCCCCGGTATCTCTGTCTCGCGCGGCAGCACGCCCTCGCCCACCAGCACCTGTCGGATCTCCTTCACCGAGCAGGCGTTCAGCTCAGCGAGCACCTTGATCTGCTTTTTCGGATCGGCCGCCATTCGGTACGACCGCACGATCTCTGCCGGTGAATCGATCATCGCTCACCGCTCCTCTCTGCCCCCCCTCCGCGGGATACTCGCTCTCTGCGCTTGCGGTCCGCTGTGCGCTGTGCACGGCCGCGGATCAGGCGGCGGATCAACGCCAGCAGCCCGCTCTGCTTCTGGCTGTACTGCGGCGTGACCCACGCCTTTCTCGCCACGCTCCCGCAGATGCTCTTCGTCACGCGGTAGCTTCGGTGGCTCCTCTTCTGGTGGTTTCTTGCGCTGCTCATATTGCTTCTCCTTTCATTTCGTCATTCATCCTCTTCGCAATGCTCGATCATGTCTTTGATGATCGCGGCATTGGTCCGGATAATGTCCATTGTGATATCCGCCTGGATGTTGTGCGCGATCACGGCCTTGTCCGTTGCATCCGCGTTGTAATATCCGGTGTAGACCTCGCCGTCCGGCATGGTCGCCGCAAAGCAAAGGCACACCGGCTTCAAAGGCACGATGGCCTGCAAGGACTTTTCGAGCCATTCCGCATACGGCACCTCGTTGATGTCAAACATTCGCTTTCCCCTCCAGCATTTCTTCTCCCTCTTGTGAGAGGGGAGTGATCCTTCCGCGCTCCACAAGTCCGCGGAACACGTCGTATCCCATGTAAAAGATGATGCCGGCGCTGCTCTTGTACTGGACGCAGAGCGTCACGTTTTTCATCACCCACGGTCGCTCAAAATACTCCTGGCAGAGCATCGACCGCCCTGGCTCCATCGGCAGGAGGAAGAGCCTGCCGTCCTCGTCCGCCTTGGCAAGCTCCAGGAGGCGGTCGGTGTTTACCACGCGCAGCTCTGCGATGTCCGGACCGTTCTCTTCTTTGAGCGGATTTTTCATCAACCGGTCGATTGCACCGTCCGCCATGATCCGCATGAGGCGCTGGCGCTCCAGACGCTCCTCCTCGTTCTTCCAGCGCGGTAGGACGACCACGCGCCCGTTCTTGTCGGCCTCGGCCAGTTCGCGCAGGCGGGTATAACTGCAAAGGCTTTCCAAATCAGCAAGGCGCATGAGCTTCAGCGCGATCTCGTCTGCCTTGTCCTTCGGCAAAACCTCCTCCGGCGTCATGCCCGTGTCTAAATATTCCCGCAGCAGCGGGCAGTGCGCCGCCGGGACCGCCGTGCAAAACCCGCCGACCGCAGTACAGTTCCCGTTGTCCTCATGCCTGAAGCGGCAACGCAAGCAATTAACATTAGCCATCCTTTATCGCCTCCAATGCCGCTTCCGCCTCCTCGTGGGTGAGAAATACGGTCTTGCCGATATGGTTGATCTCGTAATCCCTCGTCCCGTTGATTTTGCGGGTATCGAAAAGCAAATTCACATATAACCCGTGGGAATACATCTTCATGCCATTGACGTAGGCATCTAATGGTTTTTTTAGCAATTTACCCGTCCACGGATTTCTTGTTACCCATACCGTATCGCCAACCTTGCGCGGCGACACCATCAGCCGACCGGCTCTGTAGGCCTCGGCCAGCTCCTCTAACCGGTCAAGGTCACAGCCTTGGCACAGTTGGCGGAGCTGCTCTGCGGCTTCGTGATCCATGTCGATTTCCTCCGGCGTCAGCCTCGTGTCCTCGTAGGCGGCGAGGCGGCTCCACGCCGCTTCTTCCCACTTGCAATTCATGGCGCAGTTCCCGCCAACTTCGAGGCATTCGGGACCGCGAAAATGTGTGCAGCAGATACCGTTTTCGTGCGATGTTTGCTTGCTATGTTTTGTCAGGCGTTCCATCACTCCACCTCCTCGCAGGCATCCGCCGGAAACGCGATGGTGTTTCCGTAATAGTGGACAAAATAGATCGTCTCGCCGTCTTTTCCGGTTGTTTTCAGCTCCACGCCGAAGGTGCAGCCCTTCTTCGCCAGCGGCAGCGCAAGGTCCCTCGTCAGTTGCACCTTCATGCCGTCGCCTCCCCCGCCTTCTCGGCGATCATGTTCCGCAGCGCGCCCAGCGCGCGGTAGACCTTCGGACGGTTCTCCTCGTCCAGCTCGCCGGCGATCTCCGTCAGGCGGTTCACCGTCTCCTGCGCCTGCCGGAACAGCACGCCGAACTCCGCGAGCGCCTTGTTGTCCATCGCCGCGGCGCTCTTTCTCGCCTTCTCCAGCTCGACGCGCAGAGCCGCCGCCTGCTCCTCTGCTGCCTTCCTTCCGGCCTCGGCGTTTTCCACAGCCTTCCGCGCCTCGTCGCGCTGCGCCTCTGCCGCCTTCAACTCCTCGGCTTTCTTGGCTACCGCCGCGTCGCGCTTGGCCTTGGCCGCCTTTTCCGCTTCCTTGACCGCCGTCGCGATCTGCTCGGCGCTCGCGTCCACCGTCTGCACAGCCACGTCCACCGGCTTGTCGCGCAGCGCCTTCAGCTCGCGCTCCAGCTCTGCCGTGCGCTCCTGCGCGGCGAGGGAAACGCTCTTCGCGTCCTCGACCTCGGCGCGGGCAGCCTCCGCTGCCTCCTGCGCTTTCTGCATTTCTGCCGCAGCCTCCTCGTTGGCCTTGCGCTGTTCGTCCAGCTCGTGCTGCATTTTGTCGCGCTCCAGCTCGGCGAGCTTGCGCTGACGGATGGCCTCCTCCAGCTCGCGCTTACTCATTTCGGAAACGGACTTTTCTTCCCCGTTTACGACGTGCTTTTCCTGTGCAAAATTCTCTCGCTCGGATGCCGGCAAAGCCAGTAATACCAAGGCTTTCGAGGCTCCCAAATCCCGCACCAGCGCGGGATTTTCATACTCCCTTGCAAGCTGCATAAAGCGCTGTGCGGAGGCCTCGGAGAACTCCACCTTTTCACTCAACCAGGGCAGCCATTCGCCGTGCTTGAGCTGCGCTTTCGCTTCGATCAGGCGCCTGCCGATCTCAATGACCGCCTGTCCGCCGACGTTCTTGTAGAAGATGATCTCCTCCGTGATCGTCTCGATCCCACGCTCCGTTTCGACCGGTGCGCTCTCGCCGAACATCCCGCTCAGCGCCGCGCCCTCGCTCACGCCCTCCGGCGTCACATCTACCGTATCGTCGTACATACTCATGCTGTTTTCTCTCCTTTCACCGGCAGGACCGGCCTGCCGCTCTTATCCCGTTTGCTCCCAGCCTTCAGCCATGCGAGCCAAAGGTCGATGAAGGCCCCGTGCCGCTCCTGCGGCGAGGCGAGCCTCTTTCCTCCCTTGTGTTCGTTCCCGTAGCCGTGGATCTGTCGGATATCGTTTCCCCGCGCGCCGCACATTTCGATGGTGATGTAGCTTCGGTGCGGCGTCTTTTCCTTGCGCAGGAAGAGGATCGTCGCCGTTCCGCTCATGTGCCGCTCGGCGTAGCCGCCGACGCAGTGGTGCAGCGTCTTGCCCTCGTTGATGATCTGCCGGTCGTCCTCCGGCACCACGATGCAAAGACCCATCGCCGAAAAGCTGTATTTCTTTTTTAGCTTCTTGTACCGCTTTTCGTATGCCTTCCGCGCCGCCGCGTTCTCCTCATACCGGATCGCCGCAACGGCCGCGTCGTGCGCCCCTTGCAGGTCCTTCGGAAAAGCCACGTCCCGCCGCGCGAGGTCGTACCTGAGCCTTTTCGCCGCGTCGATGTAGTCCAGCCACAGTCTCGCGTTCTTGTGTTGGTGCTTTTCCAGATACCGCGCCAGTACGAGCACGCTTTCGCCGACCTCTCGGAGCGCCGCGTCGCAGCGCCTCCGCTCGTTTTTGTCGCCGATCCGCCCGCAGATCGTCAGCGCCTCCTCCGGCGTCACGCCGCCGTGCCGCACCAGCTCCAGCGCCTCCAGCTCCTTTTGTCCGATGCCTCCGGCAAGCAGCCGCTTCACGGTTGGCTTGTCCACCCCGAAGAAGGCCGGCATGGTCTTTGCCCGCCAGTTGAGCGCGCGGCTGTTCATGCTGCCTTGGATCGCGTCGTCGATGATCTTTTTGCATCCGGCCTTTGCCAACTGCTCGATGCGCGGGTAGCGCGTCCACAGTCCGAGGTAGGTCAGAAGGCCCTCTGTGTTCTCCCGCGGATCGTCTCCGTCCAGCTTAAAGAACTGCTCCGCCGCGCAGTATCGCAGCGGCGATGCCGCGATCTGGTCCACGCCGTGTATCGCGTAATCCCCGATCCTTCGGCATATCCAGCTGTCGCACTTCGCAAACGGCTCCGTCATGGTTTTCTGCGCCACGAGCCGCGGCGTGTACTGCTGTTCTTCCTTGCTCCACGCCCATTCTCTCCGCCACTTCTGGCACTTGCCCTGTGCGAAGTAGTAGGCGGCCTTTACGCAGCTCTCCGCGTCGTCCGACTCCCAGCGCCCGTGATGCTTCCACACGCTCAGCGCGACCGCGTGCAGCGCCCCATCGATGGCGCGCAGCAGCACGACCTGCCGGTACTCGTCCAGCGTATTTCCGTTGCGCAGCCTTCCGCGCGGATAGAGCGTCACACCGCAGCCGCAATCCGGGCACAGAAGGTTCGACCTTGCCTTGACGTCGTTCTCCTGCTTGAAGCGCTTCCATTCGCGCTCCGTCCACCATACCTTTCGGCCGCAGCGCGTACATTCTGTGGTCACGCCGAGCCTTCCGTTCTCGTCCGCCTCATGCTCAAAGAAGAGATAGCCGATGAAGCACCGCTCGATAAATTCCTGCTCCTCTTCCGTGCAGCGGAACGGGACCGCCAGCGCGGCCTTCTGCTCCGCCTCTGTCAGATTGCACCGCATACCGTCACCTCACAGGAAGTCCGCGATGTCGAGGATCTTCTTCTGCGCGCTGCGCGGCGCTTCCTCCGCCGTCGGGCAGAGGTCGATCTCCATGCGGAAGCGAACATCCGCGCCCTTGAAGTAGAAGCGCACCGCCTTGCGGTAGGCTTCGAGGTCGGAAATGCTGCCCCCGACGCCCTTGGCGACCGCCGCCATGCAGTCCTTGAAGCTGCCGCCCTGCGCCACCGCCTGCGCGAACTCCGCGTCCTGCCGGCAGAAGTCCGTCAGGGCCTCGCGCACGCTCGGCGCCATCGCGTTCTCCTTCTGCCCGCTCACGTTCTCGGCGAGCTTATTCAATGCCTGATCCAAAAACTCGTTCATACCCTTGCTTTTCTTCCCCGCCCTGTGCTACAATGGCAGGGAAGAGATCTCCTTTCGTGTAGTTTTCTTCGCTGCGGTTGACCGGTGCCACGGTCAGCCGCTTTTCTTATGCGCTCTCGGCCTGAATGGCCGCGATCTCCTCCAGTTCCTCGTCGTCGAGGTAGTTTTTGCCGAAGTGGAAGCGGAACTCGTCCACCGTCCAGCCCTGCTCGATCATCGCCTTGCGCTGACCGTAGCGGCGCAGCGTTCGCATGGTCTCGGCGCAGTTGTG
>ENA-UONT01001541-UONT01001541.1-human-gut-metagenome-genome-assembly--contig:-CS20-NODE-1541-length-19190-cov-24.928508_pt1 | contig 19190 bp, 19 predicted proteins | sample MGYA00242459_ERZ724006 | MGnify/ENA metagenome assembly ERZ724006 | reverse complement strand
CACGTCCGGGAGAGCTTCAAGGGGGTGAGCGACTGATGACCGAACCGAAGGACCTTTGCGGCAGGTGCGCCGCGATGCTCCAGGAGGGCTACGACCTCAAACGCGTGGGCGGCGGCGTAGATCACAAAGTGACCTGCTCCCATTGTGGGCGGCGGCGCTACGGGGCCACCTACACGATAGAAAAGCACAGCAAAAGCAAAGCATAAGCATACCAGAGAGACCCTGGGCCTATGGCCTGGGGTCTCTTATCTTTTTCGTGAGGCCACGAAAATGGTCTCCCCCGCTCCAGGGAGAGAGGGAGAGGAAGGGGGGTATGGGGGGATGGTGAGGGTGAGAGGGTCCTCCACGCACGCGTGAACACCAGAATGAAAAAACATCCTCCCTTCGGGGCGAAAAAAGAAGCTGCCTTTGCTACGATGAAAGAGAAGCCAATTTTTCAGAAAGGCAGGCGGGAGCGAATGGCAAAAAGTAAATACGAGACCCATGTCCTCCCCAACCTGGACAAGATCATCAAATGGGCCAAAGACGGGGCCACGGCAAAGGAGATTGCTGCCAACCTCCATATCGCCTACTCTACCTTCCGCAAATACCTGGACGAGGGCCAGGAGGGGGACGAGCGTTACGCGGCACTTTCGGCTGCTTTCGCGCAGGCGTGTGAAGTGCCGGACGAGCAGGTGGAAAACGCCCTGTTCAAGAGCTGCCTGGGCTACAATGCCCAGATCGTGAAGCACTACAAGCTCAAGATCGTAGAATATGACCCGGAAACGGGCAAGCGCATCCGCGAGGTCGAGACCCTTGTGGAGGCCCGCGATGAAGTCCATGTAGCTGCCAATACAGCGGCGCAAATGTTCTGGCTGACCAACCGGAAGCCGGAGACGTGGAAGTACAAGCCGGAGGCCCAGGACGGCGACGAGGACGAGGGCAGCGGCGTGGTGCTCCTCTCCCCCGTGATGGACAACCCAGGCCCACCGACGGAGGGAGGCGCAAACGATGGGTAAAGTCATCTGGACACCGCAGCCGCGCCAGGCGGCACTCATGGCCCGCTTTGAGGACGAGGCACTGTACGGCGGTGCAGCGGGCGGCGGTAAATCGGACTGCGCCCTGGCCGAGGCCCTGCGCCAGGTGGAGATACCGCATTACCGTGGGCTTATCCTCCGCAAGACCTTCCCGCAGCTCACGGAGCTGATGGACCGCAGCACGGAGATTTACAGACGGGCCTACAAAAAGGCCAGGTTTAACGAGAGCAAGCACGTCTGGACCTTCCCCTCCGGGGCCAAGATTTTCTTCGGCTCTATGCAGTACACCAAGGACCGGACCAACTACCAGGGCAAGCGCTATGACTTCATCGACTTTGACGAGCTGACGCAATTTCTCTGGGAGGAGTACAGCTACCTGTTCTCCCGAAACCGCCCCAACGGGCCGGGGACCCGCTGCTACATCCGGGCGCAGGCCAACCCCGGCGGCGTAGGCCACGGCTGGGTGAAGGAGCGCTTCATCACGGCGGCCCAGCCCATGCAAACGATCTGGGAGCAGTTCAAGGTCCGCTTCCCTGACGGCCACGAGGAGACGCGCTGGAAGTCCCGCATCTTCGTGCCGTCCTCCGTGTTCGACAACAAGATACTGCTTGCCAACAACCCGGACTACCTCACCAGCCTGGCCTCCATGCCGGAGCAGGAGCGCAAGGCGCTGCTGTACGGCGATTGGGACACCTTCGCGGGCCAGGTATTCACGGAGTGGCGCAACGACGGCGACCACTACACGGACCGCATCAACACCCACGTCATCTCCCCCTTCAAGGTCCCGCAGGACTGGGCCATCTGGTGCGGCCTGGACTGGGGCTACTCCAGGCCCTTCTCCGTGGGCTGGTACGCCGTGGACCGGGACCGGCGGCTCTACCGCATCCGGGAGTATTACGGCTGCACCGGCACACCCAACACCGGCGTGAAGATGGAACCGTCCGAGGTGGCGCGGGAGATACGGCGCATCGAGGCCGAGGACCCCAACCTCAAGGACCGGCGCATCAACCGCGTGGGAGACCCGGCCATCTGGGGCAGCGACGGCACGGAGAGCATCGGCGCTCTGATGGAGCGGCAGCGGGTGTACTTCGAGCGCGGCGACCACGCCCGCATCGACGGCAAGATGCAGGTGCATCACCGCCTCGCCTTTGACGAGGAGGGCATCCCCATGCTGTATGTGTTCAACACCTGCAAGCACTTCATCCGCACGGTCCCCAACCTGGTCTACGACGAGAAGAACGTGGAGGACATCAACACCGAGGGCGAGGACCACATCTACGACGAGCTGCGCTACGTCTGCATGAAAAATCCGATAGCACCCAGGCGGAACAAGCCCCCCGCCCTGGTGGTATATGACCCGCTGGACCTGGGACAGGACCGGCAGTATGACCGTTACGATTTTTACAGGAGGTATTGATTTATGGCACTTTTCGGACGGAAGAACGAGCAGGACGCGACCCTGGGCAAGCCCCCGATGGGCTGGGGCGTCCCCGGCGTGCAGAAGGACGAGAGCGTGGACCCGGAGATGGAGGCCATGCTGCTGACGGCCCCCGCCGGGCAGCGGCGCATCGGCAGAGCGGAGATTGCGGAGGCAATCAGCATCTTGAGCGACTACAAGAAAGGCAAGGCCAGCCTGGAGGAGCGCGTGGTCCAGGATGAGCTATGGTGGGAGCTGCGCCATTGGGAGGCCATCCGCAAGGGCAAGCAGCGCACGGACAACCCGGAGTACAGAGGGCCGGAGCCGTCCTCTGCCTGGCTGTTCAACGCTATTCTCAATAAGCACGCGGACGCTATGGACAACTACCCGGAGCCGGTGGTCCTTCCCCGCGAGCGCAGCGACGAGGAGAGCGCCAAGGTGCTGTCCTCCGTGCTGCCGGTCATCCTGGAGTACAACGACTACGAGCAGACCTACTCTGACAACTGGTGGGAGAAGCTGAAACACGGCACGGCAGCCTACGGCGTGTTCTGGAACAGCGCCAAGGATAACGGCCTGGGTGACGTGGACATCCGGGAGATCGACCTGCTCAAGCTGTTTTGGGAGCCGGGCGTGACCGACATCCAGAAGTCCCGCAACCTGTTCATCGTGGACCTGGTGGACGAGGACCTGCTGGAGCAGCAGTACCCGGAGCACAAGGGCCATTTGAGCGGCGGGGCCGTGGATGTGAAGCAGTATATCTACGATGACACCATCGACACCAGCAACAAGAGCGTGGTGGTGGACTGGTACTACAAGACGACCTCTGCCAGCGGCAAGACGCTGCTGCACTACGCCAAGTTCGTGGGCGAGACCCTGCTGTTCGCCAGCGAGAACGACCCGGCCTACCGGGACACGGGCTGGTACGACCACGGCCTCTACCCCGTCGTGCTGGATGTGATGTTCCCGGAAAAAGGCACGCCGGTGGGCTTCGGCTACGTCGCCATCTGCAAGGACCCGCAGCTCTACATCGACAAGCTGTCCTCCAACATCCTGGAAAACAGCATGATGACCACCAAGAAGCGTTTCTTCGTCAGCGACAGCACGGGCATCAACGAGGAGGAGTTCCTGGACTGGAGCAAGCCCCTGGTCCACGTCCAGGGTGAGCTTGACGACAGGCGCATCAAGGAGATTGTCACCAACCCGCTGGACGACATCTATGTGACCGTGGCGCAAATGAAAATCGAGGAGATGAAGGACACGGCGGCCAACCGCGACGTGAACAGCGGCAGCGCCGGGTCCGGCGTCACCGCCGCCGCTGCCATCGCCGCCCTCCAGGAGGCGGGCAACAAGGCCAGCCGGGACATGATCTCCGCCAGCTACCGCACCCACGTCAAAATCAATTCGATGTGCATTGAGCTTATCCGGCAGTTCTACGACGAGACCCGCTCGTTCCGCATCACGGGCCAGACGCCTGGCAGCTACCAGTTCATCGACATGAACAACGCGGGCATCAAGGAGCAGGAAGTGGGCCAGACCTCCGACGGCCTCCCCCTCTACCGCAAGCCCATCTTCGACCTGAAAATCAAGGCCCAGAAGAAAAACCCATTCTCCCGCATGGAACAGAACGAGCGGGCCAAGGAGCTGTACGGCCTGGGCTTCTTCAACCCGGAGCGGGCGCAGGAGGCGCTGGGTGCTCTGGAAATGATGGAGTTTGAAGGCATCGACAAGGTGAAGGAGCAGGTGCAGAACGGCCAGACCCTTCTCAATATCTGCCAGCAGATGTCCCAGCAGCTCGACCAGATGGCCCTTATCATCCAGACCCTCACGGGCAAGGACATGGGCATCGGAGCGGCGCAGCCTACCGGCGGCGGCCAGCGAGGCCAGGCGGCAGGTCCCGCGCCCTCCAGCGAGAAGGACAGCCTTGCAAGCGGCATCATGGAGGCCCAGCATCCCATGACCGGCTACGGAGAGCGGCTGGCAAAGCGCAGCACCCCCAGCATGGGCAACGAATGACGGGAGGCGACGTGTTATGACCCAGGTTTATGCCGAACGGGACGGCCAGCGCTGCATCCTCTCTGCCCAGGGCCACGCCACCGGCAGCGTGGAGGCGTGCGCGGCGGTGTCCGGCATCCTTTACGCCCTGGCCGGATATGTGACCAACGCCATGCGGGAACGCTATGTGGAGGTCTACACCTGGCGGATGGAGAGCGGCGATGTGCAGCTCGACTTCAACGGGGACGACGGCACGGCGGCGGCCTTTGAGATGGCCGCCATCGGCCTTGCCCAGGTGGCCCAGGCCCACCCGGAGCAGGTCCAGGTGGAGTGCCGGGAAGAAAAATAAAAATTTTTTCCGAGTTCGGGGCGAAAAGCGGAAAAGCATTTGATACGCTTATACTGTCCTCCTGCTTCACACCATGCGGGGCGGCGGTCACGGTGGGGACCGGGCCGCTGCCCTGGTGAAGTCAGGGACCGATGCACGGGGGCGATACACCCGCGATGAAAAAGGAGGCAATCCTATGAACTTCAAGCATTTGCTGGACATCCGGCTGAACCTGTTCGACGGCGGCGGTGCCGCAGGCGGAGCAGGCGCAGGGGCGGCGGCCTCTGGCGACGGAGCACCCGGCACACAGGGCGAGACCCAGGCATCCCCCGCATCCACCCGGCGGGGAAAATCGGGCGAATACCAGAACGTCATCTTCGGGAAGCAGGCCAAACCGGCGGAGGCTGGCGAGGGCGGAGACCCGGAGGGACAGCAGCGGTCCTCCGACGCCGGGAGCGACAACAAACCGGACGCGAGCACCACGTCCAATACTCTGGAGGCCAAACGCAGGGCTTTCCAGGACCTTGTGAACGGTGAGTACAAGGACATCTACACCGAGGAGACCCAGCGCATCATCGACCGGCGCTTCCGGGAGACCAGAAACCTGGAGCAGCAGGTGGGCCAGTATCAGCCTGTCATTGATATGCTGATGCAGCGCTACCAGATCGGCGACGGCGACATGGGCAAGCTGTCCCAGGCCATCGAAAATGATGACGCATACTGGTCCGAGGCCGCCGAGGAGGCGGGGATGTCCGTTGAGCAGTACAAGCAGTTCCAGAAGCTCCAGCGGGAGAACGAGGCGCTTTTGCGCCAGCAGCGCCAGCGGCAGAACGACCAGCGGGCGCAGCAGCAGCTCCAGCAGTGGTACGGCGAGGCCGAACAGGTCAAGGGGCTGTACCCCAGCTTCGACCTCAACGCGGAGGTCAAAAACCCCCAGTTCCTCTCCATGCTCCGGGCGGGCGTTCCCGTCCAGCACGCTTATGAAGTGGTCCACATGGACCAGATCAAGGCGGGCGTGGCCGCTATGCAGGCCAAGGCCACGGAGAAGCAGGTGGTGGACGGCATCCGCGCCAAGGGCGCAAGGCCCCAGGAAAACGGCACGACCTCCCAGGGTGCATTTATCGTGAAGGATGATGTTTCCAAGCTGTCCAAGAGGGACCGCGCGGAGATCATCCGCAGAGCTGCACGGGGAGAGCACATCGAGTTTTAAGCCTCTCCCCAGAAGGGAGATTTTAACATGAACACCATCCGCAAATTCATTCTGCTGCCCGTCGTGCTGAACCTGTTTGATGCAGTCATCAACAAGACGACCAGCGCAACCACCGGGAACAACCTTTCCGGCGAGATGAAAACCTTCTACTCCGACTATCTCATTGATATGGCGGAGCCGCTGCTGGTCCATGACCAGTTCGGACAGAAGCACCCCATCCCAAAGAATGGCGGTAAGACCATCGAGTTCCGCAAGTATGACCCCCTGCCCAAGGCCACCACGGCCCTGACCGAAGGTGTGACCCCCGAAGGTCAGAAGCTCAACATGGGTGTCATCACCGCGACTGTGGCGCAGTACGGCGGCTTCATCGAGCTGTCCGATATGCTGCTGCTTTCCGCCATCGACAACAACCTGGTGCAGGCCACCAAGCTGCTGGGCAGCCAGGCGGGCCGCACCCTGGACACCATCACCCGCGAGGTGCTGAACGGCGGCACCAACGTGCAGTACGCCGAGGGCCAGGTGGACAGCCGCGCCAACCTGTGCGGCGGCAGCACCACCGACAGCCAGAACCACTACCTGACCGTGGACGCCGTGCGCCGCGCTGTCCGTTACCTCAAGGTGATGAACGCGCCCAAGATCAACGGCTACTACGCGGGCATCATCCACCCGGATTGCTCCTACGACCTTATGAGTGACCCCAAGTGGGTGAACGTCAAGACCTACTCCGACCCCGACGGCATCTACGAGGGCGAGATCGGACGCATCGAGGGCGTCCGCTTCGTGGAGACCAGCGAGGCCAAGGTCTTTACCCACGCGGGCAAGGACTACGAGACCGGCACCACCTCCAGCGGCACCGTCACCCCCAAGGCATCCGCCCGTGACGTGTACTCCACCCTCATTCTGGGTGCGGACGCCTACGGCGTGACCGAGATCACCGGCGGCGGTCTCCAGCACATCGTGAAGCAGCTCGGCTCTGCCGGTACTGCCGACCCCCTGGACCAGCGCGCCACCGCAGGCTGGAAAGCCACCAAGGTGGCCGAGCGCCTGGTGGAGGCGTACATGGTCCGTATCGAGACCTGCTCCACCTTCAACAGCTAATCACCGGGGCCGCCTGCTTTACGGCGGGCGGCCCCACATTCTGACCAACAGGAGGTATTTACACTATGGCTGCCAAGAAAGAAGCTGCTGCCAATGAGCAGCAGGTCACCACGCAGACTACCCCCGCCGCCGAGGCGGAGGACATCATCGCCAAGGCCAAGGCGGAAGCTGCTGCCATTGTGGCAGAGGCCCAGGCCAAAGCCAAGGAGACCCTGGAGGCGGCAAAAGAGACCGCCCCCGCCGCGCCCAAGCCGAACGACCTTGTGCCCATCCGTCTGTTCAAGGACAACGACAAGTACAAGGATGACGTTTTTGTGGCCGTCAATGGCCGCAGCTTCCAGATCAAGCGCGGCGAGACCGTGCAGGTGCCCGCCTATGTGGCGGAGGTCCTGGAGCAGAGCATGGCCCAGGACAACGCCACCGCAAACCTCATTGAGCGCGAGAGCAGCGCCTACGCTGCCGAGGCCAAGGCCCGCAACATCTAACTGAACAGGCACACCGCGAGACCCTAAAAGCGGCTGCGACACGGCGCGGCGAGGTATGGAGGGACCGACCCTTCCGCCCCGCCGCGCCTTTTATCATACAGAAAGGAGGTAGACCCCCTATGGATAGGACCATCAATGTGACCGTGACCGGCGAATTTGTCCGCAAGGACAGCAAGAACGCGGGCGTGCAGGGCGAGGCCAATGTGACCGGCCTGCACATCGTTATGAGCGATGACTGGGAGGCGTTCTCCAAGCGCATCATCTGGCGCAACGCCCTGGGCGAAAACCCCGTGGCGGTGCTGCTGTACAACAGCGTGGAGGACCTGGTGGCAAAGAAGGACCCGCTGACCTTCGACACGGCCATTCCGGCGGAGCCGCTGGCCCTGGAGGGCTGGTGCAGCTTTACCATTGAGGGCTTCCGGGAGAGCGACCCCACCGCCGTTGCCATCACGGTGACGGACCATCTGCTGGTGAAGCCGAACGACGCCTACAACACGCCGAAAGAGCCGACGCCCACCCAGGCGCAGCAGCTCCAGACCCAGATTGACGGCATTGTACCCCAGGTGAGCACCCTGGTGGGAAACGCCATCGAGGCGCTGGAGCAGGCCGAGGAGGCCGTGAAGGTGTGGGAAACCTATGACAGCGCAAAGACCTATCTGCCCCTCCAGAAGGTGAGCAGGCTGGGCAGCTCCTACATCTGCAAGGCAGCGTGCAAGGGCGTGGCCCCGGAGCTGGACGTGGCCGGAGGCGTGGAGGGTGCCCACTGGCTGCTTATCGCCTCCAAGGGCGACCAGGGAGAACAGGGCGCAGAGGGACCACAGGGCAAGACCGGCAAGCAGGGCATCCAGGGCGAGCGCGGACTGACCGGCGAGCGCGGCGTCCAGGGCATCCAAGGCATCCAGGGACCCCAGGGCGTTCAAGGCGCTGCTGGCCCGGTTGGACCCACGGGACCGGAAGGACCCCAGGGTGTGCAGGGGCCGCAAGGGCCGCGCGGCATCGACGGCGTGGCCGTGCAGACGGCTGGCATGGTCAATTTCAGCGTGACCGACGAGGGGCATCTGCTGTGTACCTACACCGGCAACGAGGCCCCGGACTATTACATCAACGATGCAGGGCATCTATGCCTAAACATCTGACGGAAGGAGGAACCATCTATGCCTACCATTGATCTGGGTAAGGTTGTGGGTCCGCAGGGACCCCAGGGCGTGCAGGGCGCAAGAGGCCCGCAGGGTGCGACCGGCGCTCAAGGCCCGAAGGGAGAGCAGGGCATCCAGGGACCCCAGGGTGAGACCGGGGCCAAGGGCGCGACCGGCGCGACCGGCGCACAGGGACCCGCCGGTGCCGACGGCTCTACCCCTAACATCCAGGTGGGGACGACCACCACGCTGGCCGCCGGAAGTGCGGCCACGGTGAAGCGGCGGGCCGGAAGCCCGGACGCTGCCCCCATCTTCGACTTCGGCATCCCCAAGGGCGCGGACGCTGTAAACCCCGGCGACATGACCAAGGCGGTCTATGACCCCAAGGGCAAGGCCCAGGACATTTTTGCCTATGCAGACCAGAAAATGCCCAAAACGGGCGGAGCGTTCACCGGCGGCGTGTCCGGCGTGTCGCCCACCAGCGGCAGCACCAAGGGCTTCCGCAACATCTACTTCGGCAGCGGCGCTCCCGCCTCCAGCCTGGGGGCCAACGGCGACGTTTACATCAACATCGGATAAGAGGAGGACACGAACATGATTAAAGCAGGCAATCACACCGTCAGCGACAAGGGCTTCACGGTGGTGACGGAGAACATCGGCGGGGTCCCCCGCCAGGCCGTGGTGGCAGAGCTGCCCGGCGGCATCAGCGACGAGGCCCTGGCCGCGTTCTGTGCCGGTCCAATTGAGGTACTGGCCGAGGACGGCAGCACCACGGCGACTTACACCGGCCCCTTCCGCGTGGTCTCCCACGGGCTGAAACTGACCCGCACCAGCGAGGACAGCGACGTGGCCGCCCTGACGGCTCAGGTGGCGGAGCTGGAGGCAAAGCTGTCCCACGAGCAGAGCGAGAAGGAAAGCGCCCAGAGCGCCCTTGCACGCCTCAACGAACAGCTTACCACCCTCAAGATGACCCTGGAGGCCAACAGCGCGGACAAGGCCGTGGTTGACGAAGCTCCCAGCGCGGACAAGACCGTGGTTGACAAAGTTCCCGTGGAGGCCATGGATGCGGCGGGCAGCGTGTAAGGACTGGGCGGAGGCTTCCTGCCTGATCTCCAACCTCCTGGCGGAGCTGGAGCAGCCCTGCCGGATGTGCCGGGAGGACAGCCTGGTGCTGACCGGGCGCTCCCCCACCGGCGAGACCGTGACCATCCGGCTGGGACCGGACCTGGTGCTGGAGGCAGAGGGCTGCGACGAGCTGCTGGATGCAGCACGAAAGCGAGGGTGCCCCGATGGCTGACAGACAGACCGATGACTTCAAGCTGGGCAACAAGGCGGCTGATATGTGGCTTTACACGGCAGACGCCTGCGCCAATGAGAAGGTCATCCCCAAGAAATACCGCTACACCACCGGAACGGCCCTGATGAACGGTGCAGAGGCCATCTGCTCGTGCATTGAGGGCGCAAACCTCATTGACCTGCGGGAGAGACCGGCGGAGCGGCTGGCGATGCAGCGGGAGGCCCTTTGCGCGTGCAAGAAGCTGGAGCGGAAGATACTGCGGATGGCAGAAAGCAAGCAATACCCCGGCGTGAGCGGCCAAAAGGCCGCGACCTGGAGCAAGGCGGTGATGACGGTGCGCTATATGTGCGCCGCCTGGTACGAGAAGGACCGGAGCCGCGCTGCCCAGGCAAGAGAGGATGTTCGGCGGCGATAGCTGCCTTTCATTGGGGTATAGCCTGTTCGCGCCGTCAACTGGGGCCTGCGCTCCCCGAACTCGAATGACAACAACGCGTACTACATCAACACCGACGGCACCGTGAACAACAACAACGTGTACAACGCCAACTTCGCGCCGCGTCCCGCTCTGATGGAATTACCGTGTACAAGTAGCCCTTGCGGCGAAAGCAGAGGCCCATCATCAAAGGAGGCTATATCCCGTCGTCCGTGGGCATGAACACGGGGGATAAACACATGGCACCGACGCTGCCAGGCTCGCTACCGGGGAAAGCCCCGGACACCTCCGGCGGAGGGAGATACTGGCCGCTATCAGCGATGCCGGACCTGCGCTCCACCATCCGAAAACCAAGCAAGGATGTGTGATATGACCTATCAGGAACTATGCTCCTTTGGCACCCTATGGACGGCCTACCACCGGGCCAGACGGTGCAAGAGGGGCAAAAAGAGTACGGCACCCTTTGAGTACAGCGCAATCGAGGAGCTGCTGATACTCTCAAAATCGCTTTTGCAAGGGACGCACCAGCCGGACCCGCTGGACGCGTTCTATATCTACGAACCCAAGAAGCGGCTTATCCAGGCCCCGACGTTCCGGGACAAGGTGGTGCAGCACGCGCTCACGGATTACATCGTCTACGACGAGCTGGCCCGGAGCTTCACGCTGAACACCTACGCGGCCCAGTACGGCAAGGGGACCCACTACGGGCTGGAGATGCTGAAACGGCACATGAGGACCTATTTCCTGCGGCGGAAGGGCGCGGACGAGGCGGCACGCAAGGCCGCCGGTCTGCCCCACCGGCCCATGGAGGAATGGGACTACGCCGAGGGCTGGGTCATCAAGGGCGACATCCGCCACTTCTTCCAGAGCATCGACCACCAGCGGCTCAAGGCCGCGCTGGAACCCCGGTTTCCCGACCCGGACATCCGGGCGCTGATGTGGCGATACATCGACGCCGTGGACGAGGGCCTGGCCCTGGGACACCAGACGAGCCACATCTACGCGGTGTTCTACGTCAGCTCCTTCATGCACTATGTGGGCGAGAAGCTGCACCTGCCGCTGGCAGGGATGTATATGGACGACTGGTATGTGATCTGCCCGGATAAGGCGACAGCGGTTGAGGCTCTACGCCTTGCAAGGCTTGAATTTGCCAAGCTGGGCCTGGAGCTGAACGACAAGACCAACATCTTCCCCTTGCAAAACGGCATCGACTTCTGCGGCTTCCACACCTATCTGACCCGGACGGGCCAGGTGGTCAGCAAGCTGCGCTACTCCTCCATCAAGCGGATGAAACGACGCATCCGGCTGTGGGAGAAGCAGTACGCAGCGGGCGAGGTATCGCGCGAGAAAATCATGGAGAGCTTTACCGCCTGGGAGGCACACGCCAAACATGGCGACACAAAGCAGCTCCGCAGAGAAATGCGGTCCAGGTTGTTGATGGCTCTGGACCGCGCAGACGAGGCCAGGCGGGCGGCGGGCATCCCCGCTGCCCGGCCCGGACCTGACGAAAGGAGAACAAAACGATATGGGACAGTTACTTTCCAATCTGGCAAACGGCAGCCTGGTGAAGCTGGCGGAAAACAGCAAGCCCACCAAGTTCATCAAGCTGGACAATGACCACTACGGCACCGGCACGGGCGTGACCCTTATCCGCAAGGATGCTTTCAGTGAGATCGCATGGAACGCATCCGACAGCAACTACTACAAAAACCGTTACTTCGGCTGCACCCTGGACAACTTCTGTGACGGCATCTGGCCGCTGAAACTGGACGAGAAAATCCGGGAGTGCCTGGTCCCCGTCCCCATTGTGGTGGCGGAGGGCAACCAGGTGGCGACGCTGCACACGATCTACCGCAAGGGCTTTGCCATCTCCTGCACGGAGGCTGGCGTGAGCGGCTGGCAGACGGAGGGCAAGGCGTTCAGCTATTTCTCCGACAACGCAAAGCGCATCGCCTATCTGGACGAGACGGCGACCGCCGTCGGCTGGGGCCTGCGCTCCCCGCGCTCGAATGACCGCGTCGCGTACTGCATCTTCACCGACGGCACCGTGAACGACAACTTCGTGTACAACGCCAACTTCGCGCCGCGTCCCGCTTTTAATCTTAAATCTTCTATCGTTGTATCTGACAGCAAAGACAGCGATGGATGCTACACGGTTGAGAGCGTGCCGGGCAACGACGGCGGGCTGTATGTGAAGAACAACGGCCTGTGGGTCCGCGCGGTGTAAGAGAAGCACCCAGAAAGCCGGGCGGCGGCGTGCCGCTGCCCGGCAAATTCTATGAGAGGAGGCGGCGGTATGCCGAGCATCAATGAAGTTATCGAACGGGTGAACCGGGCGAGGCCGGACGCCATCGACGACGAGACCAAGGCGGCGTGGCTGCTGGAGCTGGACGGACAGCTCTACCGGGAGACCATCCTGCGGCACCAGCTTACGAGCGGGCGCGGGGCCAAGGGACCCGTCGCCGTCTGTCCCACCTGCGGCGGGACGGAAATCACCTATGACCGGGTGATGGACAGCAACCTGTGTCCGGCGTGCGGCTGGACCGACCTGCCGGACTTTCCCAAGGCGTTCCCGGAGGACGGGGACAAGCCCTTGCTGGTGGAGGCCCCCTACGACGGGCTGTACGACCTGTACCTTATGAGCAAGGTGGACTTCTACAACCGGGAGGCCGACAACTACAACAACTCCGCCCTGGCGTACAACGCAGCGCTGGACGAATGGCGGAAACAGTATCACCGCAGGCACCTGCCCATCGGCGGCGGGGGTCTGACGGGGCTATTTTAGGAGGAGGGGCGAGATGAACCTGCCATACATGACGGCGGCGACCGGCAAGAACCGCAAGCAAATCATCGCCTTTGCCGGGCTGAACTACGGCCAGGGAGCCGGAGACGGCGAACTGGCAGAGAGCTGGGGCCTCTCCTCCGCCCGCTTCCCGTGCCTCAGTCAGCGGGACGGGCGCAAGACCGCCGGGACCTACACCAGCCCCACGGGGCTGTACGCACGGGGGAAGCTGTGCGTGGTGGACGGGACCGACTTTCTCTATGACGGCAAGGTGGTGGGCCATGTGACTGCGGGCGAAAAGCAGTTTGCCACCATCAACACCAAAATCGTCATTTTCCCCGATAAGGTCTACTACGACACGGAGGCGGAGAAGTTTGGGATGCTGGCTGCGGAATACCCCGGCTTCCCCGGCGACGTGACCTTCACGGCCAACACCCTGACCGTGCCGGAGCAGAGCTACATCGACCAGGCGGCGGAAAACGCAGAGACCAAGGGCAGCGTGGCCGCCGACACATCCATCACCGCCTACACCGGGGCCAGCGTGAACAAGACCACGGGAGCGCTGACTATGAGCGGCGGGACCGCAGGGACCCCGGACAAGCTCAAGGCGGGCGATTACATTCAATACGACTGCGACAGCTCCAAGGAGTACATGGTGGTACAGAGCAGCGCAAAGCAGAGCGACGGGACCTACCAGATCACCTATCTGCTGCACACGGCGGCGCTGCACAAATACCAAGGCTTCGACGAGCTTTTCAAGGCCGGAGACGCAATCGAAATCTCCGGCTGTACGACCTGCGCCGCGAACAATGGCAGCCACATCATCCGCTCCCTGGAGGCGCGGAAGCTGACCTTCACCAAGGACATCTTCACCAAGACCGGCGTGGAGGCCGGGACGGTGATGCTGGAGCGGAAGGTGCCGGACCTGACGTGCATCTGCGAGTGCGATAACCGCATCTGGGGCGCAGAGGGCAAGACCATCTACGCCAGCGCCCTGGGCGACCCGACCAACTTCTACGTCTACGACGGCGTGTCCACGGACAGCTACGCCGTGGCCGTGGGCACGGAGGGCGAGTTCACCGGGTGCATCGCCTACTCCAGCACGGTGCTGTTCTGGAAAGAGAATTGCCTGCACAAGGTCCTGGGCAGCTATCCGGCGCAGTATGAAATCTACACCTACACGGTGCCCGGCATCCAGAAGGGCAGCGAGAAGTCCCTGGCCGTCATCAACGAGACGCTGTTCTACAAGGGCCGCAACGGCGTGTACGCCTACTCCGGCGGGACCCCGGAGCTGCTGACGGAGAACTTCGGGACCCGGCGCTTCTTCGACGCGGTGGGCGGCACGGACGGCGAGCGCTACTACATCTCCATGCGGACGGAGAAGGGCGACTGGGAGCTGTACGTCTTTGATACGCTGCGGGCCATCTGGCTGCGGGAGGACGCGACCCACGCGCTGGACTGGGCCTATCTGGACGGGACGCTCTACTTCCTGGACGGGGCCACGGGCAAGCTGATGACCACCGGGCAGGACTACTCCGAGGAGGGCCTGGTGAACTGGAGCGCAACGCTGTGCCAGATGGACGAGACGAGCCACGGGCGCAAGTGCTATTCCAAGCTGTACCTGCGGGCGGACCTGGATGCCGGGGCCTGGCTCAAGGTGGAGATCAGCACGGACGGCAAGCCCTTCCGGCAGGTGTTCTCCACCCACAACGAGCGGGCCAAGACCCTGCAAGTCCCCATCCTGCCGGTGCGGTGCGACAACTTCCGCATCCGGCTGTCCGGCAAGGGCGGATGCCTGGTCAAGAGCATCATCCGGGAGTTCGCCCTGGGCAGCGAATATTAAGGGGGTGACAGGTCATGGCAACCACCCTCCCCGGCTCCCCTCCTTCGTTTGACCGCAACGACGTGAACGGGACCGTAAAATCTCTGTGCAACTACACCAGAAACCTGCAAGAAAATCTGGACTTCATGCTGGGGCAGCTTCAAAAGAGCATGACCGCTATACAGACCAGTGTGGAGGGGCTGAACAGCAAGGTCTCCAGCCTGCAAACCACCCTCTCCGGGGTGCAGCAGAGCGTGAGCACACTGGGCAGCGAGTACAACAAGCTGGCAGCCCGCGTGACGGCGCTGGAGCAGAAAACCAACTGAAAGAGGAGGTAATCCGACATGGCAAAACCCGATATGTCCAGGAACAAAGACCTGGCGGGCAAGACCGTCTCCAAGGGCGGCTACAACATCAGCTATAACGAGAACGGCTATGCCACCAGCGCCATCAAAACCGGGAGCAAGACCGGCAAGGCCGCCGCGCCCAGCGCCGACACGGTGGGCGGCGGCGGCAGCGACCGGGGCAGCTACGGCGGCAGCGTATATGACCAGGAGCATTTTTCCAATGACGAGCTGCGGAGCGCGGCGGAGGTCCGGGCGGCAGCGGCGGCAGGCAAAACGACCTGGGCAGACGCCCACGACTATGTGGAGCGCATCCGCAGCAACTACGGCTATTCCGGCGACAGCGACGGCAGCCGCTACATCCCCCTGGAGATGGGCGGCGGCGGACGAGGAAACGGAGGCGGCGGCTTCTCCTACGAGGCGGCCCCCACCTACACCAGCCGCTACCAGAACCAGATCGACGACCTAACCCGCCAAATCCTTAACCGGGAGGCGTTCAGCTATGACCCGGAGAAGGACCCCACCTATCAGCAGTACAAGGAGAGCTACACGCGCAGCGGCGAGCGGGCGATGCAGGACACCCTGGGGCAGGTCAGCGCCCGCACAGGCGGCCTTGCAAGCAGCTATGCGGGCAGCGCAGCGCAGCAGACCTATGACAACTACATGGGGGCGCTGGCCGATAAAATCCCGGAGCTGAAACAGCTTGCCTACTCCATGTACCAGGACGAGGGCAACACCCAGAGGGCAAACCTGGAAATGCTGGAGGCCCTGGAGCAGGGCGACTACGCCAAGTACGCCGACCTCCTGGCCCAGTACAACACGGACCGGAGCTTCGACTACGGCGTGCATCGGGACAATATCGGCGACGAGCGCTACAACAACGAGTGGAACTATTCCGTGGGCCGGGACCAGATCGCGGACAAGCGCTACGAGGACGAGACCGCCTACAACCGGGAGACCTACAAGGACGAGACGGAGTACAACCGGGCGATGGCAAAGGCCCAGACCCTCGCGGCGGGCGGCGACTTCTCCGGCTACAAGGCCCTGGGGTACACGGACCAAGAGATCGCGGGCCTCAAGAGCGCATACAACAAGGCGCAGGCATCCGTTCGCTCCGGCGGTGGGTCCTCCAGAGGCGGCAGCTCCGGCGGAAGCAAGAGAGGCGGCTCAAGCGCCAGCGAGGACGTGTACGCAGGAATGTACAAGGCGGGCATCCGCAGCGAGGGCGACGCATACGCCTGGCTGCTGTCCGCCGGGTACAACACCACCCAGGCCGGAAAACTGGCCGGGTATTACGCCGACTGGATGAAAAACCAGGGCGGCAGCGGAAACAGCGGCAGCGACGCCCAGATCGGCAACCGGCACGGGGATAGCTGGATTTATATTCCCGGCCATGGCCGCTTCACCTACGACGAGGTGGAGAACTACGTCAACAGCGGAAAGGTCATCGAGACCTACGACAGCGCGACCAACACCTACACCTACAAGTGGAACGGCAATAAGAAGTAAGGAGGCGGCCCTATGGCAAGCGCAAGCGATTTTTTGAAGAAGCGGACGGCGGCGCGGCAGCAGGCCGAGAGCATCCAGAGCAGCGATAAGACCCCTCTGGGCAAGAATGACGACGGCACCGTAACGCGGGCGAGCAACTTTCTGCGGAACAAAGCCGCAGAACGCCGGGCCGTCATCGACCAGCAGTACGGCAAGGATGCCTACGGCGGCAGCGGCAGATACGAGGCGGACAAGGCCCAGGGCTTCAATTCCTGGCTGGAGAGCGTGAACGGCCTCTCCAGCCAGTTGGGCAGCGACTACCAGAGCCGGGACGGCAAATTCCAGAGTGCCGCAGACTTTGGGAAGTACCGGGATGACAACGACGCCCGCATCAGCGTGATGCAGAACAGGGCCAACGCCTACCGCACCTACTTCCAGGACAACCGGGAGATATACGGAGAGGATGCCGTGAACGGCGTCCTTTCCACCCTGGACCAGGGCAGCAAGTACCTGGAGGAGCTGCGGGGCGGGCTGAACAGCGAGTATGACTTCTGGTCCCAGTTCAAGGACGAGAACGACTACAACACCTACCAGCGGGGCAAGGAATATGCCGCGCTGGCGGAGAAACCCGATTTCGCAGAGAAAAGCCAGTACAAGAGCACGGCCAACGGCCAGGAGAAATTCAACGCATGGAGCGGTACTTACTCCAACAGCGGCTTTGACGACATCGCCTACGACTACATCAACCGCAACGAGGAGGCCCGCAGCCGCCAGATGCTCTCCGACATCCAGAGCAACGCGTCCCTGCTGGGCCTGGACAACAGCGAGCGGCGGGAGATGACGGATGACGAGATCGCCACCTTCAACTACCTGTACGCCCAGGACAGCGCCAACGGCGACGCGGAGCACAAGAACGCCTACGCCTACATCGACTACCTGACCGGAGACCTCAACTACCGCCAGCGGGCCAAGGCAGAGGAGGAATGGGCCGCCTACGCCAAGGAGCACCCGGTGGGGTCCTCTGCGTTCAGCGTGCTGGAAAGCCCTCTCAAGGGCCTTTCCTACCTGGGCCAGGCGGCGGATTACCTCTCCGACGGGGAAATCGACCAGAACGCAGGCTACAACAAGTTCAGCTACATCAACAGCGCCATCCGCAACGAGGTGAACACCATCGTGGAGGACAACTGGGGCGGCGTGGGCAGCTTTGCCTACCAGACCGGCATGAGTATGGGCGACTTCCTGCTGAATACTGCCATCACCGGCGGCAACCAGGCGCTCTCCCTTGCCATCATGGGCACCGGCGCGGCGGCGGATGCCACCATCTCCGCAAAGGACCGGGGCCTGTCCGATAACCAGGCGTTCGCCCTGGGCACCATCGCAGGCGCGGCGGAGATCATCACCGAGAAGGTCAGCCTGGATGCCCTGCTGGATAAAACCGCGCTCACCAAGAGCGCCATGGGCTACTTCCTCAAAAACACCCTGGCCGAGGGCAGCGAGGAAGTGGGCAGCGACATCATCAACCTGGTGGCCGATGTGCTCATTTCCAAGGACAAGAGCGAGTGGCAGACCTCCATCGACGCCTACGAGGCCGAGGGCATGACCGAGAAGGAGGCGTTCTGGCGGGCCGTCCGGGACCAGGCGGAGAACATGGGCCTGGACTTCCTGGGCGGCGCTGTCTCCGGCGGCGTGATGTCCGGCGCGGGCATCGCCATCAACGCGGGGCTGAATGAATACGGCGCACGGCGCACCGGTGCGGAGTTCCAGGCGATGGGCGACGACGTGGTGCAGGCAACCATCCAGGAAGGGCTTGCAAGCGACCCCAGCACCCAGAGCTACAAGCTGGCCGTACAGCTCCAGCAGAAGCTCGACGCCGGGCAAACCCTCACCAACGCAGAAATCGGGCGGCTGTACCAGGCCAATGTGCAGGCCATCGACGCGGAGGACGGCAGCGGCGACCTGCTGCTGCGGGCCGCCGAGGAAGTGACCCAGAAGGGCCGCGTGACCAACAACACCGCCATCGACATTTTGAGCAACCCCACCGCCATCAACACGCTGACACAGGAGGCGGGGCTGAACATCAGCGAGGACATGAGCAAGTCCCAGCAGCGCAAGGCCGTCAAGAACGCCGTGGCGACCCTTGCAAGGACGCAGAGCGACGTTTCTACGAACGCGAGGGAAACTGCCCCCGCCGCAACGGAAGCCCGGCAGGCGGCCACGCAGGAGACCGTGCGCCCCGCCATGCAGGTGGAGCAGCAGCGACCTGCGGCGCAGCAGGCGTATGACATCCGCCGCGTGCGGGACGCTGCGGCCAGCCTGGGCGAGAACGGGGCCAAGGCCCTCTC